>CAACVD010000889.1_pt1 | contig 14441 bp, 22 predicted proteins | sample 2381771 | NCBI WGS metagenome assembly CAACVD01 (sample SAMEA5211965, study PRJEB30684) | marine metagenome | biome: Marine; feature: Epipelagic; material: Water | collected 2015-10-15 | depth 15 m | reverse complement strand
TGGGGTGTTTATCATGCTTCACAAGGTGCAGGAAAATATACAAAAATGAATACAACTGAAGCATTTTCAAGTCATACTGGAGTATGGCAAGGAGTTGAACCAACAAATACAGTATTTAGTTTGGGTAATAGCTCACTTGCAAATGCAAGTGGTGGAACTCATATAGCTTACTGCTTCGCAGAGAAACAAGGATTTAGTAAGTTTGGTTCTTTTACAGGAACTGGAGATGCTGATGGAGCTTTTGTTTATACTGGATTTAAACCTACATTCCTTATGTTTAAAAATGCAGGAAGTGGTAGTGAAAATTGGGAAATGTTTGATACCAAAAGAGATAATATAAATGTATCTTATAAAGGTTTGATTCCAAATACAAGTGGTGCTGAATTAACAAATACAGCACAAGGATTAGATATTTTAAGTAATGGTTTTAAAGCAAGAGCAAACGAAAATAGATTTAATGATGACCAAAATACAATAATTTATATGGCATTTGGTCAATCAATAGTAGGTTCAAACAATGTACCATGTACAGCGAGATAGGAGAAAATAAATAAAATATGACAAAAGCAAGAGATTTAGCAGACATAGTATCTAATTTAAGTGCAAACGCAGAGAAAGCAGTTGTTGTAAATGCGGGAGGAACAGAGTTAACGTTTGGCGATGCAGGGTCCTCGGATCTGTATGGCTTTGTAAAGACTAACGGAACAGGTACTCAAAAAGAAGACTTAGTTGTTCACTATACAAATGGCGCAGATGACTTATCCGTTGCTCATAATAACTCAGATCAAACGGATTTATATGATGAATCTTTTGTAGGTAAAAGGGGCCTATCATTTACAGTTGATTCTAGTGGTAATTTAAAGGTAACAGTATAGTGTACAAAACTAGGGAAATATTATAAAAAAGGAGATATTATGGCAACATTAAATTTAGGAAGAATTAAACCCGTATTTAAAGGAGCATGGAATTCAGGTGCTTTTGTAATTGACGATATAGTTACACACGGAAATGAGACTTTTATTTGTATACAGGCAGGTACTAATAAAGCAACTACTGATGCAGCTTATTGGACTAAATTAGCTGCTAAAGGAACAGATGGTACAGATGTAGGTACAACACTTACTACGCAGGGAGACATACTTTACAGAGATGGAAGTGGACTTCAGCGATTACCTAAAGGTACAGCAAATCAAGTTTTAAAAATGAACGCAGGAGCTACTGCACCTGAATATGGAGATGTATCTGCTGAAATAGTTAAACTTGCAGAAGTGACAACTTCATCAAATGCAACAGTAATAGATTTTCATGGGTACTTTGATGACACAGCATACTATTCTTATATTATGAAAGCATCTGTTGTAGGTCTTTCTGCAAACCAACAATGCAGAGGAAGATGGCTAACTGCCTCTAACACAGAATTTACTGGTTCACACGCTTGGGGTCACGACTATATGTATAGACACTCTAATAGTAATACTGGTGGTTCTGGTGGTATGAACTTTGGAAGTAATTATAGTGACCACACAAGATTTAATGATTGGGCGCAAAATAGTGGCAGAACGTTTGAATTAGAATGGCAATTTAACAATCCACAATCTACTTCTAAATATAAAACTTCTAGACAGTATTGTTCAAATACAAATGATGGAGATAATTATTATGTTTCTGGTGGTTGGGTTTCTTCAGAAGCTAGAACTAATACTGCATTTACAGGTATCAGATTATATCTAAATGGTGGTTATTATTTAGATGGTTCAGTATTTAAACTTTATGGTTGGAAAAAATAGGAGAATAATATGACAACAAAAAATATACTAGATAAAGAAACAGGCGAAGTACAAATTGTTGAATTAACTGCTGAAGAAGTTGCAACATACGAAACAGACCAAACAACTTTTGAACAAGAAATGGCAGATAGAAAAGCTAAAATAGACGAACACAATAGTTTAAAAGCTAGTGCTAAAGCTAAGTTAATAGCAGGAGAACCATTAACTGAAGAAGAAGCTAATACAATAGTTCTATAATCGCCATGAAAGAAATTCAGGACTTAAAAATCGAAGTTACTGAAGTTAAGGGCGACATAAAGCTAATCAATCAAGAAATATCACAAATTAAAGATAATCATCTAGCACACATAGAAAAATCAATATCAAATATCAATAAAATAATATGGACAGTGGGGATCCTAGTTTTCGCAGAACTAGTTCTTTTGTTAAAGCATTTTATACTGGGGTAAATAAAACATGGAAGGGCCGGACTATGATCAGATGGATCGGATTTATTCTAGCAGTACTGGCTGTTTACTTACTATCTACAGCAAACCCTAGTATACAGCATTGGGGCTGGCTTCTCTCTGCAATATCCTGTGCGATATGGGTCTACGCCGGCATGAAGGATGGGGACGTCGCCAGGACATTGATGGAAATTTGTTATACATTTCTAGCAATTCGTGGTATACTTAACTGGTGGCCGTAAGGAGGATATTATGTGGTTAAATATAGCAGCTAAGCTTGTACCAGGTATTATAAAGACTGGCATGAGTATAGCATCAAATAGAAGACGGACTAAGGAACTCGAATCCGTGGCCGAGATGAAGCATGCAGAACGTATGGCTAGCGGAGAGTTAGAGTATAAGAAAGCAGTTATAGCAAATAATAATCAAGGATGGAAAGACGAGTTTGTGTTGATCCTTGTGTCTGCTCCAGTTATGCTTTTAATATGGTCTATATTTAGTGATGATCCAGAGATTATGACTAAGGTAGATAATTTTTTTAACAAATTCAATAGTATGCCTTTTTGGTATCAGGCATTATTTATTGGTGTAGTTTCAGCTATCTATGGTTTAAAAGGTGCTGATATAATAGGGAAAAGGAAATAATATGACATTACCAGATATGAAGGACAAAGTTATAGATTTATGGGATAGACTAAATCCAAAAGTTAAGATTGGATTATTTGTTATCTATTCAGTAATTCTTATAGCGATGTAGTGTATGGCTAAGGCGCCTAAGTTTGGCTTAGTTGTCGCATACACAAAAACTTATAAAGGAACTAGCATCGGCAGGAGACCGATCACAAGTACTATGAATAAAAAGAAAAAGGCAAGTTTTAAAAAATACCGGGGGCAGGGCAGATGAGCTTAAAAATTTCTGAAGAAGCTAAAGTACAAATGCCAATGAAGACGGTCGCTAGCTTAATCGCAATTGTAGGAATCGGAGTGTGGGGATACTTCGGTATTGTAGAAAAATTAAATATACATTCAACTGAAATTAAGTTGATGACTAGTGATTTAGAAAAAAACACTGAGTTTAGAATTGGTTGGCCTAGAGGTACATTAGGTTCTCTGCCCGCGGACTCCGAACAATTTATGCTTATCGAGGATTTATATAAGCAAGTAGAAAAATTACAGGTACAACAAGAAGCTGGAATGCATAATAAAGTTAATATAGAATTTATACAAAAGCAACTAGAAAAAGCTTTAGAAGATATTGAAATGCTAAAAGATAAAGCTAGAGATCAGCATTATAAAAATGGAAATTATCAATGATAGAAACTGTAGTAGCTTTATTAATGATAGTCAACAATGAGATTCAAGAGCATAGAATCCAGCCTTCTATGTCTGAATGTTTAAAAGGAAAACGTATAGCAGACCGCCAGTTAAAAGCCGGTGGTAATGTTAGGTACCAGTGTTTAAAGTCTAAAGCAGAAATTGAAATATATTTAGATAAAAAACATATTAAAAAGTTAATACTAAAATAGGAGATAAAATGATTGAAAGAGAAACAACTGATACAATAGTAATACATTGTGCTGATACGCCAGATGACAGAGATGTTGATATGGCTACTATTAAGAAATGGCATGTTGAAGAAAGAGGATGGAGTGATATAGGATACCACTTTGTTATAAGACGTAATGGTCTAGTAGAAGCTGGAAGAGATATTAAACTATCTGGAGCTCACGCAAGACAAGTCAATGGTACTTCAGTTGGAGTATGTATGGTCGGCAGAGAAAACTTTGATCCTAGACAATTTGAATCATTAAGAGATACAGTACAAATGTTATTAAAATTATATCCTGATTCTAAAGTTATTGGTCATTGTGACGTAGAGCCTAAGAAACCTAATTGTCCTGGCTTTGATGTATCTAAATGGTTTAACGAAGCCATTCCTTCCATTGATCGCCCATAACTTGACGAGCTATATCTTTCTTAGCTTTTAAAGATTTGATAATCTTATTATCTACAGTCCCTAGTGTAGTTATATCTATATAGTGTACATTCTTTGTTTGACCTATTCTATGACAACGATCCTCGGACTGTAGCCTATGTTCTAAGTTGTAACTATTACTATAATATATAACTGTATTAGCTACTTGTAAGTTAAGACCAAAGCCTGCAGTTGCTGGATTAGCTACAAAAAATCTAGGTTTACCTTTCATAAAACCTTCTATATTTTCTTTTCTTTGTTTATCATCAGTATCTCCCCAGTACTCTACAACCATATCTGTACCATGCTGTTCTCTAAGTTTTTCTGCTATAGTTCGTAAGTCTGCTCTGTAACAAGCCCATACAATACATTTATTATCTATCTCTTGTGTTAATTCAAGTAATGCACTTATCCTATTATTTTTTATATAGTGAGAGTTGCCATCATTATCTATTAGATGACCACAAGTAATTTGATGTAGCTTGCTTAGCATAGATAACTTATTAGGAACTGTTATTAATTCATTATCTGCTTTAGTTAAGCACAAGTCTTTCATTTCTTGATAAGCTTTCTCTTGTTCTTTAGTTAAGTCTACATGTCTATATTGATAAGTCTTTTTAGGTAAATCTAAACAGTCATCTTTCTTAACTCTAAAACTAAATCCTCTTAGTATATCATTAAGCTCATCTGTTCTTTGAAAGCCAGTAACTTTCTTAAATGATCTACCACCAAGATTCATATTAACCATAATAGCATATCTATTTCTAAATGAATAGAAGGATGAGAAGCCTAGGTGTACTTCATCTAAAAAATCACATTGACTATATAAGTCTAATGGATCACGAGTCACGGGCTCACCAGTTAGGATACGTCTATACTTAGCCATTCTACCTAACTTAATAATGGCTTTAGTTCTGTTAGCTCCTGGAGTTTTAATAGTTGTAGATTCATCTATAACCATCATAGCTCTACTAGTGTTAAGAAAGCTTGTAGCCCATTTAACACCTTTAGAACTACTAAATGCTTCTACATTCATTATAACTATTCTTAATTCATCTCCTGCTCTAACTATATCATTAAGATACATCTTCTCTTTCTTCCTAGGAGAGGCACTCCATATAGCATATCTATATATTATATGGTCTGGCAAGTGTGTAGGTATCTCGTTTAAATGCCAATTACGATAAGCACCTTTAGGAGCTATAATTAATAATGTGTCTATACTACCTTTATCATATAGATAAGCAGCGGTATCTAATATTACTTTAGATTTACCTGTTCCCATTTCCATAAACAGTGCAAATGATTCTTTGTCTTTTGATAACTCCCAAGCTTTTAGCTGATGGGCAAAAGGTTCCGTCTTAAATGGGTATATGTTACTATGCATAATGTCCTTTTCCGTTGTCTATGGTCATCTATGGGGCTTTTTTATATCCGCCTATATGTCAAAATACATATTTGTATTCGGTTGTACAATATGCAAAGACTTTTTAGCTCTTGTAATAGCCACATAAAAGACTCTAATTTCATCATCAGGAAGTGCATGCATTTCTCTATATGTACGAGGAGCTATGTCTGTTAATAACAAAACATGCTCTGCCTCACCACCTTTGACGCCATGGATTGTTCCTATTTTAATCCGTGGTTCTTTATCTAATTTCTCTCCTCTCTTGAGCAGCATTATATAGTATTCTCTTCTCTTTGTATCTATTTTATTTAGCCGCTCGTGCCATATTCCTGGTTTCAATTCAAAGTCAGATATGGTATAATATCCATCGGGGTTTATTCCACGCGGACAGCGGGTCACCATATATTTATATATTAACTTAATGCCGCTCCCCACTATGGATTCACCCTTGGACAATCTAGTCCATAAGCGTATTGCTTGCAAGGCCTCAGCGTTTAATGGTGACCTACGTCCTAAGATACTATACGGATATCCGTTCTTTATACAGATATTCTCTAGCTGATTAAGCATATAGCCATTACGAGCTAGTAAGTACCAGTTATCTTTAGATATATCTACGTCCTCTGGGTCAAGATAGTATCTAACGTCTCCTTTATCTTCTTGAGGCTTAAACTCTTTATTAATTCTAGATTTTATTCTAAGACTTAATTTAGTAGCTAGCTCCCAAATAGATAGTGGAACTCTATATGATTGATTTAATACAGTGCTGTTACCTTTAAGATTAATAAACTGATCTACATCAGCTCCTGCCCATCGGTATATAGCTTGATCATCATCACCTGCTACATAAACTATCTCTGTATCTTTACCAATCTCATTAATTATATCCCATTGTACTTTAGATAAGTCTTGCGCTTCATCAACAAATAGTATTCTAAGTTTAGGAAATGTTTTCTTTTCTAAGCATTTGACTAGCATATCTGTATAGTCAATTATCTTACGTTTTTCTTTATATTTTATAAGAGCTCTTTGTAATCTCTCTAGCTCAAACCAACTTATATTATCATCGTCTTGCTTATTAAATATATCGTATAAAGGTATCCTTTGTACTCTTGATAAATTTTCTAGAAAAAATAATTTATCTCCTGTCTTCATACCAAATATCTGGCCTTCTTCCATTGTAGCACCACCATCTACTTCTAAGCCAAGCATATCACCTAGCTCTCTATAGTGCGTCGGACCCATGACATCGGCCCTTTTCAAATGTAATTGATGAAAGCATAGACTATGTATTGTTCTAAAATATGGGAGATCATCTTTACCATAGTCAAATTTTATGAATGCTCTATCAGCTGCTTCGTTAGCTGCTTTTCTTGTGAAGGCAAGGTAACCTATATGCTCTGGTCTAATGCCGTCTGTTAAATGTTTTTCTACTAAACTTATTAATTTAGTTGTTTTCCCAGTACCAGGTGGTCCTAGGATGATGTTAAGGTTTCCGTGTTGCATTTACATTCTCTCTGTTTACTTTTATCTAAATCTTTTTTTAAGGTATCTACCTCTTTATAAGTATCACCTATAATTTTTCTATGACCTTGACTTATTTCGTCTTTATCTTTTACTTTTTGTTTCAATTGTTCATTCTCTCTCTTTAACTTTTCTATTTGTTTATCTAACTTTTTACAGTCGTTGTCACTCATCATTTCCTCACTTTTATCTCCTTCACATTACCATTTGGTATTACAGTTACGTTACCAAAAGAATCTATGTTACCATCATCATCTAGAGAATAGTCTCCAAATATTTTAGTACAACCATTAGCTCTATTATAAATCTTTCCAGCTGTTTTGCATATAGCCGGTTTAAATTTATCTACAGCTTTTTTGTCTAACCAAGAAGAATCACTCACAATGTCAATCCATGTAACTTCGACATTAGCATAAGTATCAGCTTCATTCATTCCGTCTTTTCTCTTAAAACGGTATTTCTTCTTTGTCATCTTCAACGTCCTCCGGTACGTCATGGCCACTATCTTGTTTTGCAAATGCAGGTAACGACCATAAGTTAACTCCTTTGCCTTTTATATTCCAGAAATGGTGCTCAGCATCACGTTGTTTTAGAAGAGAAGTTACTTGATGAACTTTAAACTCTCTAAAGTGCTGACGATCAAAGAACGCCATTAAATCTGAAATCCTAAAATAATGCTTGTTATCCTCAGTCCAAGGTTTACCAAGCAAAATCTCATCTTTACTCATTGCTTGAGCTCTACCAGTACAGAATCGTTCTCAAATAAATGATTAATGAGCTGATTCCAGGCATTTTCATTCATTTTTGCAGGCATCATATTAAGCTTTTCCATACACCTCCTTTGAAATCTACGTTGATTTTGTAGATCATCCGTATCTAGTTCTATTCGTCCGCTACCTTCTATATCTAAAAACCAAATAGGAGGATTAGAATTATATTTTGTAAGGGAGTGTATAGCCGGCATTCGTCCATCATTTCCGATCCCATGCTTACGGAGTTTACAGACTGAAGCGTTGCAATGTGGTGCAATCGGAGCCCGGCTACACGTGTACTGATATGTCTTTTTAGAAGCTGATTTAATTACTTCTAACACTTCAGTACTTTTTAATGGAGGATCCATAAACTTTATATTATAGTCTTCTACCTTGGCTTGCCATTCATCAGGAAAAGCTTTCCTAGCATAGACAGCTATATTAAATAGTCCATTATTCCTAGTCCCCTCAGGAAAACCTTGTTGTGTCAAATGCTGTAAACAAGGAGGACCCTCTTTTAACTCAGAATTAACTTCAATCTTTAATTTTTCTACCTCCTTTTGAGACAATAGATTTGATTCAGCTAAGTCTAAGAACTGTTCAGGTGTAAGATTATTTTCATTTAATATTGCATACCTTTGTGTATCAGCAGCATTAAAATATGGCATGTTAATCCAACCACCTACATCTCCTCGTTCAGCTAATATTTGTATTTGTTTTGGAAATACTTCACAACCTCCAAAGCCTAGAGCAGATGATAATTCTTCTAGTTTTAATTTCATTACAGACGCAGATATCCATTCTTTACAAAATAGATATAAGTGAACTCCGCCTGATTTAGATCTGCATGGTATTAATGGTAATTTTAATTGACTAAGTTTTGTAGATAATTCTTTTAAATTTAATTCAGCATATTCATCAACATCAATGGCTCCAAATTTAACTTTAGATTCATCATTAATAGGAATGATACCTAGCCCTTTAGTCCCAGCTAAGTGGTTCTTCCAATGTTGTATAGTTACGTTTTCTCTTACCGTCACAGCCTTGCCCGTCAGTTTACCATCGGCACGGGAATCTTTTATTTCGTATGTACCGTGGGCTCGTTCAAGGCCGGCGAAAAGAGAACTAAATCTATTCTCCATGACCGGCCTATAAACTTAAAAGTCTTGTTTCGGTTTTGGCGCGTCGTCTTGCTTAGGAGGTGCAACTTTAACTTCGTTACTTTTAACTCCTCCGGCAAAAGTTTTAGCCATCTGATATTGATTAGTGTCTTTAACTGGACCTATAATTTCTATATTCCAGCCATACCAAGACCCTTTGTCATTCTTCTCTTGTACACTACTTACCTTGTAAGAGTGACTAAAAGAAGCAGGTGTAACCATCGTACCGTTAGGATGTGGAACTTTTAATCCCATCATCATGCTGTTCCATCTTCTAGCTTTTTTAAGCTGAGTAGAACTCATACTAATTACAGCAGTCTCTGCGCTTTTTCCATCCATTAGAAGGATAAACTGATATGCTGTTTCAACTAATATATTTCCATTCTGTAGTACGACTTCTCCTCGATCATTCCGCGGTTTCCCAGCAAGCTCACTGTCAGGTGTATGTTCACCTACATAGCCTCCGCCTTTTTCTCGCGGCTTCCACTCTACAAATGATCTTTTGTATCCACAAGGGAGTACAGTGATTTCTTTGTAAAGCTTGTTAGTCACACTATTGAATATCATGCCTGGTTTGCACCCGTCAATATCTTCAATCTGAGGACTAGTTTTTTGGATCAAAGAGATGAATGGAATAGCTAAATCTGAAGCTGTCATTTTCTCCAGACCCATGTTTGCGTCTGCTGCAAGGTCAATTACTGCCAATGCACCAGATTCTTTTTTTGTTACTTGGTTCATGCTATTCTCCTCTCTTTATTTTAGCAATTTGCCCTATATGAACACCCAACAGATCATGAGGTAGGGCTTTCCCCTTCTCTGTTTGTTCTCTGATAAATGCGTTTAGAGATTGTGGGTGAACACTCTCCTTATCAGTGAAACTTATACCGGAATCATTAAGTAATTTTTTTAAGGTTATAGACTTACCGTCTTCACCTTTACCAAATACTGTTTTGATTTCGTTCTTTATCATGTCTCCATGATTATTTGTTCTTAGCCATTTATAAGCTTCAGCCATACGTTCTTTACTTATATGTCCCTTATAAAATGGTTTTACTTCTACCTTATCGCCATTAGTAGTCTCAACCTTAGTTAATCCTATTTCAGCTAATTTATTAGGTAGATCTTCTTCTACTAATCTTCTGTATGTATCTTTACTAGCTTTTAAAGCATTCTCTTGTACTTTCATTGTACTTTCTACTTCTGCTATAGTAGCCACAATTTCAGATACCTCAGTTAAGTCTTTGTTATCTGCTATTGGTGTATCTTCTACTATTACTTTTTCTTTTAGTTTCATGCTGCCCTCCCGTGTATGTCAGTTTTTACTGGATAGTATTTTTTCTCTTGTCTATCCCATTTCAAGAAATTAACTTTACCTGCATTACTTTCACTTGCTATAGCTCCTGCCAATGCAATGGCAATTGGATCACCCATAGTGAGAATAAAATCTTTGTCAGTATAATCCTTTAAATGTCTTCTCAAACGTTTAACTGTAGGAGCTGCTGATAATACAACATCTCCAGGAGGTAGCATTAAAGTTAACTCGCCAAATTGTTGTGCAGGAAGCACATTACGATTAGCAACTTCTTGTACTACGTATACCTTAGCCATTTTCTCTTCTCTCTATTCATATATCCTTTGAATTATCTCATTCCATTTCCATGGCATTCCCCATATCCAAGCTTTTGATAATTCGTTAATGTTAATTGATACTCTATCACCTTTAATAGTTTTGTAAACGGAATTGATAATAACATCGCTGTTAATAAGATATAATAAATCATTTTTCCGCATAAGAACTTTACAATTTGCACCGTGCTTTCTAGCCTCGTTAAAAAATGCAATTTGTGTATTTTGAAATTGTACATTATTTCCTTTTCCAATCTTCAATTCTAACCACACCGCTTTTCCTTTGTGTGTTAGGTGGCAATCCGGTATCCCCGCGCCTATTAGATTCTCTATTCTGAGTAGGTGACCTGGTACGTTCCTCTTGACTAATGCCCATAGTTCCTTCTCGCTCATCTAGTACTCCATAAATGTCGTGCCATACATGATGGGCTGCATCTTTAAGTTCAATATTTTTAATGGAATCTTTAAAATTAGTGTAATCAATTTCATTAGGTAAATTAGAAAATACATCATCTAGCTCTTCTTTATCAAGTTCAACTCTATATTGATAATCGGTCGCATGAGTATATAAAATTCTCTCCTCACTAAAATACGTAGTTAAATGTTCCTTACGTCTAGACCTAACCCAGTATTTCTCTGGGTTTGTATCTAATATTCTAACTATACTATAAAACCCGTGATTAGTAAACACCCACATTATATCTTTACCTCTTTGACCTCGCCCCAAGACGGACCCTTTTCTACAGATACTTTTAATGGTACTTTAAGATCAACACAATTCTCCATAACTTCTACAACAGATTTTATTAATGGATTATCTGCGTGTGTTATATCTAGTTCATCATGTACTTGTAAGTGCGGGACAATTTTTAATTCTTTATATAGCATAAGCATAGCTTTTTTAGTTAAGTCTGCTGATGTCCCTTGTATCAAAGCATTTAAAGCTTTATGAGTATACGCACGTTTTAATGGTCTACCTTTCCATACTTCTTGAGCTTCTTCTTTACGTAATGGCATTTCTTTGTTTGGCCATTTTAATCTTGAATCAGATGGCTCCCAAAAATTAAAGTGCCTTTTTCGCCCTAATATTGTCCTAATTTCGCCACGATATACTACAGCTTGTGACGCCTCATGCATAAGCCCCTTGACAAATGGGACATTTTCATGGTATTTTTCAAGCAAATTTATGGCTTCATTATAATTAAGACCTAGCATTTGTCCTAGTTTATATGTACCCATACCATACATAATTCCTAAATTAATAGTCTTAGCTACTTTTCTATCGATCTTTGCCATTTTAGCTACTAATGTATGGAAGTCTGCTTCTTTGTTTTTATATGCGTCAACAGCTTCCTTCGAGCCACGTATCTTTCTTAATGCTGCATAATGAGCTAATACTCTAGGTTCTTGCTGATTATAATCTAATCTAAACCATTGATTCCTGCCATGACTTGTACCGTGCTCTACTGGTTCTTCTGGTAAAAATAATGATCTAATTAATGGTCCCCAATATTCATCTCTTGCAGGTATTTGTTGTAAGTTAGGGTTGCTTGAGCTAAACCTTCCTGTTCTTGTACCATCAGAATCTTTACGTAATTGATGAAACTGTGTATGTATACGACCATTGACACTCATCTCTAAACATACTTTCTGAATAAAGTCTCTTCTCATCTTATTTAGTTTTCTATACTCTGCAACTTTAGTTAAGAATGGCTCTGTACTAGATGACATAAACTCTCCAGTAAACGAGGGATTACCTGCTTGTGTTTCAGGAAACCATATTTTATTACGTTCACAGACAACAGCAAGCTGATCATTGCTCCATGGTTCTACAGGAAAACCTGCAAATTCACGTAAGTCTTTTAAAAATTTAGATTCTTCTTTTTTATATTGCTTATTAAGTTTCTCAGCTTTATCAACATCTATTCTTACACCTTGGAATCTCATATCTAATAATAAAGGTATAAGTTCTGTCTCTAACTTAAATATCTCCATTAGATCATTTGCTTCTAATAAAGGTAATTGCTTTTTAAATATTTCTAAAGTATTAACAGCATCAATCTCTGCATATTCTCCTACATAATGAGCAGGAAGCTTCCACATCTCTTTTTTAGGATTTATATTATATGCTTTAGCTGCAGCTTGTAATAAAGATTCGTCTTTACCTCTTCCTAAGTATCTTTCTGAGAGGACTTGTAAAGAGTAACCTTCTCTCCGTTCCTCATCAATAAGTGGTTCGGCGACTTGAACGTCGTAGAGATTGCCTTTGACATTAATCCCAACGGTTTTAAGCCATTCAAGATCATAGAGAATATTTGCTCCAACTTTGTCAATGCTATTCTCGAGAGTTTCTTTCGCCCATTGTAAGACACGGTTACGGTCAAGGTTACCTTCACCTGCATGTCCGATTGGGTAGTATCCTCTAAATCCTGTGTCTGTTGCCACTGATATTCCAATAAGTCTGCCATCTTTTCGTACTCCTCCTGGTCCGTTAGTTAATAAGTTTGGGTCATAAGTTTCACAATCAAATGCGATTAGTTTTGCTGAAGACAAGTTTGGGTAGTCCCGTGGTGGGGTCCACTTCGACTCCGGCCTCCAAAGCGGTAGTTGCTGGTTTCCATAATCTATTGGCATTCTTCCATATCCTCTCTGCGTCTTTGTTTATGTAGTCTTCCAAGTAGACGATTTCCTTGCAAGACGTATTTAATAATAGCTTAACACAAGTCACACATGGACTTAAGGTGATATAAGCTTTCTCAATATGTTCAGTATTCTTACATTGGAGAATAGCGTTTTGCTCCGCGTGGATTGCTTCACACTTTTCGAGTCCTTCTCCACTTTTATATTTTGCTCCTTCACATGGTGAGTCAATACAATGTCCTTGGCCCCTGCCGTTACCGTTGTATCCAGTAGCAAGAACAAGACCATGCTTATCAACCAGCACACAACCAACACGACGACGAGCGCACGTGCCACGAGTTGACACAAGCTTCGCCATAGCGAGAAAATAGGTTGTCTTATTTGGTCTTTCATTAATTGCCATCTGTTATATCCAAATCTGGCTTAGGAAAATCTAATAGTGTTCCTTTGTTAGCATGATCTATAAGCCATTGCGTAAGTTCTTTTGGATGGTTAAATTGTGTTATGTCAAAACTATGATACGGCATAGTCTTAGGATTTTGTAATATGTCTACAGCTTTTTCATAATCACTTTCGTATAAGTGCTGACTTGCTGCAGTTAAGTATATATTTCCTAGTGGTAATAAATGACCAGTTCTTAATTTATATAATAAAGAAACAAATGCTGCGCACATTGTAAAATTAAATATATCATAAGGCCAACCTAACCATATATCACTTGACCGCATTGTGTCGAAAATGTGTAGTTTATTATCTCTGATCATAAATTGTGCTGATATAGTACAAGGAATATCTTTACTTGGTCTTGGATTAGGTCTCCATATAGTTGCTACAGCTTGTCTTGTATTAGGATCATTAACTAACTCATCTACAATATAAGTAAATTGATCAATTAACTGCGGACCATACGCCCCATTAAAAAAGTAATTATCATCCGAAAATTGACTAATTATGTCAGAATATTTCGAGATCATTCCTACAGTATTTCTACCAGTAAGAATAAATGCTGCTTCTGCAGGCATAAACTTGTAACCTAAATTTCTTGCTTCGTAAGTCACTATAGGATTTTTCATATCTACAATAGTGCTATGATTTAATATCTCTAGTGTACCTTTCTCTCTAG
>CAACVD010000888.1_pt1 | contig 14449 bp, 16 predicted proteins | sample 2381771 | NCBI WGS metagenome assembly CAACVD01 (sample SAMEA5211965, study PRJEB30684) | marine metagenome | biome: Marine; feature: Epipelagic; material: Water | collected 2015-10-15 | depth 15 m | reverse complement strand
GGACTGTATAAACGCCCATGCCTATGAGCGCGTAGCGTGCTAGGCGTAGCTGCGCGAGGTGCTTGCGGCTCTTATCTTCTGTCTCGCGTATCTCACGGGCGCGTTCAATCTCTGCGTCAGTGACCACGCCATCATTGTCCAGGTCATAGCGCTCAAACTCGCTCGACCTCTCCAGCTTTTTCTGGGCCATTTAGTTCCGCAAGATGTTTGCCAACATTTCGCGGCTCATCTCTGTGGTGTTGGCGCTGGCGGCTGGCACTGCCGCGCGCATAGCACGTCCACCAAGGCCAATGGCTTCTCGCGCTATCGGCACGCCGACTGGCGAATATGCTAAAGGCGAGGCTAGGGTGCCACCAATCACAAACGGATCGGCCTGTGTCAAAAGACTGCCTGATGTAACACCAGTTGCAATACGCGCAGCTTGCTGTCTTGCTGGTGTGCCACTATTAGCTGTTGTTTGCCCAATCACATCTTGTGCGGCTTGTGCAAGACGTTGCATGCGTGCTTCACCAGCAGCAAAATTGGACTTGTTCCTGCCCTTATCGCTGCGCTTTGCCGCTTGTAACAAATCGCCTGGTGTAAATGCCTCATCAGAAACACGGCGCACACCAGCCATTTCAACGATTTTGAAATTGCCATATGCTCTGTCAATGTTGTTTAAAACTGGCGCGAGATCAGGGTTTGTTCTTTGCAATTCAGCACTGAAGACATTGCGAATGTCAGTCAAAGCGTCAGCCTTTCTTGCCGCCAGTTCTGTGCCTTCACGCCTCAAACGCTCAATGTCACGACGCAAAAAAGTCTGTGCTTTTTTGATTTCTTCACCCGTCATTGCGCCGCCTTTAAATTTTTGAATTATGTAACGGCTGACACGACCATTTATATCTTTGGCAATGTCCTCTGATAAATCTTTGGTGATCGTGTCCAATTCGCTTGCAAGAGGCAAAACATTGTCAATTTTCATTTTGCCCAAAGTTCGCCGGTATTGAGTGGATAACAAGCGATTGCCAAAGCCAACTAAAGCACGACCTTCTAAGTTTTTTGGAATTTTGACCCCTATGGGTGCCAAAGCCTCACTGACAGCCGCACGATTAAATCCTGCCGTTGCACGATCAAATGCTCCTCTGATCGCGTCACCGATTACCGGCACATTGTCAGCAACACCTTCTTCTACTTTTTTGATTGCGGTTCCAAGCAGGCCAGAACCACCGACAGCTTGACCTGGCGTTACCGGCACGCCTTTGCGAATCAGTTCGCGTGCTGCCCCTGTAACTGCTGGCGCAACTCTGTCCACGACTGGCCCACCGACTGCACTGACTGCGCCCGACGCTGCCGCGCTTGGCAGACGTTCTGCCGGACTGCCTTCAGCAGCACCAAACCCATACAACGCACCCTGCGCCCCGCTGGTGCCTGCGACCCTTGCCGCACGTTGACTACCAGACCCCATACCGGCTGCACGCATCAGTTGCGTTGCCCTGCCAGCGGTGGCGGCTTGGCCAAGGCCAGGAATGAATTGAGCGGCGATTGTTGGTAAAACAGCGGCACCGATTTCTGTGCTGTAAGCCACTGCTGGATTGCGTTGGCGAAATTCATCAATTTTTCCGCGAACGTCTTTGACAACCTCTGCATAAGTTCTGCCGCTGTCGAAAGCTGATGTTACTGCTGCTTCAATTTCATCACCAAATCCAAAAGTGACGCCTTGGCCAGCAGCGCGTGCAAAATCTTTTACAACATCGCCGGTTGTGCGTTGCCCGACAGGGGCTGTTTTTGATTCTCTTGGTAATGGCATTTATCCCTCGTAAATTTCAAAGGTTCCAAGCAGGCCATTAAAATACAGATCGCCGTTTTTTAATTCGCCGTCTTCAACCGCCTGATCATACTCTCCGTCAGTCATGTATGCTTTTAAGGCTGGCGGCACGTTTTCATCTGCAAATTCTGCAAATCCAATCAAGCTGTTATTTTCCTTCGCAAATTTTTCCATCGCTTTCAGAATATCTGCTCGACGCTGTACAAGCGCTTGCATTGATTTGACAAGGGCTTTGTTGGCTTCTGGTGTGTTGCTCATGTTGGCAGTAGCACTGCTGAACAGTCGGGCTTCAAAGTCGGATGTTGCGCCCGATCCCGCCACTCTCATGCGTGGGATGATATAGTTGAATGCCGCTGTCAGAACCTGTTGGTTGTTTAGATCGCGAATTTGCTCATCGTTTAAAAATCCTAATTGTTTGCCAAGGTTTCTGATGGGCATCGTTATATTTGTGATCGGCCCTGTTTCGGTGCCAGCCTCAAGCAACTGATCGGCAATATTTAGCCTTGTAATCAAATCAGATTCGCTCTGCACCTGTTTACCCAACTCCTCTATTCTTTTGGCTGCTGACGTTGCGGCGGCTTTCATAAACTCTGATTGCTGTTCATTGCCCATCGCAATGGTTGGGTTGACTGAAACCGACGTGCCACCACCTTGTCGCTCGACATAGCCCTCACTTAAAAGCGTTTGGATACGCGCATCGCCCAGTGCCAAGGTTTCCATTTTTGTCGGGTCTTGCGGATTGACCAGTGTGACAAAATCTTGTTTTGCTGGCGCACGCGGCTGAACTAAGTTGCCTATAGTGCTTGATGTTTGCTGGGTTAGCGGGTTTGTCTGCGTGGTCTGTACGCCGGTAAAATCACCCAAGTTTACTAATTCAGATGAGGTGGTTGGCGCAAACTGCGCTGCAAGCAATGCCGTTTGAGCGGCTGCTGGGTTGGCAGCTACAGCGGCGCGAACATTCGGTGAAACATTCGGCCCCAACATACCCATAATCTGGTCTGTCATTGCGGTTTCACGCTCAACTTGTGCATCACCAGCCTTGCGCTGTAGATACGCGCCCACCAGTGCGCTAGACAGCCTTCCAAGCCCTTGCAGAGGCGTCCTGACCGGAGCGCTACTCGCGCCCTGCTGCTGCAATGCTTGGCCCAGTATGCGGCGTGGATCGGACTGGAAAGCCTGATTAAGCTGCTGAAACTGCATTGACGGCTGACGCGCCGGTTGCATCAGACCGTGGAATGGGGTGTGTGCCATCGTCTACCTCAACAAGTAAGCTGCGCCAAGATTGCCAGCCAGTCCGAACAAGCCGCCAAGATTTGCTGAACGGTTTTGCATCGCCTGATTAAAGGCGTTCTGCTGCGCTGCTGCTTGCGCTGCGAATGCCCCTTGCGTGTCTATTGTGCCAGGTGCAAAGAAGCTGCCCTGCTGTATTTGTGGGCCACCCAGCAGTGCTGCCAGTTCGTTAAAGTTCTGACCGCGCAGGGCTGTGCGCTCTGCAATCTGCCGCTGGCGTGCCTGATTGGCGATCTGGTTGCTAAGTAGCTGGTCGGCCACTTGCTGCTGTCTGGCTGCATTGGCAAGCTGTGTGTTTGCTGCCGCCTGGCTAAAGCCTTGGCCTTGCGCCGCCAGTCCAAACTCACCGCTGGCCGCACGCTCACCAAACTGTTGCGCCCTGATGTTGCGTGCTTGGTTGACCAGCCGGTCAGATTCCTGCCCTGCCGCTAGTGTCGCCTGCTGTGCCAGCCGTCCTAGCTGTTCGCCTTGCTGTGTCTCCAAGCGGTTCACAGCGTCGTTGTAGCCCTGTGATGTGATTGGAATGCCGCGATCAGCCAGGTTCTGTTCAAGCGCCTCACGCTGCTGCGTAAACTCTGGCTGCAACAGCCCTAGCTGCCGGTTGAACAGTGTTTGCTCAATGTTTGATCTAAACGCCTCTGGATCGCTCTGTAGGGCCGTCAGACCTTCAGTGTTGATGCTGGTGGGCATAGGCGTGGTTGTGCTGATCTGGCTTTGAAATGCAGGCAGGCCGGTAGTCGGGTCAATGTCCTGTGACTGCTGAACGCCAGCCAATGTTGGCGCTGTTCTGAACGGGTTCTGGAAATCAGGATCATCAGCAAAGATTGGCGATCCATCAGCGTTTTGGCCAATGACTTGTCGGCCTGTGACACGATTGAACGCAAGGTTGCCAAGCCCCAAGCCGGTGCCTTCAGTGGCCGCACGCATCTGCGCCTGAAACGGCGTTTCCTGCGTGAATGCTGCCGCCTGACCGTCTTCTGGTACTGCACCTTGAACAAACTGCCCCTGATCGCCCACAGAGCCAAACAGCAGATTGCCATAGGGCGTAAACTGCGTGATGCGGTTTGCGCTTGCCTGGGCGTTAATCAGTTCGTTTGGATCAGGAACTGGTGGTGGTGAAGGCGCTGACTTGCCCATTACTTTGACCCTTTATCCATTTACATTCGTCCTTCAACATGCCCCACAAGATGCCATCATCTGGCCCATGCAGATGTCGCAGCCTGCCCTCTTGGGTAAAGCCTAGCTGCCTGTTCATTTTCATTGCCTTGGCGTTTGCCTCGTTGCACTGCACCAGCAGCCGGTGCGCCCCGACTTGCTTGAACGGATACGCAAACAATGTGTGCAGGACAGATCGGGACGCCCAGCGCCGGGAGGATGCAGCTATTGACGCCTCGATCTGCCCTTCTCGCAAGTCATGGTAAATCGCGGCGCAGATGATCTGGTTGTCACGCTCAACGCCTATGGCGACGCTTGGCCCAAACTGGCCAATGCCGATGCGCTCTGCTGCCCATGATTTCAAATAATCGTCTGCACCAAAAATGATGCGATTCACTTTTGGCTGTCCTTGATGGCTTTCAGTGCATCATAGATGTTTGGCGGTGGCGGCTGATCGATCTCCCACTTGCACAGATACTCCCGCGGCTTGTATTCACGCGGGAACTCTAGCGAGAAACTCAAGATTTCTTGTGTATTGTGCGCGCCCCTGTAGACGCAAAACTCAGTTTTTTTGTCTACCTTCACGCATTTGATTAGACGGCATACAGTCAGATCGTTCTGTGCTTGTGCAAACGCGCCTCTGATCCACAGCCCCCAGACAACGACGCCAATCAAGCCACCAATAATAATGATGGCCACACCAGCATTGCCAGCTTGTTCAAGCATCTTCTTGCGCCGTTTAATGGCTTGCGCTCTTGCCTTGGCCCTACCATCTTGGGCCTCTTCACAAAACTTCTGATAATCGCGCCACAAGCCTGGGCGACCAGACAGAATCATTATTTGCTTTAATTCGTTTTCTTTCTCACGGATTTGCTCAAGGGCCATAAACTCTTCAAGATCGTTGCCGCCGACGCCCCTTGCACGCTTCTTGTTGCCCTCGCGCATCAAGTCTTCTTTGGCTGACAAAAACGTTCCAATGGCCTTGCCAGCCTTGGCAATTTCGCCGCCGTTCTGAACGGTCTGCTTGATTATGGCAAAGGCTGCGTTGGCTGCTGCAAGTTCTGCTAACATCAATACAGCCTTTCTTCAGTGTCCTCTGCCATTTCAACAGGCAGGCAATATGCCGTAATCTTCTCTGTCCCAGGCCGCGTGTAACCGTAGTTGCCGTACACATTGACGATGCGTGCGGCATACCACTGGCAGTCCACCAGACTGCGAAATATCATTTTGTCGGAGTGTAGTTTTTCGTTATCGCCCAAGCCGATGTAGACCATCAGAACAAAGACTGTGATCACTGCCCTAGTAGGACGCCTACAAGCAGAATAATGGTCGTGCCAGCCGTGCCGATCATTATTGTTTCAATACGCTTGATCCGCAGGATGGTTTCCTTCCATCTCTCAGCGCACACAGCTTCATGCGTGTCAATCTGTGCCTGTACAGATGTAACGGTGGGCTTGCTCACGATCCAGCCTCAAGCGCAGCAACTTTTGTTTCAAGTGTCTCAATCTTGGCGATGCTTTCCTTTAGGGCCGCAGTCAAGAGAGGAACCAGCTTAGATTGGTCAATTCCTTGCATGACAGGAATAGTGTTGCCGTCTCCGTCTAGCTTGTTATCGCCAGCAGAAGTGCCGTCAGGCGCATCACCATCATCAATCTCTTGCTGTGTCCAAGTCTCGACTTCGTTGTGAGTGCCGCTAACAGCTTCTGGCACGACGGTCTGCGCTTCATGTGCAAGAAAGCCGTCAACGGTTGTGTCGTCAGGGTCGGCAATGAAGTTAAACCGCTTCGGTGCAAGTGCCTTCACACGGTCTATGGCACCGGTCATGTCTAAAACCGTTTCTTTCAGGCGGTGGTCAGAGGATGTCAGGTATCTTGTTGCGCTGGCGGTGTGGTCAATTTGACCAATGGTGCTGCCGTCGTCTTTCTGGAACAGTACAAAGCCAGCGTTACTAGCGTTTGCTCGCATGACTTGACAGTACACAAAATCGGAAGTTGCATCGACTTGAAATCTGCCATTGCCTATTGACGCAGAGTTTCCGACCATCAAAACACCATCGTGGGCCAATTTCATCCGATATGTATTGGATGTAGCAAAATCAATATCTAAACCACGTTCATTCCATATAATGCTGTTTCTGTCATCGGTCACGCTGCTGCCCTTACCGGCATCGTATGCGTTTCCGACGAGTAGACCATTGGCGTTATACCCGCCACTACCAGAGGTGTTGTCGTATGCGTTAAATTCTGCTGCGCCGTGAACGTGCAGTTTTTGGGACGGTGACGCATTATTTATGCCCACGTTGCCGCCATTATCAATTCTGAGGCGTTCATTGTTACCATTGGTATAAAAACTCAGTGCATCAGTCGAATGTTGGTAACGAATTTGACCCTGTGATGCTGCATCACTATCTGAAAAACGTATTGAGCAACCATCTGAGTTGCCATCAATTTTCATCTCTAGCTTGCTCTCGCCGCCAGCTTGAAACGTTACAGTCTGGTCGCCTGAACCAGCGGTGTGCAAAACTCCAGATGGGCTGCTCGTCCCGATTCCCACGCTGCCGCCCGATGTGATAGTCATGCGGGTCGTGTTGTTAGTGGCGAATGTCATTGGGCCAGCAATATTATTTATAAGCTGAAATGTGTTTCCGCTTGGATTCCATTTTACTCTTGCTAGTTCCGTACTGCCTTCCTTAAACAAAAGTTCGCCATACTCTGCACCAGCATAAGAGCCACTATTTCCAATAACTAGTTGTTGCGTTGTGCCATTTTTAACCTCTAAACCATCTGTGGTGGTTGTGCCAGTGACATCCACGCCTGTGCTGGTGGTGGCGACTTTGGCGGCGTTGTCGTGAAACAGCGTAACTGCGCCGTTGGCTGTGAGAGTTGCCATCGCTTCCAAGCCAGTATTGCTAGTTATCCTGACATTGTTTTCCCCAGCTAAGTACAAATCACCAGTGCCAGAATCTAATATGTAACTGTCATTTCCACTGTGATAAATCTGTAGGTCAGACGAATCTCCCATCAGAATCTTGGCATTATCTGGGAACAAGATATCATCCGTGCCAGTCGGCACACTGAACACCGTAGCGTCCGCATCATTCTTCAGCGTAATATCACTGGTGCTACCCTGACCCGTCAGAATTAGACCCTCTGCCGCTGTATAGCCAATAGCAGCGTTGTCACCAGCAGATGTGTCAGCAGTTGCTTCTAAAGTGCCGCCAGTAATGACGCCTGTGGTAGTTATGGCGCTAGAACCATTATCAATGCTTCCAAAGCCGCTGGTGATGCTACCGCTGTTCAATGCGCCTGTTGTTACAATGTTTGAACTGCCAGCAGCCGGTGCTGCGCCAATATCAGAAAGCACCTCAGACGCAGACCGGCCTTCAATGGCCGTGCCAGCAACCCGCAGGAAATCATCATCTGCCACGCCGCTCGTGAACTTTGGCACGTTGTTGTTAGATATGCCCGTGTCCAGCGTGGCTGTGGCTGTGATCGCCGTGCCATTTAGCGTCATGGCATCCGCTTCAAGCGTGCCATCAATGTCGGCATCGCCGCTGATGTCTAGGCTTCCAGCATCCAACTCGCCGGTCAGCGTCACGTTGCGGAAACTTGCAATGTCCTTGTTGCTGTCCACAATGACGGCCTTGGATGCAGTCACAGTGCCTGCTGTAACGCCGTCAATCACCTCAAGTTCAGCCTCGCTGATGACAGCGCCTGACCCCAGTGTCAGATCACCGCCGACTGTCAGATTGCCTGCAACAGCCGTTGTGCTACTGGCCACAGTGCTGTTGGGTGTGTGTGTGAGATAATTGACAAAACTACCGCTGATTTTGCTGCCCAGTGTCAGCACACCGCCATCAGCAATGTTCAGCTTGTGTTGGTCTGCGTTGTCATCGCCCTGGTCAGCTTTCAGCACAATGCCAAGTGCTGCGCCCTCTACATTGGCTGCAATCTCAAGGCTGTCATTGGTGCTTTCATCATACTGGATCGTGATGTCGCTGTTTGTACCAAGGATGATGGTCTTGTTGTCAGGTACAGTCAGACCTTCTGCAAACGGTATTGCCGCCGTGCATGTCTGTGTGCCGTCCTTCAGGATGCAAGTGGACAGTCCAGTCGCAAAGCCATCAAGTTCTGTATCAAACTTGGATGCAAGGATTTTGACGCCATTATCTCTGTCTGTCGTGCAGTCAAATGTGCGTGAAAACGTACCGCCGGAAAATGCCATTAGAGTGGCCCCCCTGGTGCAAAGGTGTAGTGAGCGCTGATGAAGGAGATTGTCTGCGTGCTGGTTGCAACCTTGATCCGCAATGCACTGGAGTAGCCTAGCCGGTTGACCGCCTTGCGCCGCTTGGTAACGCCAGCGCCAGCCGTGTCAGCCCAGAAAAAGTCATCATAGGTGGCGGTATCCCACGCCGCCAGATTTGACTGAAAGGTAACGGGCGAGACATCAATGGCCGCAACGGGTGACTGATCGACGCCTACGCCGAAACTGAACACAACGTCTGTTTCGCCCTCAAGCATTGGCTGCACGCTGCTGAAGCGCTTTACACCGCCTCTGTCGCCAAAATAATTATAGGCCGTAGCCAAATCACCAACAATGTTTTCGCCATTATCAGCATCGCCAGTCACCTTGAAAACAACGCCAGACGCGCTGCCGAAAAACGTATCGCCGTTGAACTGGCCCCAGACATGGGCTGGCAGATTCTCAAAGATGCACCATGCCCTGATAATCGGGTTGAACACATGCTGATTGAACGGGTCAGGACTATCGCCAGTTGGATAGTTGAAATACACCTTGTCGCCGTCAGGGCTGACAAAGACTTGCCAGCCGGTTGATGTGCCGGTTGCCTTGACCTGGCTGATGACGGTGCCGCGTATCTTCTCTGATATGGCCGCTGCCTTGTTGCCAACGATGTCTTGGCGCACGACCTGGCTAAGAGGCAAATAGCCTTCTTTGGTCATCACGATGACATCGCCGCCCAGCTTGGCAATGGCGCGTTTTTCATTGATTGGCTCTGCTATTCGAAACGTACCAACTAGGCTGAAATCACTGGCAGGATTTGAGCCAGAGTAAATGAGAACCTCGCCACTGGTCATTATAATGCAAAGTAAATCCTCAACCCCTTCACCACCGTCTAAAGTCAAAGTGTTGATCATGATGATGTTACCGCCAAATGTGCCGACAAGGCCCACAGGGAACTTGGTAAAGTTGCCCTGAAAAGTGTCCACAGTGGCGCTGTGGTAAAAGTTCTGACTGGTGCCTGTCCAGTAATAGACGCGGTTTTTGTGCGCGTGAACGCCGGTCAGCGTGTTGGCGTTGACGCTATCAGACAGCGTGATCGACAAATCGCTGGCGCTTGACCCGTCCCAGCTAAAAGGCACGTTCGCCCCTGACGGCACAAAGATGGTGTTGTTGTTGAACTCAATGCTTTCTGCCCTGCCGTTGGCAAGGCCGGTTTTCTTGCTGACGGCTGTCCCGCTGTCGATCTGGTACAGCGTGCCGTTGCTGCCAATTGCCAAAAGCTGCCGGTTTGCGCCAGCATTGTGTTCCACCAGTGTTTCAACATTGCCTGTGCCAATCCCTGTGCAAAAACTGGTGTAGCCGTCGCGCAGGGTGACTTTCTCCACAGTCGGGAAAAAGTTGGACATAATCAGCGCGTCTGTCGGTGCCATTGCATCAATGCTGTCACGGCTGTTGAGACCGCCCACAGGGGCAGGCACGCTGACCGCCTTGACGCGGTAGCCTCTTGATGTCGGCAGTGCTTGCAGCATTATACGGCCCCGTATCCACTATCAGGCAGATTGTAGCTGTACGGGCTGACCAGCAGGCGTCTGGCGTCATCCAGGCTGATGACCGGCGCACCGCCTGCGCGGCTGATGGCTTGGCGCAGTTCTAGCTGGTACTGCCTGAAATCCTCATCATATGTCAGGCCGTGGTTCTGCTTGAACCGCCAGGTGACGCCCATCTCAATCAGTGTTTCATCAAGGATGCCGACATCTGTATCTGCCGCCATAGCGGCCTGTGAGGTGCCGCCGCTGCTTTGATTCCAGTGACTGCTGACATACTCAAAGCCAATAGATTCGGCTGATGTTGGTGTTGGGGTGATGTCAAACTTAAGGACATTGCTTGACGGCTTGAAGCGGAACTTTTGCGTGATGCCTGCGCTGGCTGTGCCATAGCGATCCTGCTGGAACTGCTGCGGCGTGATAGGCCCGACCATTTGATCCAGATCGGTGCGGTTGTACATTGTGCTGCCCACAGAGCGATCATAGTCAGTCGGAAGATCGTAACTTTGCGTGCCATTGACCGTGTTGAAGGTGTGTTCCTTCAGCAGCACCGGCCAGTTGTTTGAGCGCATCAGTTGCTTGCCTTCACGGTTAATAAAGGCAAATAGCTGACGGGCAATGGGGTCTGTGTTGCCAACAACCGTTGACGGACGTTCAAACCCTGTGAAGTCAGCTACGTTCTGCGCTATCGTCAGCAGGCTCATGTTTTACCTCTTCTGCCAAGGTCTGGGCTGCCACAGCCACCTCAACTACTAGGTCGTCTTTTTGCTTTGTCGCTTCGACTTGCAGCTTGGCAATCTTGGCAAGTTCAACATATGGCTCACCAATGCCGCGCAGCGTTGTTTCTTCAGCAGCAGCAAGCTGCTCAACAGTCTCAATGTCATGCAGTTCAAGTTCAGTCCGGCGCGGCTCTGTCATCCCTGGCAGTTCTGCTAGGCCGGTGCCTTTGGTGCGGGGCTTTCTCTTCTTGCCCTTGTATGCTTTCCATTCAGCCGGAAACCGCTGCAAATCTTCTGGCCGCGCTGGGCCTTCCCAGATGTCGCGCATGCCTGCTATTTCAATCCGGCAAAAGTCACGCTTTTGGCCGTTAAGTTCTCGCTCAAAAAAAATGCCCTTTTCGCTCATATCAATCCTCCCGATTGCATAGAAAAAGGGGCGAGTTGCCCCGCCCCTTTGGTTTTACATGGGGAAATCGCAGATGATTTCCTTGTCGCTGATGTCGCCAGCAATTGCACAGACGTTGTCTGTTACATCTGCTGACACATCCAGCTTGCCGTCTGCTGAACCCGTTGGCGTCAGCGGATCACCGTCAGCGCCTGCTGTCAGGGCTGCATTCATGGTTGCCATGCCCTTGATTTGCACCCAGCAATACTGGCCGTCAGTCGGCGCTGATTGCAGAATGCCTGCACCGATTTCAATAGAATCGGACAGATCAGACGTCACCTTGAACAGCTTGTAGCCATCCAAGGTGTAATAGTAAGCGGCGTTACCGCTGACTGCTGCCACGCTTCCACTGCCAGTGTCATACTGAACGTACTTATAGATGCGTGTGCCATTGGTGTCGTCAACGATGGCACCAAGCTGACCCAACTGAAACTCAGGAGTGTCAGCGACTGCTGTGGGGTCAATCCCCATTACTGCTGCAATAGCCATTACAGTTCTCCTTCCTTATGTATGGATCACGCCTTGGAGAGCGCGGTTTGAACAGGTCAGGTTTCCTGACCAGAACATTGGCGTTACCATAGCGTCTTGGTTGACGGACATCTTTGCTTCACCTGGAACGAAATCCCGTGACGCTGCTACCTCAAGACGGAGATAGTCAGTGTTCAGGAAATACATTCTGTTGGTGTTACATGCGGAATCAAAGACCACATCACTATTCAGATACTGAACGCTGGTGAAACCAGAGTTTGCCAGATCATCACTGGTGATGCGCTGGATGGCCTGAAGGCTACCCAGGAACGACTTGTAAGCGTTCGTGCCAGCCATGATCAGATCAGGGCTGTCTGCACCACGAACCAGTTGCAGATACATATCATTCATATCTGACTGTACGTTTGCGGTGCTGAACGCCGACGACGTTGCAGTGCTTTGTTTGTTCTGGAAGAACGTAAATGTGCTGGAATTGATGCCGCCAACAGTACCCGTGCCGGAATCGGCAACCAGTAGCTGAAGACCGCCCACCTCTTTACCAGATGAACCAGTGCCATCTGAATAGATTGATGTGGACAGGCTGTTCATCATCGACTTTTCAAGCACGTTGATGCGTGCCTCAAGCAGATTGATGATGGCTTGCTCACCAGAGTTTTTGACTTGCTCCAAGCCAGAGATGGTGACGTTACCAGCCAATTGCTTGTATTCGTAAACGGCGGCTGTCAGCACGTCTGATGGTGAGACATCAAGTGTCTCATAGCCTGAATAGAACTGCACAGTCCCATTGTCAGCATACTCAAGTTCACGGACAATATCGCGTCCTGTTACAGACGTTTGATTGCCGTTTTCGCGTAGTCTACGCAGCAACGCATTGTGGTTGCTTACGTTGTCAGAAAGCGTCCGGCTACGATTTCGCAGCGTGGTCGTGACGATTTCTGAAAGATTCGGGCTGGCCATTGGCTAGCTCCTTCCATTTTCCAATTGTCGAATAGACGCCTGTATGGTGTCACGAATAGACGCATTGGCTGGTAGCGCTGGCGCGGCTGGTGTTGCACTGCCTCTGACCTTTGACCTGGCTGCTTTCTTCGCCTTTTTGACCGCCTCTGTCTTCACACTGTCTTGCGACTGTGCTGCGGCCATTGCCTTGACTTGCTCTTGACGCAGTTCTGGATCGGCATAGACCGCCATCTCATACGCTGTGTTCAAGTCTTTGGCATTTTCAGAACTGATCAGCGTTCCCATCACGCCGCGCACTCTTTCAAAATGCGGGTGCTTTGGATTGCCGTTTGCATCAGTTTCTGCTGCGAATTGGTCAATCAGTGACTGCGTGCTGGCCTGTACCTGGCTCTGCTGCTGTGTCTGTTGATTTTGAATAAAGCCGGTTAGCTGGGCAACTTGTTGCTGCAACTGCTTTACTTGCGGGTCTGCATATTCATCCTCAAGTGCTGGATCGTTGCCGATTGCACCCACATCCACGCCATACTGGTTTGCAAGCCAGTTAATAGCGTTTGCAGGGTCTTTACGCAGATAGTCATGAGCAGCAAGCAGTTGTCTGACCGCTGCCACCTCATCCATACCAGCACGCTCAAAGTCTGCTTTGTGCGGCTGCATGATTTCATCAAACGCTTCCTGTCGCTTTCTGTACTGCGCCACGGCTTGCGTTTTCTTTGTATAGTCGCCTTCTAAGTCTTTATAGCGCTCCATGAACATATGCTGTGCAGCAGGCTCAAGCGCTTCAAACTTTCCGGCAAAATCTTTGGGCCAATGGTTAGGCGCGGCCAGCGCCTCTAGTTCAGCGGGTTCATCTTCTTCAGGTTCCGCTTCATCTGATTCATCAACCTCGTCATCCGGCTCATCAGGCTGTTCATCTGTCTGTTCATCTGGCTCTGGAGCCTCTGGTAGCGTGTCAGCCTCTTCTGCTGGTTGCGCTTCATCTGCTTCACCTTCAAATGACTGGAGTGTTTTTGCCAGTGTTTCGGCTACGGTTTCGGGCCTTGCTGGCTCCGCTGCTGGGGTCGTTGCCTCAACTTCAGGAGTGCTATCAAGCTGCATTTGTTTTGTCCTTTAATCCAGTAAGTGATTTTGCTCGTTGCCGACCTCGACAAAGTTGTTGCGCCGCAAAAACTCGCGGTGCTGTGAACGGCTGGTGATCCAGCCACGATCCTTCATGTTTTGATACGGTTCGATGTCCCTTAAAATGGAAACGCCGCCCTTTGGGGCGGCGCTTTGCTTGGGAACGATCTTGCCGTCCCGATATACATATGTGGTCATCTCATCAGCATCCCTGCCGCCATCTGGCGCATTTCTGCATCCATCTTTCGGCGCGGCTTTTGAAAGGTGCCGATGGCCTGCATGATTTCTGGGAATATCTTGTTCATCACGCCAGCAAGTGGGCTATCCAGCGCCTCGCGGATGATTTCCTTTTCTTGCTCTGACAGCGCCTGATAGGCGTCATCAGCGCGATCCATATCAATCTCAATCATGTGAAATCTCTAGGGTTGCCAAATAGGTTCAGATTTGGTGCGGCTTGGTCAGGCATGGTCATGTTCCGCGTTTGCAGCAGATCGACCAAGGTGCCGCCTGCATAGCCATATGGCTGGAACAGGTTGTTTGCGCCGCTGTAAAGGTAGAAGGGATTACGCAGATAGTTGATTGCCAGATCGTCGATCTGTTCTGGCGTGGTCGTGCCTGGGTCAACCGGCTCTGGTGCCATTTGCTGGGCCATCTGGCCACCATCATCAGTGTCCTCGCTGGACATTGT
>CAACVD010000540.1_pt2 | contig 14454 bp, 11 predicted proteins | sample 2381771 | NCBI WGS metagenome assembly CAACVD01 (sample SAMEA5211965, study PRJEB30684) | marine metagenome | biome: Marine; feature: Epipelagic; material: Water | collected 2015-10-15 | depth 15 m | reverse complement strand
AAGTTTAATGGTTTTACCTGCTGCGGTTCCGCTATACACCTTGGTATCAGTGTAAGCCTGGAAGAGGGTCTTCACAATCTCCTTGTTATCTTCGAATTCGAGGTGAACCTTGCAGTCGCCGAAGAGGGAGTTACTGAACTGCTTCATCTTACCGATACCGAGGAGACTTGAGAGAGGAAGTTTCAGAGCAGTTCTACGAGTGGATTGAGTGGAACCGCTGTCGACCTTGTTGATGAAGGTACCGAATGGATTGATTGATTGACCGTAATACCAGTCGTCTCTTCTAGCCTCGAAATCTGTTTCAAATGGTGAGAGGTTAGCGTGGAGCACATTCGGTTGAGCAATCTCCTCGAGAACGCCACCTTTATCGCTAGAGAATTTAACATTCTTGATCAAGCAGGTTGAATCTAATCTAGGATCGTTATTGTAACCGTAATCGAATAAGCCTGATACATCGGTACCGTCAGATGCCTTGACAACCTTGAGGTCTAATTCCACACAGGTATCGCTGAGGTCACAGGCACCGAGATAACTTGGAAGAGTAATGTCAACTAGATTGTTATTGACAGTGAAGGGGCCAGACTGATTAGAGATAATCTTGACAAGTTTAGTAGCCATTTATATCTATGAGAGATAATTAATTCAAGCCAGGTGTGTAAACTGGAGCACCAATACCTGAAAGGTCTGGAGGAGCTTCGTTCGTAGTCTCGTGGTGAGCGTTACCCAACTCAATGGCACCGGCCACAGCTGGAGCAAAGAGCGAGATAAGAGCGCCGATTGGAGCTAGCACACCCGTTGCGTCCAGTGCTGCACCGACACTCTCAGTTGCGGCATCTGTAGCAGCTAACTCAGCAGCATCGGTACCAGCACCAGCGGCAGCGTCTGCTCCACCAGGAGCTTCAGCAGTAGCGGCAGAACTCTCATCAAATACTGGGTTCGTAGTGGTTGATGGAGTCTCTCCTGTAGGAGCAGGTCCGCCTGATACAGCCTGACTCACCTTGTCAACTGCACCCTGAGCAGCTTCCTTGGCAGCGGCAATCCCACGCTGACCAGCCTCCGTCTTGGCTATGGCAGTGGCGACGGCAGCACCACCAGGTACACCTAACTGCTCTAATTGGGAACCGATTGATGCTTCACCTGATGCCTTTTCATCAGTTTGCCTATCGTCTTCTGCCTTTCGCTCGCCGACTTCACCACCGTAGACCTGAGTCTGATTTAGTAAGTTTGAATAATCCATTTATATTCTGATAACATATTAATTATGGATTTACGTATTCTCCCAGTCAAGAAGATGCCGGACAACATTGTCAAAGGCAAGAAACCCGTTCCAGCACCGCTCCCGAAACCACCGTTCCTGATCGTAGTCAATGCACCTGTACGAAGTGGGAAGACCAATCTACTCATCGGTCTGCTCTATCTGCCTTCATTTAATTTTCGGGAGTACTTTGAAGAGATCATCTACATCAGTCCCACGATTGCCAACGATGACACTGGCAAGGCGGCGATGGAAGATGAGAAGATAATTAAGATTACAGATAATCTAGAAGATATTGATTTGATTCTCGAAAGTATCGTCGAGCTACAGAAGAAAAAGGATAAAAAGGACAGGAAGGAGACACTGATAATATTAGATGATATGTTGGGTCTCATTAAGAATCAAGGACAGTCGTTCTTCGCCGCACTATGTTCAAAGTACCGTCACTACCGTCTCAGCCTGATAATCAGCTCGCAGAGTTTTCGGGCACTTCCTCCTCTGTGCAGGTACAATGCCACTGCCTACATCATATTCAAGACCCACAATAAGAAGGAACTGACTAAGATGCAGGAGGAGTTCGAAGGCAACTTCCCCGACTTCCTTAATCTCTATGAGGAGGCAACGAATGAGAGGTACTCCTTCCTATACTTAAATCAGGAAAAGATTCAGGCTTATCGGAACTTCATTGACCTCCTCTACGAGAAATAGTCAGGCACCCCAGAGAATTCGACGGGCGTGGTAATTCGACGAAGATGGATCATTCCTCGTCAGTCTCCCTCGCTTATCCCTGATATTGGCAGTGCGTCTCAGATAATTCTTGCGACGGGTGCTGTCATTGTGGTCGAGAGATTTGAACAATCCAGTCTTATCCTTAAATTGTCCGTAGGGCAACTGACCGAAGTGGATAGTCTTACCTTCGAATTGGGTCATAAGTTTCTTCCCCTTGGCGGTTGATTTGGAATACTCGAACCCATTTATCTTCATATTAATAATTGTGAAGAAGTTAATCCACGGACAGCGAAATCCGAAGATATGCCAATCAGCGGACATCTCTTTAAGTTGCTTAAATAATATATGACGAAAACAACTTAACGATATACTATTTATACCATATACGAAAATGTCTAATATAGTCTTTTCAAATTCAATCAATGCGTCTACGCTGTTAACTTCTTATGTTTCGGTTCTTCCAGTTGAAGAAACCGCCGCCAAACTTGCTCAAAAGTGTTCTATTAAACGAACATTGCTTGAACATTTACCAAGTGGCAAACAATATTGGAAATTAATTTTAACTAAAAGGAACTCTCCTTTATCTTCATATATAGTCCATAAATGGCAATGTTTTGAAGAGATTAATTGTCCAAAACACAAAAAGGGAAAACCTGAAAAGAAAGAAGTATTTGAGAATTTACTATCTACTGCTCAGATGGTCGCCAATCATTTCCACGATTATGACGACATATTAAGCAAACTTAATAACATTCTGAATAATCCGGATGTTGAAACTTATAATATATTAGGCATCCTGAATTTATATGAACAATTCAGGGATGAAGACTATATCCAGTCTCCAAATGATTTTATCGGAATAATGGAGGAAGCATTTACCTTTTTGACCTTCCTCAATAATAATTTCTCCGATATTCTGAATTTGGAACCACAATCAGAAGAACCTAAAACGACTTACAATAACTCGCTTAATTCGCTTCTAGATTACACAGGACAAGAAGAATTTAAGCATTTCAATGAAATGGTTGGGGATTTCTTCAATAATGATATTCCAGATATTTATCTAGATGAAAATAAATACTATATTCTAGATAGCAAACTTGGAGAACTCTTTGAAAGTTATCCAGAATTGAAAGAACATATTTATTATAATATTTGGTATGTTAGGGAGAATTCCAAATAAATGCAGTTGTCCCCTTATTTCCTATTTTCTTGTTTTCAAATTTCAAATTAAGATTTTCTTGATTTGCCGTCTTTTCCGATCTAAGCTGAAAATTCTGGGGAAATTTCGGGAAATCTAAAATTTCAAATTGTTTTAATAATCTAGCACATATCAGAATTATTCAGCAGTCCCCTAATTCTATGTTTTTCTATTTTCAAATTTCAGATTGTCAATTCAACTAAATAGCGGACATATTATTTAAATGTTCAGATGTACGCTAACACTGCTAAAATCGCTAATTGCCTCCTCGCTATTCGTTGGTCGAGTGCTTGTGCTGTTATCCGTCTATTCGTGGCGACTTCTTCAAAGATATCGTCGTACGGGGTAATATCTAATCGCCTCCTCTTTCTCCAGAAGAAACTCATTTGAATTAGACAGAGATTTTATAATGACCGTGTCGCAACTGATTGATACCATCGTCGCAGATATAACTCTTATCGTCAAACGCACACAGTCCTGCTTTCGTTTGCCTGACTGTATGGATTTGATGGTTGGTACTCTTAATCGTGTTGAAACTCACCGTGTGAGGGGTGTACTTCTCAGGGTCATTCGTCTTGACTGCTTCAATTAGGTTGAACAGTTCATCCTTGTATTCCTGATGTTCAATTCGTTTCAACCTGTAAGTCTTAATTCCCTTGGCAGTGGCCTTATGGTCTCCATCCTTAGACTTGAACCATTGGTTCTCGGCATCTGTCTCACAACTGTACATCTTACTCCGATGACCCACGAATGATTTGATTGGAACACCCTTGGTTTCATCCTTCATCTTCTCCAAGACCTTTTCATTCCTAGTATCGTAATTCGGATGTGCCTTGGGATAGTTCGAGAAATCAAAGTAGTGTATCGCCTCATCGGAACTCTTCATATCGTCGAGCATATCCTGATACACATCTTCTGTCTCGACTGAATAGCAGAAACTATCGGTGTCGGTGAACAGAAGCGATACTTTCGTGGCATCGTACCGTTTCAATAGGTAATCATACCAGTAGCGATACATTACCAATTTAGCGAGGTCGAGAATCGTCATCCCAACATAGATTGGTCTATCGAGTAACACTGATGACTTGAACTTATCCACACCCACACACTCTTCACCGTAAATGTATGGTGGGTTCTTAATCTTCCGCTGTTGCTGAAGTTTCGCCAGACGCTTACAGTCAGTCACCAATTCAAAGTCCTGCCTGTTCTTAACATTCTCCATCGTCTTACCGAATACCGAATTATTGAGCAGCTTGAAGAAGGACTTCTTGAATTCGTTTCCTTCCTTACTCGCCTCCTTTCTCAGCTCCGTGTTGATGTCGATGTATTCCTTCAGAAATGGTTCCTGTCTGAATTGAATGACCTCGTGCACCTCTTCCAGAATGAGACCGTGATCCATATAGAAATCTAGTAGACGGATATCGCAGACGTATTCCTGCTTGTTGTACAGGTTCGGAACAAGTTTCTTCTCCTTTCCCAACTTATTGCCACCCATTCGCATCATATCTCGTTGCATCGGTGAAAGCATTGCTTCCTCCACCAAGAAACTCTCTGGTGCTAAGGGATAGGAATTGTAATAGTCGTGGAGACACTCAGGCATATTCAGATCTTCCTTCTGCCTCTTGGTCAGATGTTTCACCTCCTTTCTCGTAACTGGAACTTTCAGATCGACCTTGAAGGTGTATCCGATATTCTTATCCGCCTTCAGCATCTTCTTAATCCGCTTAGAATTCCATTCACCTCCAAGTTGTTCCTGAGTCCACCATTTGAATTGACCAACTGGCAGATAATCGCTCATTGGTGCGGCATACAATTGATTCATATCCATATACAGAATATATTTCGATGGCTTGGTCTTATCATACCCAGCGGTGTGCTTGTTGTTGGCCTCGCAGTATTTGGTTGCGATGTATGAGACACCTCCACGCTTCATCAGCAGGTCATACATATTATACATTCGCTCATCTGAGAGTAATTCTAATTCTACTTTCGACTTCTTCAGAGCTGCGTTCCACGAGAATGAGGGACTAGTCCAGAACATATTCAGAGGATCAAGCTGATAGGTGTCCAGTCCGAATGCACGATAACTCTCAAGAACATCGGTCAACAGTAGAACATCGGTGAGCAGGTAGAGCATATGGTAATCCCTGATAGTCTCACATTTGAAGGCATTCCAAACCTTGAGTGCGTGAGCGTAATCTTCTGGGTCACAATCCGATTCTGACAGTTCGTTTCGAAAGTATCGGATGGATGGCAATTTGCGTTCATTCAAGCGTTGGGGATGGTCGATGTAGTCGTAGCAGTAGACACCCTTTCGAGTGAGTAATTCAATTTGCTCATCACGGTATCCCTGAGATCTCATATATCCATAGAGTTCGTTGAATGAACCCCTACCACCACTCTTCGCCACATCATTCACAAGGTTATCGAGGGAATCAGTCAGGTGCGAAGCCGAGTCGAGGAACCGAACCTTGCTATGCTTGAATGATATGACCTTCTGTGAATTCTGGGCAGTGCAGTCAATCTTTCCCCCGAACTTGGCACACTCTTGAATAATTAGATGACTATCGTACCCTCGGAGATTATGGAAGAAGCAGGGGATTTCATAGAACCTATAATGCCGCTGGATGTTACACTTTCGACAGCACGTCTGAAGGTACTTACCGCTCAGATGGCAGTGGTCTCTAACCTTCACGTTCTCGGCCGTGTACTTCTTCTCACAGACTGGGCATATCCTGCTCTTGCGGAACTCTTCCTTGTCTGCCTCTGTCATAATGATATCGCTAATATTCCGCTTCTCCTGAAGCATTCCTGGAACCCACCTGCTTCGAGCCTTGATTTCAATGTCTTCCTTCTGCATCTTGAAATCGATTGAAGCCTGCTTCATTACATCAACTCCCTTTAATTCTGGATGCTTTGCCCTGAACTCTTTCAGGTAATTCTGCCAGAGATCTTTCCTAGATATCTCATCTACTGCCTCGCCCTCTGGAACCACTCTACCATCAGGTGCCTCACGATATCCACATATTGATCTTTCGATGAATTTAATATGCTTGATGAACTCCTCGATTGGATTATCGCCCAGGTAGGACTTGTGTAAATGGGATACGTCAACTTCTGGTCTCGAACATTTCACATAGATGAACCACGAATTAGGAATATGTTTCTGGTAGATGTAAGTCTTCTTCTCTTCATCGACACGTGGTATCTTTGCGGTGTAACATTCAAAGTCACTTATGATTACGAATGGTGCCTTGAACTGCTTATTCACGTTCTTGAATTTACATACAGACCCTTCCGCAGGCATAACGTACTCAACGGGAGGAGCATCTTCACCTCTGGTCTTACACTCCTTCATATGCTGTTCTAGGAGTTTGGCGGAAGACTTGTGTGCCAGACAGTACCGACAGATATGAATTCCATTCCTATCCTTCGAAATAATTCCGAACATCAGTCTCTTGATATTCTTGAGATAGCAGTAGTGGTTGTCGAATAGGAGCAGGTCAACCTCTCTCCTGCCTTCAGTGAATTTGGGGGTCTTAATGGAATAGACTTCCTGCTTGACATCGTCATAACCATATATCGCAAGACTCAATTCATTCACATCTTCGAATTCAGTCACGGAAGAACATTTCGAATCAACTGGGTAATTGAGCATACTCCAATCGTAATTGGGTGCGTGACGACGATAGTTCTTCAAATCACCTTGATCCTTGCTCTTATTCTCACCAGCGTGGAGTGCTGCCAGAACTGCCCACTTGAAACAGCAGTTGCATTCGTCCTTGCCTTTACAATCAGGACAACTGGATGGTGAATTCTTGGGATTGATTACGCATTGCTTCTTTCGGATGAATTCAGGAGTTGGACGATATGATCCTCCTCGGAGTGGTGTGTAGCGGAGGGTATTCATATAGAGTTTCGAGACACGCTTGAAAACCAGACCTGAATCACGCAACTTGGCATTCTCTGTGTGAACTTTGCTGATTTCGATGGCCTGCTTAATAATATCGTTGACGTCCGTGGTTCTAGTAATTCGGAATTGCTTGACTCCGTTGTACAGAGTTCTCGAGTCGAATTCGTTTCCGCTCTGGGTTGGACCATTGACGTGCTCGTAAACATTCTGCGAGGAGAAGTAGACATCAAGTCCTGCGTGTTCCTCTAATTCCTCCTTAATCTCCTTGACATAGCGGTAGAAGAGATTGAAAGCATTGAATCCTCGACTCTGATTCTTCTTATTATTAATAGAGTATGTCTTCACGTAATTCTGGAATGCGGTGGATGAATCGTCATCTCCTTGCTTCACGCTCGGAAGAAGGGCATTCCCCACCAAGGTGAAGTTCTGAGCATACTTTGGTTTGAGCTCGTTTGAGTTGCTCTTGACGAATTCGGTTCGTGCACGCACTCTGCCTGTAATCGTGTTGAATACATAACGGTCGGGGAGATCGACGCTGAATGGGTTCTTCTTCAATTCGTTGTACACCCGAGCATTGACTCTTGTCCCCTCACCCTTCTTATTGAATAAATAAACTTTGGAATTGCCTTGCCCTGTGAGTTTGGGGACAGACACCTTCAAGCCTTGAACTGTATTGGTTGGTTGAGATATAATAGATTCGTTCATAATTGTATATACCTTGTATTGATATTATATTCCGAGAAATTAAACGAACTCAATTTAATTTTGTCGATAATCATATACTCTGTTTGAGTGGGATATTGATGAAAATGGGTGAAAATGCAATTAACTGGTCATTCACTAGATATATTAGAAGATTGAGACAATTTCTTTGCCTTATATCTCGCTCTCCGTTTCGCTCTCAGTTCCTCAGAATGCTGGGCGTAGTACTCCCTCATCTGCTGGTTCATTCGTCCCTTATGCTGGGCATAGTACTGCCTTTGGTGTTCGTTCACCGTTGCCTTATTCTTTTCATACCATCGCTGATTGGCTCGTTTCTGAGCGTCTGACGCTTTGCGCTTCGTCTGTTGGCTGTCCATATACTATTAGCGAATAATATCTTTGTAGAATTTAAACGATAATGAAATTAGTTCGAGTATTATCCAAAGAGAACCAAGCCACGGCATCGTTCAGCAACCTCTTCACCGACCAAATTACAATACCTCCCTACAGTCAGGTTGCACTCATCAACGCCTCGCTGTCGCTGACCACTATCACGGTCAACGTGAATTCAGGGAATAACACCTTCACCTTTAAAAACTCGGACAGGGGAACACAGTACACTGCCGCACTGAGATTGGGTGACTACAGCAGCACCGCATTCTTGACCGAGTTGAATCGTGCCATCAATTCTCAGATACCCTTCACTAACCAGGGGAATAGGAATTACCAGTGGACTGCTACAACGGCAGGCAATAACGTTCTCTCTCTCGCGTGGGCAAACTCCAAATCAGACTCTCTTCAGCAAACGGAGTTTAACGATGGAGTCAGTGTGAACACATCGTTCAACACTGTTAATTCTGGCATTGTGGGGGTCGAAGCATTGGGTGCTGAAGGTAGGTCCTTCTGGTATGCCAACTCTGACATTCCATTTACTTTCGGGAGTGGACAGTTGTCTGCAAAAATCAACTGTATCGGTGGATTTGGACTTATGAAAGCATCCAACTTGCCAACTGACACGATGGATGACACTCACGTAGTGTTCGGAATCTTTTGCAATGCTAACGAGACTTACGACGTCGTCATCAACGGGGTTCGTACTACTACATCCGAGACAAGCACAAGTACACTCATACCTGCCATCCAATTGAGTGAAGGCAAAGTCAGTTTTATTGAAGACACGGCGACTGGTACTCTTCTGGTTGACGATGTCAACTTTACATACGACGGTGTAACACTTCTGCCATTCGCACAGGTTCAAGGTAAGTACGCTTCAGGACTTTCAATACTAAATATGAAATGGAATCGTGACCCCAGTGTGTCGCTTGGCAATATTGGTTCTCAAACATCCAAACCATCACTGACCTTTACCTCTGGTTCTCGTGTACTTCTCGGGTTCACAACCGACTCAGTTACCTTACCATCGCCTGTTAGTTCGTTCACCTTCGTCGGCAACAACGCTATCATCGACAGCACCCCTCCAGTCTCGCTCTCCGTGGAACTGCCTCAACTTGGTTCGATGGAGTCATATGATGGCAAGACAGAGAGAAGAGCTCAGTTGGTCTCTGTCATCCCATCTCTGGTGAAGACCAACCAGGATATGTCCTATAACGCTCCCTATCCTATCTTCGTGGACATCAACAACGCCTACGATATTGTGCTTTCATCGTTAGAAGTCAGAGTGCTTGATTCGGCTACCAATTCACCTGTAGCACTGGAGAACCCAGCGTGCTCTCTAACCTTCGCTTTTAAGTCGAGAAAAGAATAGGATACTAGTAATAATGGATGCAGCAACTGTGAAACGAATTAAGGAGGCTTACTACGATCCGAAGACTGGATTCGTCGATCCAAGCAAACTCTACAAGAAGATGGTGAAAGAGGGGTTGAACGTGACACTGGAGGAAGTGGAGGAGGTAGTGGGCAGACAATTGGTTGATCAAGTGTACCGACCCATTGGTAAGTTCAAACGGAAGTACGATCCAATCGTGAGCCCTGCCAAGGGTAATAATATGCAGGTAGATCTCCTCGATATGAGCAAGTATTCGAAATTCAACAAGGGTTTCAAATGGCTTATGAACGGGGTCGACGTGTATTCACGGAAGGCGTTCGCAGTGCCGATGAAGACCAAGAATGAAGCGGACGTGATTCCGGCATTCAGGAAGTTGATTGATGAACTAGGAGTTCCGAAGAACCTGAATACTGATCTAGAGGCGGCGATTCTCGGCCGCAAGTTCCAGACAATTCTCCGAGAACTCAAGATTAAGCACTATCGGAACGACCCCGAGCTGAAACGGAACAACGCCATCGTTGAGCGATTCAACCGCACGATGCGAGAGAAACTCCAGCGATACTTCTATTCACACAACACTAGCAATTGGACAGAGGTGATTGATGATATCATCGAGAACTACAACACGACGTACCATAGCGGCATCAAGGCGATTCCACAGGAGGTCTGGGATGGGAAGGAAACACCGAATCAGGATAAGGCATTGACCGTATACCCATCAGGACTCAAGGTTGGCGATAAGGTTAGGATGCTTAAGTTCAGGGATAACATCTTCGACAAGGCATCGACCGAGAAGAATTGGACCAAGAACATCTACACCATCGTCGATATTAAAGGCAAGAGTTACATCGTTCGGAATTCGAAGGGAGTTGAGCACAGTCGGAAGGATTTCGAATTACTCAAGGTGAACGATCCCGACGTAATAGAGGATAACGAGAACAAGAGGGGAGAACAGGGAACTAGGAAAGAAATCAAGGAGGAGATAAAGCAGCAGAAGGCAGAGAGGAGACTGAGAAAGGAGGATATCGAATCGGATTTGAAGGATACTGCGCCTGCCGCTCCCAAGAGAGAATCAGTCAAGCGAGTTCCAACTGAACGACCTAAGCGGAAAGCAGCGGCTAAGGGAGACAACCCTCAGTTCAAGGTGAACGATAGAGTCACGGTTAAGTATCCAGACAAGACCTATGAGGGTAGAGTCACGAAAGCGAATCCTAAGTCAGTGGTGATATTCTTCCCAGAAGATAAGAGTGAAGCGGCATTTAGAGAGAATCAGTACAAGTTAATTCGGAAGAAGAAATGAATTAATATCTATATTTTTAAATAATATGAATGTTACTGACGATTACAGGCGTGTCCAGCAGGATTTGGACCGTCTTAAGAAGCCGAAGGCGAAAGATATATTCGATGGAATTAATTCCTCACGTAATAGTAAAACTAAGATGCAATTAAAAGATAAATACTCTCGCAAAGAGGTTGAAGATATGAATGTCGCCGACATCAAGAAGCTCATCCGTGCTCACAATCTCCACACCACCTACATCAAAGGTTACTCAACCTTGAGAAAGGCAGCCCTCATCTCTGCATTCTTGAAGCACTACAAGGTCGCTCAACAGGAGTTGAAACGAAGCGTTTCACCACAGAAGTCTCTTGATGAGGTCGTTGAAAGAGCATTGACTGTTAAGCGAGGCAGACCACGCAAGAACACATACGCAGCCCCGAAACCTAAGCCCACTGAGTTGGAAAGGAAATTGGGAGTTGCCGATAAAGCTTTCCCTAAAGGAATTAGAAAGACCGCTAAAGAAGATCTCGAGAGAGCTGAAGTCAGACGCAGTGCTCGTCTCCGTAAGAAGCAATCCAGCTAATATCTCTGAAAATATAAATGACACTGACATTCAAACAGCGATACAATAAGAAATACGGTTTCGACAGAGACCAGAGCCACAGCATAACAAGCATATCTAAGACCACAGGGATTCCAACTAGAATTCTGAACCAGGTATTCGACCGTGGTGTCGGAGCTCGAAAGACTAATCCTGAGAGCGTCAGGAGTGCCAGCACAGGAAAGAAGATAGGCGGTAAATCACTCGCTGGTAAGATGAGCGCTGAACAGTGGGGAATGGCTCGAGTATATGGATTCGTGATGAAGAATCCGAAACAGGTTGGTTCTGGGAAACCAGATAGCGATTTGGCTGCCAAGTTGAAGAAATAATATCTCATTTACCTGTAAATGGAATTATCAGCAGCACAGATGAAGAAGCTCAAAGACCACTCTAAATTACACAACGGCGGAATGCAATCCAAACATATGAAGAATATGGTTAAGTTTATGAAGGCTGGCGATTCATTCGCCAAGGCACACAGCAAAGCCAAGAAGCTCGATGGACCTAATAAGACATCCTATTAATTTCTCTTTTCCCTTTTCACTAATTACCACTAACTTTCCACAAGTTACTCACAAATTATCTAAGCAGATATCATAATATGTCTGAATCCGATTTCATCAATAAGATCTTCGAGATGGTAGAAACCAAGCGCGCTGAGAAACCCAAGCGTAAGAAGAAGGAGATGACTCCTGAAGCTCGGGAGAGGATGCTCAATAACTTGAAGAAAGGACGTGAGACCAGTCTGGCCAAGCGCCGTGCCAAGAAGGCAGAGAAAGAGAAGAATACCTCAAATGAGTCTAATAATTCTCCAGTAAATCCCTCTTCTGAACCTGCTCCTAACCCAACACTGCCAGCAATTCCAGAGAACCGTCCTGCTACACCACCACCACCGAAACCAGCACCAGAACCGGTCAAATCTGCACCTGCTCCAGCTCAACCAGCACCGGAACCGGTCAAACCTGCACCAGTACCAGCTCAACCAGCACCAGCACGAACGCCACCGAAACCCAGAGCACCTACACCTCCACCCGAACCGTTTACTATGAGCACCTACGGCAATAGCGGTTCATTCTGGTAAGATTTATGTGTGTAGATTGTAAATGGAATTGCATCGACAACTCTGGAGAAGCGTTATGTTCGAATTGAAGTCGTATTTCGCCCAGCAAGAGATGAAGGAATACAGGAAGCGTCACAAGACAGTGGAACCGTACATCGTCCACGGACCAATCACGTTGTACTTTGACTAGTCTGCCGCTGGTCCTGCTCCCGCCAAATCAAGATGTTCGTTAGATACCGGAGCAAGGCCGAAAGGATGTTCGAACAGAATTGCACGTGCTACTAGGTAGGTAACAACGTCGCCAGTCCAAGTCACGAATTCTCTGGAACCATTGGGAAGAGCCATCAATTCATCTCGTGTGTACCGCAAGACTTTGTCGAGGTAGGTCTGAAGAATAGCTTCGTGATCCACTCTACCTTTCAATCCTTGAAAGACTTTCTCTTTCTTTTTGATTTCTTTCATTGTCGTAATGCCACCAATTCCATTAAGACTCTCCTGAATTTGTCCTGCGTGCACGACGACTCGAGTATCTGGGACGTTCTCGAACGTGTCTAGAATCGATTTCTTCTCCGGGTCTTCTTTCTGATCGGCTAGAACACGTCTGTCAACAACCGCCTTTGCCATTCGTTCCATTGGGTCTCGCTCATCGAGTTCGTCGTCGCTGCCTGCTTCGCCACCTGTCTCGGTAGGTACAACACTTGTGCCCTCACCGTTGATTACCAGTTCTGGTTCTCCTTCAGGAATTGAGAAGTCTCCATTGTCAGCGAGCATCTGGAGCGGTGTCATCTCCAATTCGGCTGCGTCTTTCTTCTGCTCCACACTCATTCCAGCAAGTTCCTCGATAAGATAGTTCTCGCAGCACCTGCGGCAGACGTATTCGCAGTCACCTGTGCCTGACACCATATAGTTGTTCCCATCATCGTCGACGACGTAGTTACCATCTTCAACCTTGAATTTCAGAGGCACCGGATTTAGGATACATTGGGCATCGTACTCACACGTCGGCATCTTGTTCACTTCTCCCAGGGTATTGTAAAGTTCAATCCCAAAGTCTGTCATATCGATTTCTGAGTAAGTTGGGTTCCCATCTTGGTTGAACTTCGAGCACCCAATTTGAGCAACCCGTGGTGGACCCAATTCCGCATCCCAAAAGCCCTGATTCAAATTACTGTACCAAGCTGTCTTAGGCATATCCTCCTCATCATAGAAATCATTCACGGATTCCCAATTCTCGTGATCCGGATCAATGTGAATGAAATCCTCCTCCCGAATTACTGGTATTTCAAATAAGTCACCGTCTGGAGTTATCACCACACGAAAACTGTGCTGGAATTCCCTGCCGAGATAATCTGTGAAAGGACCGTGATCAATTTGTGCTGCCGGGTCCGCATTAAAGGCTGCTTTCTCCTGCTCATCGTTCTCGTAAGGGATGACGTTCTCACCTGGTACGCCAGGGTCATTGGCTGCTGCCGTTCTTCTTTCGTGATACTCAACCCTCATCTCATACCAAGTGTAAACCATATCGTCAATGTGAATATCCCCATCTTCAATGGAGTAATGGACATCAGGCTCAATATCTTCTTCCCATTTCGACATAAATTTCTGAACACAGTCAAAGTCATCAATCGCATTGTACCCTATATAGTCATCAAATATTTCCAAGAACACGTACATCGTCTCTTCATCAGGATCACACTCATCGATTTCGATGGTAAAATCGTCGAAGAATTCACGTGCCGCATTTTCGGTATCGAAGTAAAAGTACTCGTCGGTTGTTGAAGTACAGACAACACGCACCCGGTATGGTTTCGGATTATCCTCATCATCGTCACTGGACTCGGCCTGTCCACCAGTTTCCCACGGCGGGAACTCTGCGGGATTGACTACGAAACTAGGAACTCGTGTCAGTTTATAATCGAATTGGGATT
>CAACVD010000886.1_pt1 | contig 14467 bp, 23 predicted proteins | sample 2381771 | NCBI WGS metagenome assembly CAACVD01 (sample SAMEA5211965, study PRJEB30684) | marine metagenome | biome: Marine; feature: Epipelagic; material: Water | collected 2015-10-15 | depth 15 m | reverse complement strand
TAGCAAAAACATTCATACACGTTGACAGAAGAATAGATTACACACCTTTACCACAAGTTCTATATGTCTATTAAAAAATTATGGTTTAAAATATTAAAAGCTTGTTTTAAACATAAAAAGAATAAAGAAAAAAAACTTGAACAAAAATATATAAAAAAATTACTTGAAAGAAAGAAATGAATACTACTAAATTTTTATGGTTTACATTACAAATCCTATTTGGATTTTTAATAGGTGTATTTATATTTATAACTTTATATTTTATAGGAGATTATTTTAATGGGAATTGAAACAGTAATCATTGGGTTTATAATTAACTTGTATACCCTTGATAACATTGATTTTTTTCACCAACGTGCAAACAATAACAAGACTATGACTTGTGTGTGGGAGTACGTTGGTAAGAAAAAACCTGACCCACAGAACCCTAGTATTACACTACTAGGTAATGTGTATTATAAACAAAAGTGTGTAAGAAAGGAACTGGACAAATGATAAAAGAAATGTTTGCATTGTATTTAACTTTTGCCTCACCAGTTGGTGACGTAGAATTATTTGTTAGAGAACTACCTAACTGTGATAATGCCAGTGTGATAGCTGAACAAGAGTACGCAATAAGAAATATTGACAGAAGTAAATTAAGTCAATCAGGTTATATGTGTATTGGTTGGGAGTTTCATATATTGAGACAAAAGTTTTCAGAGGAGATTAAGTAATATGTTTACATATTTTTTAATAACAGTGTGGTTTGAATACGATAATAAAATACATCAAAAAGTTTTACCTAAGTTATATGATAACTGTGAGAAAACTGTAATGAAAATTTATGAAGAAACAAAACCACCTTATAAAATAAAGGCAGTTAAATGTGATACACCAAAAGAATTTGGTGATAAAAGAAAGGACAAAGAATATGGACACGCATATGAAAAAATACGATAACGTAAATAATCCCAAGCATTATAATAAACATGGGATTGAATGTATAGATGCGATACAAGCCTCAATGAGTGACAAGGAGTTCCTGGGTTACTTGAAAGCTAATGTATTAAAGTATATGTGGAGATACGATTACAAAGGAAAACCTTTGGAAGATTTACAAAAAGCACAATGGTATCTTGACAAACTTGTGAATATAATTCATAATTCAGAATTAAATAGAAAGCAATTAATTATGAATGGTTTTAAGGAAGGTGCTAATGACATTATATAAAACACACGAAGAGATACCTACTTCAGTTGCTGATTTTATATTAAGTGCAAGTGGAGAAACAAATATCAAACAAGTTCCATTGAAAGACATAAATGGTTTTGTTGAATTGATGGAAGGAGTTGATAGTGGAACTAAAAAAACTAACACTACAAGAACGTGAAGAAGTAGTTATGGCAATCCATAAAGTAATTATGGAACTTGTAACTAAGTATGACTCACCTGAAACTTTGTACCTGATGGCTAGAGCATTAACAATTACAGCTATAACCAAAGCTGAAAAAGATTACTATGGTTTTCTTACAATGCAGAATGCATTAAATGATACTGCTCAAGAACTAATAGCATTAGGTATGGGTGAAGAACCAACTGAAGGTGATGAAATCTTTGAGTTTATGTACGATAAAAATGATAATAACAAACTACACTAGGGGGTTAGATGTTAAAGATGGAAAGTAAATTTATTGGGCACGAGCAGTGTCCTAAATGTGGTAGTAAAGATAATCTTGCACGATATACTGATGGTGCACATTGCTTTACACCTGACTGTGGATACTTTGAGAAAGGAGAAGGAGTGGAAGTAACACCTATTACAAATAATGTAAACAGTTATTCTGATTTATATGTTGGTGATAAGACTGAGTTGAAGGATAGAAATATCTCTCAGGAAACTGCAAGTAAATATGGAGTAACAACATTATCTAATAATGGTATGATAACAAAACATATCTATCCATTTTATAATACACAAGGTAAACACGTTGCCAATAAGATTAGAGCATTACCTAAAGTTTTTACAACACAAGGTAACTTTGCTGAGTCTGAATTGTTTGGACAACATCTGTTTACAAGTGGACAGAAGTACATTACAATTACTGAAGGTGAGTGTGATGCTATGGCAGTCTTTCAAATGACTGGTAGTCGTTATGCTACTGTGTCTATTAAGAATGGTGTAGCTTCAGCAGTCAGAGATTGTAAACAAAATTTTGAATACTTAAATAGTTTTGACAATATTGTTATTTGTTTTGATAGCGATAGTATTGGTAGAGAAACTGCTAATAAAGTATCAGAAATATTTCCACCTAATAAATGTAAGATAGTTAATCTTGAATTAAAAGATGCTAATGAATATTTAAAGGCAGGTAAACGTGAGCAGTTTACTCGCACATGGTGGGATGCTAAACCTTATACACCTGCAGGTATTGTAACGTATGATGATGTCGTTGATGACCTATGGGTTGAGGAAGAAGTGGACTCTGTTCCTTATCCTTTCCAAGGTTTAAATAAAAAGTTATATGGTATGCGTGTTGGTGAATTGGTTACACTCACATCAGGTACTGGTATGGGTAAGTCAAGTTTACTTCGTGAACTCGTATATCATATATGGAAAACTACTGAAGATAAGATTGGTCTTTTGTTTTTAGAAGAAGAAAAGAAAAGAACATTCAGAGGTTTAGTAGGTATACATGCAAACAAAGAACTTCATAAACCTGAAGAGTGGAAGAAGCAAGACAAGTCTGATTTAAAGAAGTGGTCTGAAGAACTCAAAGGTAATAGAAGATTAGTTTTGTTTGACCACTTTGGTTCTATGGATGATGATGATGTTATCAATCGTATTCGTTATATGGCTAAAGGTTGTGATTGTAAGTGGGTATTCGTTGACCATCTAAGTTTAATTATATCAGGCAGAGATGATGGTAATGAAAGAAAAGCTATTGACATTCTTATGACTAAACTTCGTAGCTTATGTCACGAAGCTAAGATAGGTATGTTGTTAGCTTGTCACTTACGCAGACTTGACAATGATAAAGGACACGAAGAAGGTAAACAAGTTTCATTATCACACTTGCGTGGTTCACATTCAATCGCACAGTTATCTGATGCAGTGATTGGTATGGAAAGAAACCAACAAGATGATGATGAGATTGCAAAGAATACTTCAACTATTCGTGTACTTAAAAATAGATACGCAGGAACTACTGGAGTAGGTTCTTACTTACTTTATTCTACTGAGAATGGTAGGATGACTGAAATAGAAAACCCTTTTAAGGAGAACGCAGATGAGTTTGAAACCCAAGAGTAAAGACAGAAAGAAGTTTGATATTGATTTAGCTTATGGAAAAGTTAGAGAAGATATGATTCAAGATATGCTTCAAGATAAAAAGATTGAAGTTAAATCTGAACGTGATGTTTGGAAAAGAACTGGTAACATAGCTATTGAATATGAATGTTATGGTAAACCTTCAGGTATCAATGCAACTGAAGCTGACTATTGGTTTCATAATCTATGTGTAGGTGAAGATGTATATGCCACGTTAGTATTCAAAACTGAGAATCTAAAAAAGATAATAGATTCTTTGGAAAGAAAAGTATCTGTAAATGGTGGTGACCATAACGCATCACGAATGTATTTAATTAGTTTGCAAAAACTATTTGACTTAAAAACGATTAAGGAGTATATTAGTTTATAATGAATTTAGTAGTTGACATAGAAACAGATTCACTAGATGCAACAAAGATACATTGTATTGTCGCTAGAAATATGGAGACAAATGAGAACTATGCTTTTGTTGGTAGCGATTGTTATGATAAGTTTCCTGCATTTATAAATAAACATGCAGATAAAATTATTATGCACAATGGTATTTCTTTTGACGCACCAGTTCTAAATAGATTAACTGGCACAAAGATTACTATTGGACAGATTGAAGATACTTTAATTATGTCTCAGCTATTCAATCCTGAACGTGAGAATGGACACTCATTAGATTCCTGGGGTAAACGATTTGGATTTAATAAACTTGAGTTCAATAACTTTACTGAGTTTAGTCAAGAGATGCTTACCTATTGTAGACGTGATGTTGAACTTACGCATAAAGTTTATAATCATTTGAAACTTGAAGGTAAAAGATTCTCAGATTATTCTTTGAGACTTGAGCATGATATACGTTCCATTGTTTCTAAACAAGAAGACAATGGTTTTTATTTAGACCAACAAAAAGCTAGTAGTCTACATGCAATGCTTGAAGATAAAGCTGAACAGTTAGAAAAAGAAGTACACAAAACTTTTCCACCATTAAAGATTGAGGAAGAGTTCATACCTAAAGTAAATAATAAAACACGTGGGTATGTAAAGGGTGTACCTTTTACTAAAGTTAGTTTTCAAGAATTTAATCTTGCGTCTCGTAAACAAATAGCTGAACGACTTATGAAGTTAGGTTGGAAACCAAACAAGTTTACTGATAAGGGTTCACCTATTGTAGATGAAAGTGTTTTATCAAAGATAGATAACATAGCTGAAGCTAAACTAATAGCTGAATATTTATTATTAAAAAAGAGAACGTCTCAAATCTCTTCTTGGCTTGATGTAGTTAATCAAACCACTGGAAGAGTGCATGGTCGTGTCCTTACTTTGCGTTGTGTATCAGGTAGAATGAGTCATCATTCGCCAAATATGGCTCAGATACCTGCTACATATTCACCTTATGGTAAAGAATGTAGAGAAGTATGGACAACTGATAAGCCTGATACTCACGTTATCTTTGGCACTGATGCTTCAGGACTAGAGTTAAGAATGTTAGCACATTATATTAACACACCTGAGTATACACACGAGATATTGAATGGTGATATTCACACAAAGAATATGAACATGGCAGGACTATCAGATAGAGACCAAGCTAAAACTTTTATATATGCTTTTCTGTTTGGAGCAGGTGCAAAAAAGATTGCACAGATAGTTGGTTCAAAAGATATGGCGATTGGTAAAAAACTTATTGATAAATTTTTATCTGAGTTACCACGACTGAAATCTTTTAGAAGTCAAGTAGAAGAAGCTGCTCAGTCAGGTAAAGTAAAAGGTTTAGATGGTAGACTATTTAATGTTAGGTCTGCACATAAAGCAGTTAACACAATCATACAAGGTGCAGGTGCTATCGCTTGTAAAGTATGGTTACGTAACATGATTAAACATGTACGCACAAAAGGTTTGGATGTTAAACTTGTAGCTTCAATACATGATGAGTATCAGTTTGAAGTAAACAAGAATGACATACAAAGTATGGGAGAGATTGTAAAGTTGGCAATCAAAGAAACAACTGAACAACTCAACCTTAATTGTCCACTAGATGCAGAGTATAAGACTGGTCTGAGTTGGGCAGAAACCCACTAGTTTTAAATTTATTTTTAATTAGTGTTGACTTGTGTATTGTTATACCTTATAATTATACACTGAGATATTCGTAGTTAATACGAAAATATAATAACCTTAATGAAGGAGTAAACATATGCCAATATTAAATGGTAAAGCCTACTGGGCATCAGTTGTATCACCAAACACTACGTTTGATGCAGATGGTGTCTATTCTGTAGACCTAGCAGTTGATGCTGAAAACAAAAAGAAAGCTGAAGCTGATGGTCTATCTATTAAAAACAAAGGTGACGAAAGAGGAGACTTTGTTACCATCAAAAGAAAAGCTAAAAGAAAAGATGGTAGTGCAAACAAAGCACCTGACGTAATGGATGGTATGAAACGACCTCTTGAAAATACTTTGATTGGTAATGGTTCAGACGTAAATGTTTTATATAAAACTTACGAGTGGACTCACAAACCAACTGGTAGAAGTGGTAAGAGTGCTGACTTACAAGCTATTCAGGTTGTAAACCTAGTTGCCTATGAAGGTGGTAATACTACTGCAAGTGAGTTTGAAGAAATTCCTGATGCACCTAGCAGTGCTTCAACTTCAACTTCAGAATTTGCAGAAGTACCTGCTTAACCTTAACTTTAAAAAGGAGATGGGGGTGTAGTTAATAACTCACCCCTATTTTTTTCTATGAAAAATATTGATACTTTAGTTGAAGACATGTACCAAACTATTACTGATGGTACACAACCCAGTGAAAAAGATATGGAGTTGTTTGCTGAAAGAGTAAAAGAAGGTGTACTACAATTATTCAACACACGTTCTGAGAATAATAATTTAAGAATGTCTCAGATTGGTAAACCTGATAGACAGGTGTGGTATCAGTCAAGAGATATAACAAAAGAAAAGTTACCTGCATGGGCGAAGATAAAATTTACTTATGGTCATATACTTGAAGAGTTACTTTTATTATTAGCTAAAACTGCAGGACATGAAGTTAAGAATGAACAGAAAGAATTAGAGATTGAAGGAGTGTTAGGACATCAGGATTGTGAGATTGATGGTGTTGTTACTGATTGTAAATCAGCTAGTGCTTATTCATTTAAAAAGTTTTCTAATCGTTCACTCTTAAAAGATGACCCCTTTGGTTACATTGCACAGTTGTCAGCTTATGCTGATGCACAGAATAAAAAAGGTGGTGCTTTTCTTGCTATTGATAAACAGAGTGGACGTATATGTTTAATGTCTGTCCATGATATGGAGATGATAAATGCGAAAGATAGGGTCTTACATCTTAAAAATGTTGTCGCAAGTGATACAGTTCCTAGCAAGTGTTATGACGATATTGCAGATGGTGTTAGTGGTAATCGTAAACTTGATGTTGGCTGTTCCTACTGTCCTTATAAAGTTGATTGTTGGAAGGATGCTAATGATGGGAAAGGACTTAGAAAATTTATCTATGCGAATGGACCAAGATACTTAACCAAGGTTGTAAAAGAACCTGATGTAAATGAGGTAGAACTAAATGACATTGGTTAGTACATTTGAATTACTAGCTGCAATTAGTGCAGTGATTACTGTATGGGTGTATGGTAATAAAGATAACTATGCACCCTTATATGGTATGGTTTCAAATATAATATGGATTACATGGTCAGTATTATCTGACAGTTATTATATGTTATTTATGTGTGTAGTATTTACATGTTTACATATAAGAAACTATTTTCATATGAGGAATATTAAATGAAATTTAGAAGTGGTTCAGAAGAAAAGGTTTTTAAATTTTTTAAAGATAAAAAAATAAAAGTTAAATACGAACCTGATAAATATAAATATGAATGGTTTGAAAATAAAACTTATTGTCCTGACTTCTTATTACCTAATGGTACTTACATAGAAGTTAAAGGTAGATTAACTATTGAGATGAGAAAGAAACATTTATTTTTTAGAAAGTGTAATCCTAATATTACAGTTAGGTTTGCATTTGATAATCCAAATAAAAAGTTAAACAAGGGTGGTACTATGACGTATGCAAAGTGGTGTGATAAACATAACTTTGAATACTGTAAGATAAGTGATGGTATTCCTAGACAATGGTATAATGCTACAACATGATAATTTTTTACAGACAATTGAACAGAACATTATCAGCTCAACAAGTGCTGAGAGGACACTATTCCTTGCAGTTATTTTACAAGCACTTCTTGATGCTACACAAAAGGATACTCAAGACTTGGAAAGTCATAAGTATAAACGTGAAGCTATCTTATGGTTTACTACTAAAAATGGTAAACGTAAAGATGACTTTGAATACATATGTGAACTCGCAGATATTGAACCAAACTATATGAGAAGAGTCGCTATGGAAATATTAACATTAAAAAGAACTAACTTTGTTCGTAATCATATCAATGCTTTATTGACTTATAAAGATAGCTATGATAGAATTAAACATAAAAATAGAAAGGGGAAATAATTATGTTGCCAACTGAATATCAAAACTATATTGCCATATCTCGTTATGCGAGATGGATTGAAAAAGAAAACAGAAGAGAAACATGGAGTGAAACTGTTGAACGATATGTTAGTTATATGCAAGGACGATATGAGAAACTAACAAATAAAAAATTAGATAAGAAGGAAAGAGATAGATGGGTTGATGCTATCACTACATTAAAAGTTATGCCTTCAATGAGAGCCTTGATGACTGCAGGTCCTGCCTTAGATAAAGATAATGTAGCAGGATTTAACTGTTCATATGTTGCGATTGATAATGTAAGAACCTTTGATGAAATTATGTACATACTTATGTGTGGTACTGGTGTAGGGTTTAGTGTTGAAAGACAATACGTTGATAAACTTCCTGAGATTGCAGAGAAGTTTCATACAACTGAAACAGTTATTAAAGTTAGAGACAGTAAGATAGGTTGGGCAAAGTCTTATCGTGAACTTATTGCTATGCTTTATGCAGGACAAATACCACAGTTTGATATGTCTCTTGTCAGACCTGCAGGTGCTAAACTAAAAACATTTGGTGGACGTGCTAGTGGTCCTGACCCATTAAGAGATTTATTTAAATTTAGTATTGAGACATTTCAAAAAGCTAATGGTAGAAAGCTAACAAGTATTGAGTGCCATGATATTGTATGTAAGATTGCAGACGTAGTTGTTTGTGGTGGTGTAAGACGTTCAGCTTTAATTAGTTTGTCTAATCTTTCAGACATTAGAATGAGAGATGCTAAGACTGGTCAATGGTGGGATAATAATCCACAAAGAAGTTATGCTAATAACTCTGTAGCTTATACTGAGAAGCCTGACATAGGTACATTCATGAAGGAATGGGTATCTCTTTATGATTCTAAATCAGGTGAACGTGGTATCTTTAATAGAGTTGCATCACAAAAGATGGCAACACGTTCAGGTAGAAGAGATGGTGACTTTGACTTTGGAACTAATCCATGTTCAGAAATAGTTTTACGAAATAAACAATTCTGTAATTTATCTGAAGTAGTTGTAAGACCTGATGATACTGAAGAAACTTTAAAAGAAAAGGTAGAGATAGCTACAATCTTTGGTACACTTCAGTCAACTCTATCAGACTTTAGATATTTAACTAAACAATGGAAAGATAATACTGAAGAAGAAAGATTACTGGGTGTTTCATTAACTGGTATTATGGACCACGAAGTTCTATCAGGTAATATATATAATCAAACTGTTTTAAAAGATATGTTAATTAATCTTAAAGAACATTCAATTAAAACAAATAAGAAGTGGGCAGAGATGCTAGGAGTTAACCAAGCTACTGCTATTACTTGTGTTAAACCTTCAGGAACTGTATCACAATTAGTTGATTCAGCTTCAGGTATTCACCCACGTTATTCACCTTACTATCTTAGAACTGTAAGAGCAGATAAGAAAGACCCCTTGTGTGACATGATGTTAGACAAAGGTTTCTATGGTGAAGATGACGTAATGAAACCTAATGATACAAAGGTTATTTACTTTCCTATGAAGTCTCCAACGAGTTCAATTATGAGAGATGCTAAATCTGCTCTTGAACAACTAGAGATATGGAAGATGTATCAGCTACACTGGTGTGAACACAAACCTTCAATTACAGTTTATGTAAAAGAAAAAGAGTGGTTAGAAGTTGGTGCATGGGTATACGAAAACTTTGATGTGATGAGTGGTGTTTCATTCTTACCTCACTCTGACCATTCATATAAACAAGCACCTTATCAAGAAGTTGATAAGAAAACTTATGAAGAATGGTTAGCTAAGACTCCAAGAAATATTAATTGGATGGACTTAACTAACTATGAGAAAGAAGATACAACTACTTCATCAAAAGAACTTGCATGTACTGCAGGAGCATGTGAAGTAGTTTAATTTTTTATTGACTTTATGACTAAAAAAATATATAATTATTTATTTAATAATAAAAATAATATGTGGGAACACTATTGTAAGGTTGAAAAAGATATCATAGGTACAGAAAAAGGTAAACCTTGTAACTGGTGTGATGAAAAGGAATAAATATGTTATTAAATGCTAGAACAAATTACGAGTCAGAGACTATACATCCATTACCCTATAATGAAACTAGTTTTGTTTTTATAGGATATGATAGTCGTGAAGATATTGCTTATAGAGTTTGTGAACATTCTTTAATACGAAGAAGTTCACGACCTCTTACAGTAATTGATTTAAACCATAACACTTTGAGAAAAGGTGGTTACTTTGATAGAGAATGGAGAGAAAATGAAGAGGGTCAGAAATATGATGTGATAGATGACAAACCTTTTTCTACAGAGTTTAGTCATACACGTTTCCTTGCACCTGAGATTGCTAAACGTAATGGAGTTAAAGGTTGGATTATGTTTTGTGACTGTGACTTTTTATTTCTGGATGATATAAATAAATTATTTACTTGGGTTGAAGCTAATTGTGCTGATAAAGCAGTGGCTTGTGTTAAGTTTGACTGGCAACCAACTGAAGATACTAAGATGGATAACCAAAAACAATTAGGTTATGATAAAAAACTTTGGTCTTCTCTTATGTTATTAAACATGTCACATAAAGATGTGCGTAATCTTAGATGTGAAGATGTAAATACTATGAAAGGTTTACATTTACACCAATTTAAATGGACTTCAGATAGTGAGATTGCAGGTATACCTTGTAGTTGGAATCATATACCTGATATTTCAAGACTAGAAGAAAAGCCTAATGCAATACATTTTTCTTTAGGTGGACCTTGGTTTGGTGGTTCATATAAAGATATTAGGTTTGCTCAAGACTGGGAAGATGAAAAACTATTATATAGAAATACAGTAGATGAAACTAGACCAACACAATGGGTAAAATTTTAATATGACAAAAGATACATTAAATATCGTAACGTCCTTTAATCCTAAAGGATGGGAAACTTATGCAAAGAAAATGATTGACTCAGTTGTAAAATATATGGCTGATGATTTACATTTAACTGCTTACTATCATGACTTTACTGATGAGCAGATAAAAGAGTTTCCTAAATCAAATAAAATTACATTTGTAAATCTTAATGAGGTAGACGAAATGATTACCTATCGTGAAGAAATGAAACTTCATGATGGTACTGAAGGTGGTAAGATGCCTTATAACTGGAGATTAGATGCCATTAAATGGTGTCACAAGGTGTATGCTCTGACTGACTTCTCCTTCAAGTTGGTAGAAAAGAGTGTACAAGCTGGGTGGGTAGTTTGGTTAGATGCTGACATTATCCTTAGAAAGCCTGTTAATAAACAAGACTTGTTTGGAATCATTCCCCTAGGTTCTGAACTCGTCCACTTAGGTAGGAAAGATGTGGACTATAGTGAAACATCTTTCATGGCTTTTAATCTTAATACTATCCCACCCCTTGATTTACTAGGAGATATGAGAGGTCTTTATAATAGTCATGAAGTTCTTTCATATAGAGAATGGCATGATGGATTTATATTTGAAAGATTATTTAATATCTATGGTGCACATGGTTTAAAGAAACATAGTTTAACACCTGACGTGAGAGGTTTAGATGCGTTTAATAATTCTCCTTTGGCAGATTACTTTGAACATTTCAAGGGTAATAGGAAGGACTTATTATCTGATAAGACCACACCTGATGTCGTTGGTCCAAAGAGGTACAAACAATTGGCAGATGTCATTAGACATTACAAGTTTTCAAGAATACTGGAGACAGGTACATGGAATGGTGGTCGTGCTATTGAAATGGCACTGGCAGCTTTTGACAACGTAGATAAAGTTTACTATGAAGGTTATGATTTATTTGAAGATGCAGATGAATTTACTGATGCAACTGAGATGAACACTAAACCACATAATCTTTATCAAGCAGTTGACAAAAGACTAAATGAATTTAAAAAGTTTGTCAAAGAAAAGATGAACAAAGACTTTGAATTTAAATTAGTTAAAGGTGATACTAAACAAACACTAACTGAACAAAAAGATTTTGATATTGCTTATCTTGATGGTGGACACAGTTATGATACTGTTCAACATGATTATAACATGACAAAGAATATATCTGTTGTTGTGTTTGATGATTACTTTAATAAAGATGCTGATGGAAAGGAAGTAGTAGATGAACATAAAGGTACAAATAAAGTATTTGATGCTATTGATAAAAAGATTCGTAAGAGAGTTCTTCCATCTAGCGACCCAGTTAAAGGTGGTGGTATTACTCACCTTGCTGTCGTTATTAATCAATCTAATCTTGGTGACCTCCCTCAAAGTCTCAATCACGTACCCATAATTGTAAAACCAAAAGACTGTATGCCTACTGATTACATTAGAAATAATATTAAGAATAATGTACAGACAATTAAAAAATGGTTAATCAAAGCTAGACCACATGGTGAGATAATTAATATAGTATCAGGTGGTCCTTCATTTTTAAAGTATAAAGACTATCTCAAGTCAACACAAAGTAAAATTATGTGTGTTAAACATTCACTACCTATGCTTTTAAAAGAAGGTATAACTCCTTGGGCATGTAACATACTTGACCCTAGACCTATTGATGGTACAAGTACACATGGTATTGTGCGTAAAGAATTATTTAATGAAGTACCAAAAGAAACTATATTCTTTGTATCATCAATGACAGACATATCTGTTGTTAAATATCTAAAACAAAAAGGTGCAAAGATAATAGGTTGGAATGCTTATTCAGATGCCATTATTGAAAAGACTGGTAAAGATAATAAGGTTGTTATACCTAAAGAACTAGGTGTACCTGAAGACACAGTTCTATTAACTGGTGGTACTTGTGCAGCTATGAGAGCCATTAGTGTAGGACATACATTAGGATTTAGAAACTTTAAGTTGTATGGTTTTGATTGTTCTGTACCTGAACCAAAGAATAAAGATGAACTTGATAGTGCAGGAAGAAAGAAATATCTACATGTAACTACAAATGATAAAAAGTTTTGGACTACTGGTGAGTTGTTAGCTATGGCACAAGACTGTGAAAAATTATTTCAAAGACAAGATGTTGATATGCACATGGAAATGTATGGAGAAGGTAGTCTTGTTTCTGAGCTATGGAAAAATAATGGTAGAAAGGAACATCCTGAATATGAAAATACTCTCTTCAATAACGATTAAAGATTTCATAGAAGATAGAGACTGTCAGGCAATCTATAAATCAGTGATGGATTTAAAAGATTCCTGGTCAAACTATTCTGATAGATTTTCTTTAGGTTCAGGAAAAGAAAGCACAGATACTGAAGATACTTACAAAGATAAATGTTTAACTTATAATCCAGTTATCTTTGAAAAGTTTCCATCATTATTATTTAAAATAAAACAGATGTTAAACAATATGTATGTAGAAGACTTAACATTTGAAGACACCTATTCATCTGCTGCATTTGAAATAATTCAGGAAGATGGTACGTATTATAATTTAAATCATAAAGCTGATTGTTACTTTGTGTTACCTATACATGTAGGTAATTCAAGTTCAGCTTTGTTCTATTATAATAAACCTAACACTAAAAAATATTATATACCTATGTATGAGGGTAACTTTTATTTCTATACCAATCCTCTTCATAAGTATTATGAAAAGATTAGTGAAAACAATGACTTAATTTGCCTTGAAGGTAAATGTAAGATGAACAAAAATAATAATTTAACTCTTTTCTTTTAAATAAAATTGAGTTATAATACATATAAATAGGAGAAATATTATGTTATTACCAATGATTGCACCTATATTAGGTAAAGTAATTGATAGAATAATTCCTGATAAAGCTGCTCAAGCAAAGGCTCAATCAGAATTAAACAAAGCACTAGTTACGCACTCAGCAGATATAGAAAAAGCTGCTGCATCTGTAGTGGTTGCTGAAGCTAAAGGTGAAGGTTGGTTACAACGTAATTGGAGACCATTGACTATGGTATCTTTCTTGTTACTTTTATTTATGTATTGGTTTGGAATACATCCTGAGAATTTATCAGACGAAGTTATTATGAAACTGTTTGATTTATTACAGATTGGTATTGGTGGCTACATCATAAGTAGAGGTGCTGAGAAAGGAATTAAAACATGGAAGGAGAAATAATATGACTGCATGGACAAAACCTATTATCGCAGAAATTTCTGTGGGTTTAGAAATTAATTCATATGCTTGTGCTGAAAAGTAATAGCATTAAATAAAAAACCCCTAGCTAACTTAATAACTAGGGGTATTTTTTTGTCCAATTTTCACAGTTGGCTATCCATATAACAGTTCTTGTAATCCATAATGTGCGTGTAAATCAAACGCAATCTCAGCTAAATGTAAAGCTATCTCAATTAAAAGTAAAGTTATAATAATTTTATTTGTCATATCATTTTTATCCATGTATAAATTAATCCTAATACTGCACCTATAATCACCACAGTTCTTAGTGCACCTGAACCTCTAGCAATATCTGCTCTGAGTCCTGATATAATCTCTGTCTGTTTATTAATTAATTCAAAAGCAACTTCTAATTTATTGGCAACCTCTTTGTGTTGCTCTTCATTACGTGCTTCAAGTGCAGCTATACGTGCTTCTAATGAGTCTCTATTGTTCATTAT
>CAACVD010000244.1_pt2 | contig 14494 bp, 24 predicted proteins | sample 2381771 | NCBI WGS metagenome assembly CAACVD01 (sample SAMEA5211965, study PRJEB30684) | marine metagenome | biome: Marine; feature: Epipelagic; material: Water | collected 2015-10-15 | depth 15 m | reverse complement strand
GAGATGTACGATACCGGGGAATAATTTATTTTAATATATTTGACAAAAATTAAATCTAATGGAACAGGGTTACATTTCTAAAGACCTGTGCTTCGACAATGATGCGCGGGCGAAACTTATTAAGGGTATTACAGCAATCTCTAAAGCTGTCAAGAGCACGTTAGGTCCGAGGGGTCAGACGGTTGTTATTGAATCACCACATCACACACACGGCATTACAGTAACTAAGGACGGGGTCACCGTTGCAAAGGCTGTTGATCTATATGATCCGGTTGAGAACCTTGCGGTTCGCATGATGAAGGAGGCTGCGTACAAGACGGCTAATGTGGCGGGTGATGGAACGACAACGGCGATTGTATTGACCGAGGCTATTGTTCGAGCTGGCATTGATGCCATGGGTGAGAATAGTAATAGAACTGAGATCATTAACTATATCCGTGAGGGTGTGGACCGTGTGCTGAGTGAGCTCTCTAAGAGGTCGCGCAAGGTGACTGACAAGCGCATGCTTGATGTGGCTACTATCTCTGCTAACAACGACAAGGAGCTTGGTGATATTATATCGAAGGCTTATAAGGCTGTGGGTGAGAATGGTATAGTGACGGTTGAGAAGTCGCAGACCTCCGACACCTATGCTGAGATTACTAATGGTATTAAGATTGATCGTGGGTATACCTCACCGCTGTTCATCAACAACCAGCGCAAGGACGAGTGCATTATGGATGATGTGCGTATCCTGGCGTATGACGGCGAGATAAGTAACATACTTCAGATTGAGAACGTGCTCAAGGAGATCATCTCCCGAAACGAGAAGCTGATGATCATTGGATCGTGCAGTGGTAACATGGTCAATACATTGGCGGCTAACGTGGTGAAGAACGGACTTAAGTTCTGTAACATCACACCGCCCAACTTCGGGTACAAGCAGCACGAGCTGATGCAGGACATTGCATTGGCTGTGGGTGCGACCTACTTCTCTGAGAAAACGGGCGATGACCTGAGCCTTATATTACCCAAGGACCTGGGGCATGCTGAGAAGATCGTGGTTGGTAAGGACTCAACGGTGATCATCACTGGCAATGAGATCAGCGATGAGATTAAGCTACGAGTTGAGGAGCTCAAGGAGCAGCAACAGCGAACACAGATTAAGGGTGACCGTGACTTTATCAACTCTCGGATAGCAAGCTTGATGGGTGGCATAGGGTGTATCTATGTGGGTGGTGACTCTGACATTGAGCAGAAGGAGAAGTACGACCGTGTTGATGACGCGGTGTGTGCTGTGCGATCAGCCATGCAAGAGGGTATCCTACCTGGCGGTGGGCTGGCGCTATGGCGATGTGCCGAACTGTTTGATGTGGAGTGTGATGACCCCAACCAGGAGGTTGCGTATGAGGTACTGCGTACCGCGCTGCGTGCACCGTTGACTCAGATCCTGGAGAACGCCGGCAAGAGCGCTGATGAGATTATGCTTGATGGTTTAGTGGATGACGTTAATGGGTTTGACGTTAAGAACGAGAAGTACGGCGATATGTTCAAGATGGGTGTTATTGATCCGGTCAAGGTGACCAAGAACGCGCTGATCAATGCGAGCAGTGTCGCGACCACCATCCTAAGTACTAACGCTATTATCACACACGCAAGAGCAGACGTATGATACCAATAGGCAAGAACATATTAATTAAGAAAGTCGAGGAGGAACTCAAAACATCTTCCGGGCTCCTCCTGTCGCAGGAGGATGCTTCCGGCTTTCGCTACCACAAGGCTCAGGTGGTCAAGCCAGGGACTGAGGTTGAGATCATAAAGCCTGATGACCTTATCTACTACGACAAGGCAGCAGGCCATTCCCTGTTTATTAAAGATGAGGCGTATACAATTATTCAGGAGCGAGATGTCGTTGTTGTTTTATAAACTGGTTCATCTCTATAATCATATTTCGATAGACCTTATCCATGTACGAAGCGTCCGCTCTAAAGAGCGGATTCATGCTCGGAGATTCTCCGATCTCCTCGCCGTTTAATTTTTTGTATAGTGTATTCACAAGGCGCTTTCCCTTATACGATAATTCATATAGGGTTGTTTCCTTTCCCTGCCTTTTCCTCCATACGTGGATCCATCCTTCTTTAAGTAGTCTATGGAAACGTGGCTCGTCCCAGGACATACACTGCTCGAACTCCTTGAACTTGGTCTTGTTGAATATATGCTCGCTGTAGAGGAAGAACAGCATATCAATGTCGGGTGTTCCGATATTGTACTTTGCCTTGGCCCAGTATCGTATCACGCGCCAGTATTTCATGTAGTCGTGAGTGGGCTGTGCCCTGTCGTAGTTCTTACGAATTAAATCTGCCATTAAATTAAATTGTATATTTGAGTAATAAATATATATAACAATGGCAACTAATCAACCGAAAGGATTAAGAAAAAAAGCAGCGAAAGCTACAGCAAAAGCTACAGGAAGAGCTGAAGCTAAAAAATTAGCAAAAGGCGAAGGTAGAAGAAGACAGGCAAGAAAAGCCGGTCGTATTGTCGGAAGAACAGTAGCTAAAGAGGGAGTTAAAAAAGGACTGACAGCAGCGGAAATGTCTAAAGCTGCTGAGACAGCAACTAAAGGGGCGATTAAGTCAAGGGTAAAACCAAACGAAAGCTTTACAAAGCAAAACAGAGATAGGCTCACCAAGTCGGAAGCCAAAACTGTAAGGAGGAGGAAAAGAAAAAATGTTAAATCAGCCGCTGAGTTTGGTGCTAAAGCTGCAGTAAAAAACATTTACGAAAGCACTCCAATACGAAACGCTGCCATTGATAGAATAACTGGCAAGGCACCAAGACGAAGATCATAAGATCATCGGATATGGCTAACAAGCGCAAAACTATGGCTTACAACGGTAAAGATAAAAGAGACGGAGGTAAGAAAAAAAAGACTAAGATCTCTAAATATAGAAAAGTAAAGAGTCATACGTTTAATCACGCAAAAGAACTTGAATATGAGACAGGGTCAGCGGATCAGCCTCATATTGTTTTTGCTAAGCAGTCAAAGAGTGGTTCTACAGCAAGACCTTCAAAAAAGGAAGTGGACATGATAAAGGAAAAAACTGCAATGAGAAACGCTGCGATTGATAAATTAATTTATAGATACGAACCTTAAAAAACTATGGCAAAAGGCAGAACAAAGAACAAGTCTAATAAGATTTGTCCTGCGGGGATAGCGTGGGCGAAGAGAACCTTCGACACCTACCCGTCTGCCTATGCTAATATGGCTGCCTCTAAATATTGTAAAGACCCGAACTATGCTAAGGGTGCAAAGAAAAAATGAGTGAACTAAAGAAATGGAGAGAGGAGAATTGGGTACGAATAGGGACGGATGGTTCTATACTGGGCGCTTGTGGTACGAGCAAGGACAAGAAGAACCCGGACCGCTGTCTTCCGATGGCGAAGGCGAAGAGCATGACGAAGAAGGAACGTGCTGCGACTGCACGGAAGAAGAAACGTGCGAGAAAGACTGTTGTGGCGAACACTGCTGCAGGAAGAGTAACTAAACGATTTACAAAAAGATAAATATTGCATTATGAGTAAGCTATTAAAAATTTTAGATATGTTAATGAGTGATATTGCTGTGGCGTGTTATGCCGCTGTTATTGCTGTTATTGTATTTGCTAAGGGGCTACCTGTTATTGGAGGCATTGGGTTAGGCGTGGCCGTAACCAAGTTATGGTCAGCTATTGCCTCAAAAATAAAGTAACATGGCAAACGGAACTGGAGGCAAAAAATCTGTCACATCAACTGCTCAGCAAGGTCTTGTCGTAGGACAAGGCAAGCAGAGCAAAAGAGAGCAGGTAAAGCAATTGGTTGATAGTGGTTTGTCACCAAGAGAGGCTCGAAAGAGAATCAGACAGCGCAAGAAAAATAAGTTGTACTTATAATTATAGATTATGGCAAGCATACCCGCAGGAACAAAGTTTCATGGAGTAGCTACAGGCGTAGATACTGTCAATAAGGGGTCGGCAACGGCTAATGCAAACCGTGATGCTTATACCATAGAGGACCTTGCTTCTGCAATTAATATTCTTATTGAGAACAATGAGATAGTACGCCTTGTACCTCTTTTCGTTACTGCCACACCGGGAGGTAGCGCAACACTTACGCAGGATGTAAACATAGTTGACTTTGATTGGGTTGGTGGTGCAGGGACGTTTGCATATACATTACCAAGCGCAACGGCTATACCTTACAGAAAGATTCGATTTGTAAACAATAGTACTGTAAACGCAAGTAATCAGATTCAGATAACTGCTCCCGTAGGAGAGACTATAGATGGTGCATCAAGCTATACTATTAACAAGGCGTTTAATGGTTGTGCTGTTTGGTCTGATGGAGTGCAGTGGATTGTGATACAAGCTAAAGCAACGTAATGGCAAGCAAAACAAAAATGAGTTGCAACAGACCTATGAAGTCTGATCGCCCTGGCAAGAAGAAGATGGTTAAGGGATGCGAAGGTGGAAAGGAGAAGCTGATCCACTTTGGCGCTACCGGGTATGGTCATAACTACTCGGCGGCAGCTCGCAAGTCCTTTCGTGCACGGCATAAGTGCAGCACCGCCAAGAGTAAGCTAACTGCTCGTTACTGGTCGTGCAAAAATCTTTGGGCAGGCAAGGGTGGATCCACCAAGTCCTCTCCAAAAAGTCGGCAAGGAAAATATTAGTATATTTACAAAAAATTAAGCTATGCCAACTGTAACATACGCATGCTCTAACACGGGCAAAACGAAAACTAAAACATTCCCTTACAATGCTGTAGGAAAAGCGCAGGCTGCAGAGTTTGCAAAAACTATGGGAGGTAAGAAAGTAGATAACCCAGGCTACGGAATGGAAAAGAAAATGGGATCAAGCTATTAAAAATAAAAAATGAAACAAGGTTATAACGCAAGGTTAGATGAATCTTTAGGTATGAAGCATAAAGGCGCTCACTCTCAGTCTATGAAAGACAGAAGAGACGAGTCTAAAGCAATGTCTAAGAAAGAGTATGGCCGCGCTTATGGCGGTGATCATTCTATGGGATATGAGAAGCACTATCCATCAAGTGTAAAAGAGCACTTGGGTAGATTAATCCGAAGCTAATGGCTAAGGGCAGAACAAAGAAAGGAGCTTTCCCGGCGATCAGTAAAAAGAACGAGGGGAAGTTTACCGCCTGGGTGGAGAAAAACATGCCCGGCACATCCGTATGTGCGGCTGCCTCAAAGATCATGAAAGCCAAAGATGATAAGTATAGTGCCAGTGTTCGTAAGATGGCTAACTACGCTAACAACTTTGGTTGTAAAATGAAAAAATGAAAAGAACTCCAGTTAAATCAAGAGGCCTTGGTGATTCAATAGAGAAGGTTACTAAGGCTACCGGAATTAAAAAGGTCGTAGATACCGTGGCAAAAGCTACTGGCAAGGACTGCGGTTGCGGCCAAAGAAGAGACACATTAAACAGATTATTTCCATATCAACGATAAAAAATTATGGCATATCAAAAACTACAGACCTCAGCAGCGTTAGACGTTATTCCAAGTAATACGGTACCTATTCCAGATAGAGCAACAAAGGTTCTTGAAGGAACTGCTGATTTTTCCGTCGCAGGAACACTGACTGATGTTGGAACGACATTCCTTAGCGCAGGAATTCAGAAAAATGCGATCGTATATAACGTTACTGATCAAAAAGCATATTTCGTTTTAGATGTAACCGATGATTTAAACTTAGATATTACCAGTATCGCGGGGGGATCAGCGGCAGCTAAATATTATATATACAATGCGCCTACTAATGGCTGTATATTGTACGTGGGTACAGGTGGAACAGTTGCAGTTGAATTTAACGAACCAACTGACAATGTAGCTGGGGAGTCATTGTTTAAGAATATCCCTGATGCCTCTTTCTTGCCAGTGCAGGTAATAAGAGTGGACGAGTCAAATACAACGGCGTCTGACATCATAGCTCTTTGGTAAAATGTCTACAGGATTAGGCATAGGCATATCAGGTAATGTATTCCAAACTCGAGCAGGATTAGCATCGGGCGGTGGTGCACCTTTATTATTAGATGAGTACGGAGCTGATGTTAGAATCGCATACTCAATACGCAAGCTTCGAACAGCATATACAGGGGATTGTATGCGTGTACGCAATAGCTCAAGTGTTGAGCTGGATATTGGATTTGATAGTAGCGGCAATCTTGACGAGTCTGCACTACTAACTCATTGTGGAAGTGGTGACGGCTTTGTTACGATATGGTATGACCAAACCGGGAATAACGGTTACTTACAGCAATCAACAGACACACTACAACCCAAAATAGTTTCAAGTGGCAGCGTACTAAAAGCAAATAGCAATCCTATAATCATAGGACAAAACTCCGTCTATGCTACAAAAATGGATTTAGTTACGCCAAAAAGTACATATCTGCCTTCGACAGGACAATACTTTTTCTTTTCAGTATGCAAGGCAAACACGCCACGATGTATCTTATACAACGAAAATACTACTACTAATTGGCAATTTGCAGCAATGGATGGCAACACATCCACAGTAATATCTGCCACCAATTACTCGAGCGATACATACAGAAGAAATGGAGCAGCGTACACTCCGTCAACAAGAAATGACTTGTACGTTGACAATGTTGCTCAGAGTTTATTGACTATTGATGGCAATCTGTCAGCGTCAATCCCTGCCTTTAGAATAGGGCACGGTGTATCTAATTTTGACCTTTGGGATATGCAAGAGTTTATAGTATACGAAGGCGATAAGTCAAGTGACGAATCGAACATAGAAACAGCAATTAACGGACACTACTCAATATATTAATATGATGAAGTATTACAAATACCTAACAGAGGGCGAAGTGCAAATGGCATCTTGCGACATATACGATTTATACGCTTGGCAACCACCTGCAGACCGAAACACAAAATTTAGTTATCCTTGGTACACTAACGGAATTGATTGGGTATTGGCTGTTGATGAGTCTATACCTACACGTTCAGTATTGATAGATGTAAAGTGGATAACACAAGAAGAAGCAGAAAAGGAGGGATACATATCAAATGATTTGTAAAATAAATTTTATATTTTCGTAAAATGAATGAATCGATAAGAGACTCTGTACAGGTTGTCACGGCAAATGGAGGAGCACTGGGGTTAACGCTGACAGATTGTAATGAGATCTTGCAGATGATTTCTTTAATATTAGCTATAGGATTTACGATATATAAATTCAAAGCATCCCCAAAGTAAACATCATGGGCCAATTTTTATCAAAAATATTTGGGGCAAAAGGCGGCAAGAAGATCGGAGACGGTATAGGAAACTTAGTCGATCGCTTTGTTCTTACTAAAGAAGAGAAGCAAGAGTTTGAGATGAATCTCAAAAAGCTTTTTATCGAAGCAGAAGCAGACATGCAGCTTAATGTAACTAAGCGCTGGAAGGCCGACATGATGAGCGATTCCTGGCTAAGCAAAAATGTTAGGCCATTGGTCCTTATATTTTTAGTTCTTAGCACAGTTCTATTGATATTTATTGATGCTGCTGGTGTTAACTTCCACGTTGAAGAGAAATGGACTGACCTGTTACAGATAGTTCTTATCACAGTTATTGGCGCCTACTTCGGAGGTCGATCAATAGAAAAGGTACGCAAGTAAATGCCACGCAAGTTAGAATCGTTTTACGATTACAAAGGAAAGAAAAGGCGTCCTGGGGTTCACGCTAAATCAAAAACCAGCTGTATTAAGACAAGCAAAAATTACGTAAAGAAGTACAGGGGCCAGGGCAAGTAAAAAGCCTTGGACAACTTTTAGTATATTTGCATTATTAAAATCTAATTTAACATCATGAGTAAAATCGCAGAAAACGAATTACAGGAGCTTCAGAGTCTACACGCTGAATTTAATAAGATTAAAAGCCAGCTTGGAGATATTGCTCTACAGGAACACGCTTTGTGTCTGAAGACTGAAGCTATTAGAAAAAGCTTTCAAGAACTTGAAAAAGGCTTGATGCAAAAGTATGGAGAAAACGCAGTAATAAACCTGGAGACAGGAGAAGTAAAGCAGAAAGAAGACAATGGCTAAAATAGAAAATACTACAGTATACCCTACGGTAACCCCGGCATCAGAAGACCTTCTCATTGCAACGGACGTCAGTGATAATAATAAGACAGTAACATTTCTTGTTAGCGATGTAGCAGGCACCGGTGTCGTTGCTCAGGGCCTTCAATCTGTATTAGATACTGGCAATACTGCCACTCAAAACCTATCTCTTACGGGTAACATAACTGTAGTAGGAACTATTACGCCAACAACCTTAACTGCATCTAACGGATTGGGGACGGCTGGTCAGATACTTTCATCTACCGGATCAGCACTTCAATGGATAGATTCGCCCTCAATAAGCTGCTGCGATCTGGATAGCGTAATGGCCGCGGGTAATACTACATCACGCGATCTTCTTATCACGGGCAACATAGACATGAGCGGTATTGGTACAGCATTAAAGCTTAGCAATGGAGTTGACATTACCCTTGCTGTTGGATCAAGTATTACAACATCTGACGCAATCAACTTAGGCACCACGTTGAACTTTGGAGCAACAACCACACTTAATGATTACTCTGGAGCAACAGGTAGTGCCGGTCAAATATTAACTATCAATGCAGCAGGAACAGGCGTTGAGTGGGGGACATTGCCAACGGCATCCACACCAACTATTCAGCAGGTTCTTACGGCAGGGAATATTGCCACTGCCGTGGGCATTAGCTTTGTAGGAGCAAGTGCCACTACTTTTGATAGTACAGCAAACATCACGTCTGCCGGAACAAACGTATGGAGCGGAAACAACACTTTCTCTGCAACAGGAACAACAGCCGGGACAGCGGGCATCGCTCTTACAGGAACACTATATGATGGATCATCTATAGGAACAGCGGGTCAGGTTCTTACAAGTACAGGATCAGGAGTTGCATGGGCATCAACTGCAGGTGTAACATCAGTTACTGCTCAAACGCCAGCCACTTCTTCAGGTACGCCTCTCACTATCAGCCCTACATCAGGAGCTGTTTTGGTTACATCAAATGCTTATGCTGGAGGATCAAACGTTGGTCACGTACCAGCAGGAGGCACAGCGGGCACGTTCCTTCAGGGAGATGGAACATGGGCCGGCAACGGCGGAGGTTTTGCCGAGACCTATAAGTTCTGTAATAACGGAGCATCAATGACGCAAAACAGATACTACACTTTCTTAGGAATTGATGATCCAGACTTTAGCTCTAAGGTAACGTCTGCTACAAATGACCTTGGCACCAGTTCACCTACAGCGGGGACATATAGCGATATAGACTATCATTCAGGATTTATATTCTCTAACGGCCAGGCAGGAGAATGTGCATCATCTATTGATGTGCCTACGGTATGTTCAGTTGATTTCTCTTTGATAAGTGATACAGCTTCAGAATTTGAAATGTCATTGTGGAAGGCTCAGGAATGCACTAATGCAGCAGCGGTTCTTGTAGCTCAAGGTACTATAAGTGCAGCGACTAACACCCTTGAATGTGTTAGCGCTACTCTTCAGGATCCAAACACCACATTAGATGCTGGATATGGTCTCTACTTTACATTGAGATATTTAGATGCAGGATCAGCCTCAGTCAAGATACAGGGTAAAATCAATATTAAATTTAGTCAATCATAATGAAATGGATATTCGTAAAATATCAATCGGCGCGGACTACAAGTCCGGAGCCATGCACTACCTTGTAGGGCAGGATGTCCTGGGTGGTTCACACAGAATACATCTTATTCAATCCGATGAAGAGTCATATAAGATATGGATCCAAAAGGATGAAGAGGTTTTTATGTGGAAGGAGTTCCGCAAGACATTACCAATATCTTTAGAGTTTAATATCAATTTTTAATGAAGTCACCAACGGATTTTATTGTAAGACCTTACAATAACCGGAGATACGACAACATTAAAAACATTGGCGGAATGGATTTCGTCACAAGCGTATCTCAGGAAGATTATAAGGCATCAAACAGATTTGCAACTGTGGTAGAGACACCCATCAACTATGATGGGCCGGTTGGTATTGGTGACACCCTTCTTGTGCATCACAACGTATTTAAGTTTTTCTACGACATGAAAGGCAGGCAGAAAAGCGGACGTAGTTTTTTTAAGGATGATCTTTTCTTTATAGATCACGAGCAGTTCTTCCTGTACAAGAAAGATAGTGAGTGGAAGGCTCATGGTAAGTATTGCTTCGTAAAGCCGGTAGACGCTAAGGAGTCTTTTATCTTCAAGGCTGGTGAGGAGCCATTAGTCGGAATAATTAAGTATATTAATAAGGAGCTGGAAAGCAAAGGACTAAAAGAGGGTGATACTATTTCGTTTGAACCTGATAGTGAATATGCGTTTCAGGTTGACGGTGAAAAGCTGTATCGAATGTTTACGTCAAACATCAAACTAAAGCTATAGGTGGAGAAGATAGAGGCTTGGTTAGAATGTGGATGTAAGCTAAAAAAGATAAAGGGCAAGTATAGGTGGGATAGGTGCCCAAAGGCTATCGCCATTTATGAAAAATATGAAAAGACAAAAGATATAAAGTGGCAAGATGAATATAACAGACACTTCAGAAATTAAGAAAAGCATTATTGAGGCTGGGTATAAGGCTGTCAAGCAGCTTATAAAGGTGGCCAAGGAGGACATCATTAAGTATGACAAGGATGATGAGCTGGCCGCGGATAGGCTGAAGAATGCAGCGGCTACAAAAAAGCTTGCCATCTTTGATGCGTTTGAGATCTTAACACGAATAGAAAACGAAAGTGCTATGTTAAATGGCAATACGTTAGAAAAGAAAAGTAATACACCAAAAGGATTTGCAGAATCAAGATCAAAATAGCATCTACAGAGTAGTCAGGGACTACATACCCAAGAGTGTGCTGTCAAACAAAAACAAGGCGCACACATGGCAGTATGGGTACAATAAAAAATATGATGTCGTAGTTATATCTAAGGATGGCACTGTAGGCGAGGTATATGACATCAATGGCGTCAAGGTAGCACTACCTGCAAAGCCAAAGAACGCTTATAAGCGCAGCGATGCTAAAGATGATCAGTATTGGGAGTCGTTTGAATACCCAAGAGAGCTGAGTCGCATATCATCTATATTCCAGTGGCACGACGCACCAGATCAATTCAAGAACCAATGGGTTGATTATGTAGAACAGGAGTTTGATCGCAGAGAGGAAGGCTTCTGGTTCTATAACAACGGTACGCCAACTTACATCACTGGCACTCATTATATGTACTTGCAGTGGACCAAGATAGACGTTGGGCACCCTGACTTTCGCGAGGCTAATAGAATATTCTACATATATTGGGAGGCCTGCAAGGCAGATCCACGCAGCTTTGGAATGTGCTACCTAAAGATCAGGCGGTCGGGGTTTTCATTTATGAGTTCTTGTGAGGGTGTAAATCAGGCTACTATAACCAAAGATGCTCGTGTTGGCATACTATCTAAGACGGGATCTGACGCCAAGAAAATGTTTACTGATAAGGTGGTTCCTATATCTAATAACTATCCATTCTTCTTCAAGCCTATTCAGGATGGTATGGATAAGCCAAAGACAGAGTTAGCGTATCGTGTTCCGGCATCTAAGATCACTAAAAAGAATATGTACGATATAGATGAGGAGAGGCTGGAAGGACTTGACACCACTATTGACTGGAAGAACACATCTGACAACAGCTATGATGGTGAGAAGTTAAAGTTGCTTTTACACGATGAGAGTGGTAAGTGGGAGAAGCCTGAGAACATCCTGAACAATTGGCGCGTAACTAAAACGTGTTTACGACTGGGTAGCAAGATTATTGGCAAGTGCATGATGGGGTCTACGTCCAATGCTCTTGACAAGGGAGGTAATAACTTCAAGAAGCTATATATGGATTCCGATCCAAGAAAAAGAAATGCTAATGGACAAACAAAGAGCGGGCTGTATTCATTATTCATACCTATGGAATGGAACTTTGAAGGTTACATTGATCGGCATGGCATGCCGGTATTTTATACCCCGGAAGAAGCTGTTATTGGTGTAGATGGTGAGAATATATACCAGGGCGCGATAAGCTACTGGGACAACGAGGTGGATTCGCTTGGATCAGACCCTGATGCTCTTAACGAATTTTACAGACAGTTCCCCCGCAGCGAGTCTCATGCTTTCAGAGACGAGAGCAAGCAGTCTATATTTAACCTCACAAAAATATACCAGCAGATTGACTACAACGACTCATTAATTACAGCACATCATTTAACCAGAGGTTCTTTTTCTTGGCAGAATGGCATAAAGGATACTAAGGTTGTATGGAGTCCAAACAAAAGCGGTCGATTCCTGGTTAGCTGGACACCGCCTCCACATTTACAGAACAGGGTAGATATTCGGAATGGGATTAAGTGCCCTGGCAATGAGCACCTGGGGTGCTTTGGATGTGACTCCTATGATATATCAGGCGTGGTAGTGGGGAAGGGATCTAATGGTGCACTGCACGGGCTAACTAAGTTTAACATGGATGACGCACCAAGTAACGAATTCTTCCTTGAGTATATTGCGCGACCACAGACTGCAGAGATATTCTTCGAGGAGGTTCTTATGGCTTGTGTGTTCTATGGTATGCCTATCCTTGCGGAGAACAATAAGCCTCGATTGCTGTACCACTTGAAGAATCGGGGGTACAGAGGGTTTTCAATGAACAGGCCGGATAAGGCTTATAACAAGCTATCTAAGACAGAGAGGGAGCTTGGAGGGATACCCAACTCATCGGAAGATGTAAAGCAGTCTCACGCGGCAGCTATAGAGTCTTATATTGAAAGGCATATAGGGATTGACATGTCAGGATCTTTTAGGGATTCAGATGATATGGGTACAATGTACTTTACGAAAACATTAGAGGACTGGGCTAAGTTTGATATTAACAATCGAACGAAGTATGATGCCGCCATCAGCTCAGGCTTAGCTATAATGGCTAACCAAAAGCACCTGTACACGCCGGCTCCACAGAAATCAAAAATAAGTATTAATTTTGCGAGGTATAATAATAGTAGTTCAGTAAGCCAACTTATTAAATGAAAGGAATCCAGATCGACATTAAGTCTGCGGCCTTCCCTGATCAATTTGTCTCGGATGCAGACAAAAAGAAAAAGGAATTTGGCTTGCAGGTAGGACAAGCTATTCAGTATGAATGGTTCAGACGGGACGGGTTGTCCTGTAGATTTTACAATCAGTTTAGAGAGTTTCACAGACTTCGCCTATATGCACGAGGCGAGCAGTCAGTGGGAAAGTACAAGAATGAGCTTGCTATTGACGGCGATTTAAGTTACCTAAACTTGGACTGGACGCCGGTTCCTATCATACCTAAATTTGTAGACATCGTAGTTAATGGTATGTCAGACAGATTGTTTGACGTAAAGTGCTATGCACAAGATGCACTTTCAGCCGAAAAAAGAAATGAGTTTCAGAGCATGGTTCAGAGAAACATGCTATCTAAAGAAATATTTACTCAGATTCAAAATGACTTTGGCGTTAATGCTTTCGAGTTAAATTCGGAAGAGCTTCCTGAGAATGATTCTGAGTTAGAGCTTTACATGCAACTTAATTACAAACCAGCTATAGAGATAGCTAATGAGGTTGCTATTAATACATTGCTTGATGAAAATCATTACTCAGATATTAGAAAGCGAGTTGATTATGATATTACTACCCTTGGGTTAGGTGTATGTAAGCATACTTTCCAGGATGGAGACGGTGTACGCGTAGATTATGTTGATCCAGCGCATGTAGTATATAGTTATACGGAAGATCCATATTTCAAAGATTGCTTCTACTGGGGAGAGATAAAGACCATTCCCATAACAGAGGTTTTAAAGATAAACCCTGATCTTACTACAGCAGATCTTGAGGAAATATCAAAGTACAGCCAGTCATGGTACGACTATTATAATGTGGCGTCTATGTACGAGAATAGCATGTTCGCCAGAGATACCTGCACACTTCTTTATTTCAATTATAAAACCACCAACAGTTTTGTATACAAAAAGAAAAAAATAAGTGACGGTGCTTTTAAGACAGTAGAGAAAGACGATCAGTTTAATCCGCCAGAAGAGATGATGGAGGAAGGAAACTTTGAAAGAGTAGAGAAAAGAATTGATGTTTGGTATGAGGGTGTAATGGTCATGGGAACCAATATTATCCTCAAGTGGGATATGATGAAAAATATGGTTCGCCCTAACTCAGCCAACCAATACGCACTTCCTAATTATGTAGCTTGTGCGCCGCGTATGTACAAGGGAGTTGTTGAATCTTTAGTTAGACGAATGATTCCATTTGCGGACCTGATACAGATTACACATTTGAAACTTCAGCAAGTTGTTTCGCGTGTTGTACCAGACGGTGTATTTATAGATGCCGATGGACTAAATGAGGTTGA
>CAACVD010000883.1_pt1 | contig 14495 bp, 21 predicted proteins | sample 2381771 | NCBI WGS metagenome assembly CAACVD01 (sample SAMEA5211965, study PRJEB30684) | marine metagenome | biome: Marine; feature: Epipelagic; material: Water | collected 2015-10-15 | depth 15 m | reverse complement strand
TAATAAATCTACGAGGTACTTTTTTTACTTTAAGTAAATAAGGTGTAGTATCATTGTATTGTGCTAAAGTAGGATCATTTGATGCTATGTTAGTTACAGAATCAAAAATTGTTTCCTGTGCTAAATAAGGTACTTCATGATAAATATTACCATCACTATCTGTAACTTTAACTATTTCTATTATATTTGTATCCTGTACTTGTATAGTTGCAAATTTTTCAGGTGTAGTAAATGTAAAGGCAGCAGATTTTAAAGTACCTGCAGATGCACTAGCTGTTTTTTTAAGTAAATAAAAATTAGGATTATTTGAACTGTCTACAGAATATACTGATACTGTAGTAGGGTCAAAACTCCCCGATGTTGTAAAGTTAACTTGATCTTCTATATAAAAGAAAACACTACTATCATTAGATGATTTAATTTGGGCCCCATTGGCTAAAATCATAGCATAGTTGTAATCTGGTTTTACTTGTCCAAATTCTGTAGTAGCAGGTAGTAATTGAAAAATATCAATTCCAGTTATTCCCGCTGTAGTTACTTGAGGAAAATATCCATGTGTGTAAGCTAATGATAATAAATTATCCCTTTGTTTAGCAAATTCTAAAAAATTTTCTTGAACTTGATTATCCCCATAAAATGATAAAACATCACCTACATAAGCTGCCATTTCAATTAGCATTAAACCTGCTGATGTATCTGAAAAATCATTGTATGTATCAGGATAGTATACTTGAGCGAATTCAAGTAATTTTTGTTTGAACCCGTCAAAGTCCTTATTTAAATATTGTATTTGTTTACTCTCAGCCATTGTTAAAGGTTATTTGAACTTCATCTTCAATGTTAGTGTTAATAATAGTATAACTTAAATATATATTAAAGCTATGACTATTAGGTTGAAGTGTTACTTCTAAATCTTGTATATCAACTGTAGGGAAATAGTTTTCTACTCCACCTCTAATTAAATTATCTACTTGATCAATTATATCATCGGTTATTGGTTGAAATAATAATTCTCTTACTCCAGAACCAAAACTCGGATTAAATACCCTCTCTCTTTTACCTGTTAAAATAAAGTTTATTAAATTTGACTTTATTGTATCTTTAGTTGTAAATGTAGTGTTTATACCAGTTGGACCATCAAATGGAACTGATACACCAATACCTGTACTAGGTTTGAGTTCTAAAACATCTATATTTCTAACTATATAAGGCATTATATTTTACCTGCGTCTTTCATTTTACCCATTAAACCTGAAAAATCTGGTACAGCATCAATTGATACTTGATTTATATCGGATGTTTTTTGGTTGGCTACCATTGCATCAACAGAATCTACTACTTTAGTAGGTGTATTAGGTATATTGCCTTGGAATCCTACGGCATCCTGTGATGACATTCCACCATTAAGGTTTCTCCATCCACCTTCAACATGTGTTTGATTTAAAATGTCTGCTAAAGCACCTACTCCTTCAAATAAAGGTTGTGCAGGTGTTGTGGGTTGTTGTTGTTGAGGTGATTCCTCAATTAATTCAGATAACGAGTTGGTTTTTGTTTTTTGTTCTACAACAGGTTTCTGAATTGTTTTAGTTTCGGTAATAGGAGTTTGCATAATTAAAGATAATTCTTCTTTAATTACACCTCTTACTTCTTCTCTAATTATTTTTCTAAAAACTTCTAATTTCATGATTATAAATATTTATATATTATCTTTTTCTTCTAAATGCTGGTCGTAATGTTACTTCGACTTTAGAAGATTCTGGACCAATTTTTATTCTGTATTTATCTACTATAACAGGATCACTAATACCTGTTTGAACCTCAGTTTCAGTATAATTAGATCTTAGTAGTTTTCTAATCCATGCTGGTAGTGCCTGTTGTTCTATTTGTGTAAAATATGTTTCATATGGTGGTGGGGCAGGTCTTCTAGGACGTCTATAGTTTAATGTTAATTGTTCCCAATCTATTCTTGTAGATTCTCTTAAACCTTCATACCATAATTCTGTTTTTTTCTTAACTTCATCTACTTTTACAGGATTAGGATCAATAGTACTCAGTACTTGTTCCTTTAATGTATTAAATAATTCCGTATCAGACAAGTTTTGTGAACCAGGAGATTTAAGAAGATTACTTATAGTTTTTGAATCTACTGAGTTCAGTATTGAAAATGTATTTTTTATAGCTTGTACTTTAGGATCATTATCTTGTTGCTCTTGTATTATATCACTTAATATAGTAGTAGTATCTATAAATCTACTATTAGATTCTCCATCTTGAGTACTACTAGCACCTAATGTATCTCCATCTCCCATATAAGGATCTTTAACAAAAGGACCTCCTCCTATTCTTGTTTCTATAGGTTCATTTGGGTCAATAGGTTTACCTTCTATTTCATTTCCAGCTTGACCTGAAGATATATTACCAATAGATCTATTATTTGCCCCAGCTTTTAAATTATTAGTAAATATTGGGTTCGTACCTAAATCTTCTGCTAAACTAATAGCGTCATTATCACTTATTTCGTTTGATTCTTTATCAAGTGTATTTATTCCTATAATACCTTGATTTAATCTAACTTTTACTTTATATTTTAATTCATTAATTATACCTGGTAAGTCATCAGAAAAAGTTAAATTAGTAGCCGCTACTATGTTATTATCAGAATCTAAAGCTATACCTCTTCTTCTAAGAAGATCATTTTTATTTTTATCTATTGGTTTATCCTCTTGGATTTTTAAAGTAAAACCTAAAAATATTTCTTGGAAGTTACCAAATGCATCTTCGGGATCAGCTACACCTTGGTTATCTAAGTATATATCATCTGCTGATTGAATTAAAGGACCATGTTTAGCAGCATCAAATTTATTAAAAGTATAATACTGAAGTCTACTTCTAAAGTCCTGTCCTAAGGTATCTTCAAATGAAACTCCTGTAGCTAACGAAGATAATTCTCCATAAAATAAAAGATTTCCATTTTCATCATAACCAAATACAGTATCGGGGAATATTAATAAATTACCATTTTCTAATCTTACAAATGTATTAGATCCTGTTCTGTTAGATACTGCCTCCCCAAATTGCCCAAATTCAAATTTATCTAAACCTGGTATTCCTTCAATTAATTGTACATAAGCTAAATAAGTATCTTTATTTGCTCTATCTATTTGTGATTGTAAATCATCCTGGGCTTGATTAACTTTTCTACAACTTTCTAATTTAGCAGCAAGTTTAGCATTTTCTCTTAAAAATTGTTCTATATAGAATCTAACAAATGTTAATAATCCTATTGTTATATCAAATTCTTTTGCAATTTTAGTTAATAAATCAATAGCTCTACTAACAGCTTCTACTAATGTTTTTTTAGTATTAGTTGGGGCTTCAACTAATTTTATAGGAACAAATGGAGGTATTGGGATAGCTCCTATGAATATTGAAATAATTTTTAATATTACTCTTATTACTTTTAAAACTACTATTACTATTTTTATAATAGTATTAACGGTAATTATAAGAGCTAAAACAAAATCAATTGCTAGATTAAGTTCTTTAGCTCTTCTACTAATCCATTCAAAGATATTTACTAAATCTTCATAGGGTATAAAATCCCTTAAAGCTCTATTTACATCTTCAATTTCATTTTTAAATTTTTCTTGTACGGCAAATTTTATATTAGTAAAAGGAAGGATTTGTCTATAAGCTTCTCTTAGTTTTCTTGATTTAGAAATTGCTTCTTCAACTGTTATTCCAGTAGATAACACTCCCCCTACAGTTTGAATAGTATCAGTAGGCCTAGAAGTTCTTTTATTAATATCTTCTATTTCATCTGCTATATCTTGTAATGCTTTTTTAAATTTAGACATACCCTTTATAGAAGATGGAAGTCTTTTTACGATATTTAATAAAGTTATAAAATCAAGACCTCTTAAGTCATTAGATATCTCAACTAAATCTTCACCTATATCTTTAACATCCGCAGCAAGTTTTTTTTCACCTGATATTATAAAATTTTGGTATGTTGCTAAAATAGGTTCTCCATTATCTGCTAAAAGAGGATTACCTTTATTATCTCTTTCGTATGGAGGTTTTTGTGGGTTTATACTTTCTACAGCTATAACATATCTAGTACCTAATACTACTTCTGTATTTTCATCAACATAAGGACTAGAATTAATTATTGGTCCTCTCATTGTAGCACCAATTTTAGGATCATCTGTTTGTTCTATAGTAAGATAAGTACCATTAGCAAGTTTATCTTTATCTTTACTTACATTACCTATTTTATTAATATTAGAGAGATTACTTGATAAGGTAGCTAATACAATATTACCTCTTTGAAATGGGAGGGATTCTATTTCTTGTGATAAAATGTCAAAGGTAGTAGTTGCTTCTATTTCAAAACCACCTTCTATAAGTGAAGAACCTCTAAAAGTACCTACTATTTTGTCTATAAATTCTTGTGCATCTCCAAGGACATTTGCTACAGGACTATCCGCTGGGAATACTTGTGATGTAATAAATTGAAGTGGATTACATAAATCATATGAATTAAGTACTTGGAGAGTTCTAGTAGTATTAAGTAATGAAGGGTTTGCGCCAATATTTCTAATACTGGCCATTAATTTTTTTCTTTCTTTACTTTGTCTAAAATCTACAGGTACTATTTGTTGACCTTGTCTTAAAAGCTCGGCATTAGGTTTACCAAATACAATGATATTACATACATTTTGTAAACCTTTATTAAATTTACTTAAAGAATTATAAGCATTCTCTAATATCTTTTTTGGTTCACTAGCGTTTCCTTTACCTACATCAGCACTAATATTAATTGCTCCACCGAATGCCATAATTATTGAATTTTTACTTTTTCAGATAATGTTTCAACTAATAATTCATTTAGAGCTACTGCTGAAGCTTGTAAAGCATCACCAGCTCTATTTACAGATGCTATATCAACATTATTTGAATCCGTAGCTGCTTGTAATTGAGGGCATACTTGTGTGGTTAATACTAACAAAAATTGTTGTATTACAGTTACAAGAACATCACCTTTTACTGCAGGATGAATAGCTTCTAATCCTAAATCTATTTGTGGGGAGTTTATTATTGTTTTTTCACCACTATCTACATTAAAAGTACCATTAGTAGATATACCTACTGCTTTATCTGCAATTATAAAAGCAGAATCTTTTTTACCATTTAATATTACTCTATCAGAATCAATTATAATTTGTTTTCCTCTATAAGGAAATTCGGGTTTATAACTAAGACCTTCGGGTGCCTTATTAGAAGATAAAGTTTCTCTACGAGTTGGGTTAGTATCTGTATTATAACTTGGAACTTCATTAGTATCAAAGCCAGCTGCTTCCATATCAGGTATTCCCTGATTTTCCAGCTCTTTCATCATTTTTTTTGCTTTTTTTCTTTTTCTACTTCCAAATAAAGCATAAGTCATTCCTTCAGGAACACCCATAAATTGTTGATACCAATCAAATATATCTAAAATAAATTCTACCATTATGCGTCTATTTCTTTATCATTTCTAATAAAAGTGTATTCATCATTAATTTGTTGTCTTTGTTTTTCAATATTAGATCTAGTTCTTGCATCCTCATCTGATCTATTTAACTCACTTATTTTATCTAGTTCTTCATTAAATTTTTCTTTATATTTTTCTCTAAATAATTCTTCAGTACTTAAATCAGGTTCCTGATTAATAGAATCAATAGGATTATCTATATCATCTAAGTCTTTAGGTGATGCATTAGGGTCTACTATATCTACCTCTTGAAGAAGTTTTGTAGTATTTGATTCAGGTACACCATCAATCTGAAAAGAGCCACGTCTAAATGAACCATATAATATAGGGATAGTTTGTCCTGATGTTAAATAAATTGATGAATCATCATTTTGAATATCTTCGTAAATAGGAAACCAATTATTAAAATCTAAATCTAATTGTGATTGACCATTTCTTAAAATTGTAATAGGTTTTCCATTTATTCCTACTGAACTCCAAGGACTTTCTACATCTTTATTTTCTGAGGGTTGTTTTGCTGTTGAACCAAATCTAAGTGAATTTCCAAATCTTCCTTCTATTATAACATCTCCCTCATTTGGAAATAAATTTCTTATATCCGATTTTTCTTCAAAAGTGCTTCCGGGTTTAGGTTCTACTACTTGATTATCTTTATTATTTGAAATTCCTTTTTCTACATCAGTAAGGGGTACAGTGTCAGTATTTTTACTAGTAGATGAATTTGAAGGGAGCATATTTAGATGACTCCTTCCCCAAATAGAAATAGCATTCATATAATAAAAATCTATAGCATCACTATTTTCCTCTAAAGCTATATTTCTAGAGGGACCAGACATTATAAAAACTATTTCATTAATTAAAGGAACCTTTCTAACATTATTATCAAGGGGAAAGGCTATAGGTCCTTGTGGAAAATTTTCTTTAGAGGTACTATTACCTAATAATTCAAATTTAATAGCTCCAATATTTGCAAATTCCCCCGTAGTTTGGAATATAGATTTCCCATTAGTAGATGTAACTAAAGATATATCTATAACTCTAGCAGGTAGTAAACCTCCATTTTGTATTACAGATATTGGATTACTATTAGGTACAAATGCTGAGTTCCCTATGGTGGGAAATTGGTTATTAACTGGCATGTTTGGCCTCTTCTAATTTAGGTACTTCTATTTTATTATCTAATTCTTGAAGAGAACTAAAGAGCATTTCTTTATCCTCATCTGTTAAAAGTTCTTCTGAATCAGCTGCCTTACTATTCATTGCTCTTTGAACAATACCTGCCATTTTAATTAAGGCATCATCATTTTTAATAGCTAATTCCATATATTCTTTAATTAAAGGAACAATCATTGTTGCCTCACCTGGTGAAGTAATTAATGGTTTTAATCCTTCTATTAAAGAACGAAGTTGAACTTCTTTATCTTTTTGGTTTGTGTGTATTTCTTTTAAGAGATCAGCAAAGTTTTTCTTCCCGAATAATTTTATACTTGAAAAATCCATAATTTATGCTTTGGATATAAATATGGATATATAGAAGAGTTAGAATTTCATACTAACATACCCGTGCTCACTATATTGATTCATTAATTTAAGATAAATTTTCTTCATCTTTTTAATTACTTTAGTGATTTGTGGTGTTTGTTGGTCTGTCATTTCACGTATATAAATATATATTGCCTTTTTATTAAATAATTCAATATTTTCTCTTTTACGAAATAATTCTAATACAGCATCTGCTGTTTTAGCATCTTCGGGTTTTGGAAAATGGTCAAATAAGTATAAATCAAAATACTTAAGTAAGAATCCTATAAATTCTGATGCTCTATCTAAAGGTTCATCAGGTGAAGTATTGTTAACTAAATCTATTACTATAGATTGATCATTATCAATTGCATCTACATCTGTTTTTTGTTTTAATTTTTTATAATTATTATTATTATAAAGTATTAAATATCTTTTTGCTATAGTACCAAAATAAGAAAAAGCTTTACCCTTATCTTGTTTATATAAATGAAGTTTTTCTAATAAAAATGTTATTACCTCATGTTGGAGATGCTGAATTGTGTCTACTTCTGTATAATAGAATTTAAAAGTATGGATAATATTTTCTGTTAATTTAAAGAAACCATATTTTATACGTGCATTATATATAGCATTACGTTTATCTTGATCCGTTTCATTAACGTATTCAATGATAGCCTCTTCGGTATCAGCAGTAAAATATTGATTTTTGGTCTTTGGTTTTCTTTTTCTTAAAGTACCTTTTTTAGTATATTGAGGTCCTTCATCTTTTTGAGGTACAGTTAGAATTTTTCCCTCAAGAGATTCGTCTAGCGGTGCAATCATTTATTTATGGTTGATGTTGTACTCGTTAATTAAGTCTTGAATCTCTTTTATTCCTTTAAAAAACCATCCTATCTCATCATCAGATTGGAAGATTTGCTTTGAATCTATTTCTTTAATTTTTTTATTTGACTCCGACATTATAGTAGATATAGTTTGAATATACTCATTTTGAGTAGTAATTATATCTTCTTGTCTTTCATTTTTTTTAAGTAAATTCCAAATTATATAGGAAATAATTCCAAAAACTAATATTCCAACATTAATTAATATTATTGTAGTGGTTGTTGTCATTAGAGATTTTTAACTAAATTCATTAAATTATCGTTATCAGAACCTATTTTACCTAAGTTAGAATTAACTCGGTCTTGTTTTGTTGTTTTGGTTTTTGGTTTTGGTTGATCACCAAAAGTATCTAACCATTCTCTTTCAAATTCAATCCTAGCGGCCATAAGGTCAGCTTGATGAATAATAAAGGGAAGTGAAGTACGAGGTTTAGTTTCGGGCATAAAACCTTTTAAATAAGGTTCATTTGCCTGATCGTATAGACCATCGTGGGTTTTAATTGTGATGAATTCATTAGTAGATAATTGAATTCCTGCTTGTTGTAATAAGAATAAACCCCTATCTGGGACAGTCATATATTCATTATTAGTGTTAAAGGTGTACATTTCACCTAAATTTTTCTTTCTCCATTCATCCTTAGATGGTAAAACAGCAACATGTTCTAATGTACCGATTTTACCTAAATCATGGTTTAAAGCGGAAACAAATAATTCCTCTTCTGTGTAGGTATCTTTTGTTCCCATTTCCTGCCACACCTTATGAACCTTAAAGGCGGCAGTAATCACACGTATAACGTGATCTACATAACCCCCGGGGAAACAATTGTGATACGCTTTTTTATGAGAAGCAGGTAATAAAGCAATTCTTTCGTCTAGTTTATTATAAAAATCTAGAAACTGTTGTTTACGTTCGCCTTCAACATATTTTTCAATACCATTCAAAAGAACGTCGTAATTGCTTTTTATTTGCTCCGCTGTTAAAACCATTTATTGTTGTGTTTCGTTATTTAGATAAGTTTGAGTTTGATCAATAATTTCTTTTATATTATCAATTGTCTCATTAACTTGTCTTTGTTCACCTCTTTGAGCATTGTGTTTTACAATGTTAAGCTGGTTAGCAATTTTCTCTAAATTTCTTTGTACTAAGTCTTTATATCTCATAATAATATGATAAGAGGATTTCTAGTGCTTCCTCGATCGTGTTAAATATACGATTGCTTCCTAGCTTATCCAAATCACTACTAGGGAGGATATATAAATCTTCTCCTGGTCTTTTAGTAAAGTGTACTACTGGGTAGCTCTCTGTTTTTAAATTTCTTTCAATCCAATCTCCCATATATACATTTTCATCAACATCAATTTCCTTGTATGGAATTTCTAATTTACTGAGAGCTTGTTTTAGTGTGTTGCAATGGATACAGTATGGAAGTGTATATAACGTGGTGTTCCCTACCCCTTTTTTATCTATTTCTTTAACCCCCATTTTATAAATATTTAATTTTTCAAATTTCTCGTATCCCAAAGGTAATGTTTTACTTTTGCTTCTCCAAATTTTCTTGTAAAAGTTTTATATATTCTTTAACTTTTATTACCCCCTCTTTAAATTCCTGTTCTTCAAACAAAGGTATTAAATCTTTTTTTAAAGTAGAAATTGTTTCATTACTACTTTTTTGATCCATTGTTTTATATATTGGATCTTCTCCTTCAAAAAGATAATTAAATGAATCTAAAGACATAGATAATAATTGTTTTTTCATTTGTCCTAATTCACTATAACTTTTTTCTAAATTGTCTAATGTATTTTTAAGTAAGTTTTCCATAATTATTTTTCATTTAATTTTTTAATATGATCCGCTATAAAATGTTTCTTATAACTCATTTTAATTTTTTTATTCTCCAAATCTAAAATCCCGTCAGGCACATAAAGCATAGCCAGGGGAGTTCCTGCTTTTACTAATTTAGTATACTTTTTTTCTTTAAAAAGCCTTTTATCTATAGTAGTATTTATATTTAGAGCAACTGGGTATTTAGGATCAATTGGTAAAACCCCTGGCATTACTTTAAAAGGTAAATCCGAATAAAAAATATTATCCAACATAACTATATTTATTCTTTTATTTAAAGTTTTAACTACAGCAGCAATTTCAAATTTTATATTAATTAAATCTTCATTAAAATCCCCCCACAGTTGTTCTTTTAAAGGGTGAGAAGCCGTCCCTAATATCCTTTTATTTGAGGATAATATTTTTATTTTATTCCCTTCAACCTCAATATAAAACTCAACTGGGGTTTTAAGTACATAACTATTCTTAAAAATCTCAACAAATGAAGGACATGTTGAGGCATTAACTCTACTTATACCATTATCTTGATTCCATATTTCATCATTGCCTGGTTCGTTATGTATTTCATAAAATTTTTCATTCTCCTCCTTAATATCTAAATTTAAATTAGCCATACTATGAAATTTTATTGTTTTTTCTAAGTTAAAATTTCTTCGCAATTTATCCCAATAAGGGGGCATATTTTTTGAACATTTTTCTATAATTTCATTTATATTAATGGATTCCTCTTCCAGACTTACTAAAAGCTTATTTTTTTCCTTCTTCTTAAATACATTCAATATATTCATATATATTATCTTATTGTAATTCAATTAAATTAAGGGCAGAACCTGCGAGTATAATTACAAATAATACTACTAATCCAATCCCACACCAAACTACTGTTTTGAATGATGTTTCTTTACTTTCTCTATCGTAATAAGGGTGTTTTTTCATTAGTAAACTTGGTCTTGTAATTGTACTCTTAATTCTTCTAACTTTTCCTTAGCAGCAGACACAAAACCATCTTCAAGTAATTCTTGGATTTGACCAACTACCATATATAACTTAAATAATTTATCTTTATTCATAATTTAAATTTATAATATTTGACAGTATCTTCTTTTATAATTTCCTTAATTTCGGGATCACCTAGTTTAACTAGTTTTTCTAATAGATAAGGATCTTTAGAGTGCATATAATCAATAGTAGATTGCATATAAATTAAACTCATATTAAAAGCACACTGAATCTTTAGCTGATATTAGTATTATTATTAATGAGATTGCTATACACCATAATGGTAACCCAATCCAAAAAATTCCAAAAAACTCATATTTATTTATTTTCATAACATTTTAATTTTTGATTTTGCCTCATACCAATTCATCATATCAATATATTCATTGGTTGTTTTAATACGGTATTTCGCCTTTAATAGCTCGTTACCGCACTTATATTCGTGCATTTTAATTAGATCTGTTGGCTCAACTACATCTAATAAGGATTTTGGGAGGAATTCTTGTAAATCCTCCCTCATCTCTTTTAAAGTATTTTTAATCCACTGTTTCATTATACCAATTCTAAAGCTGCTGCAAACATTTTCTTATTAACATCCATATCTTGCTTAAAATTCTTAATTGGTCTGGCTTGTCTACCTACGAAATGTAAATTAGGAACCATTGTAGAATATCTCTTTTCATTAAAATATTTAAAATTACCTTCAATTATATTCTCTTGTTGTCTATTAAACACGCTCCATAAATCAGTTCCATTATCTTCCTTCCTTTGAGAATAATTTACAGATGTAGGTTGGTGGGCATCATAAGTATTTCCTGTACCCTCTAATCTAACTTCAAGTAACTTTTTAGCTAATTCAAGTTGTTGATTTTCATCCAACTCAATTTTCTTCATTTTATTCATTGATTCAACAGTAACATCTAAATTAGCAACCATTTCCTTAATTAATGACTGTAATGATTCAAAATCATAACCCATATGTCTAATTGAATAATCCTCAAATGACTCGTCAGCAACAACTAAACCATTCTCACATATCATTCTGAATAAACCAGCTTGGAATTTAAATGAATTTTTTCCATCATGAGAATTAGTAAGCAAAATCTGCGGGTAAACTGTATCACCATCTTCACCTGTAATTACTACATCATCATTTCTAAATACTACTAAATGTTTTTGATAACCAATAGTTGTATCTTTTCTAGCAGAAACTTCTTTTACATCTGCTACTTTCCATCCTAATAATTCTAAATCTCTAATTACTCTATCTGTTGGGATATGTGTATACTTATCTGAAGTATCTTTACTACCATTAGTAGTAAATACGGAAGGAGCTATTTCTTTAATCTCCTCTAAACTTAAAAACTCTGTACTTTGTAAATTTATCATAACCTTTTATTTAATTTAACTTATTTATACCGTAAATATACGAAAGAACCCTCAGGTAGCCAAGCCCCCTGTGCATTACTTTTAAATTATTTTATAAAAAAATTATAATTTGTAGCTATTCTTAAACTATAATCAATAGGACAGGAACCTGCATGTAACCAAACACAAGGAAAAAATACTATTCTTCCTTTTTTGGGAGAAACTTTAGAAAATACTTTTAAATTATTCAAAAAATTAGCTCTCTCTTCAGTTTCATTATCACCTCTTAATAATTCTGCACTTACTTGAGAAACATCCCCCTCAAAAAAATAAGTGTCTCCATCTGAATCATCTAAATAGTAAATTGCAGATAACATATGAATATTGAATGAGTTAGTATTATCAATATGAGGAGTACTATATTTCCCCCTACTAGATTCGGGCGCCCTAGTTTGAAGATTAGTTTTTACTCTTACAATTTCTTCCTCTTCAACATTAAATCCTAATTTCATACATGCTTTCATTAAAGGATAAATTAAATAAGGGTATAAATAATTACTAGGAGTATCTTGTTTATAATCTAAGTCTTTAGATTTCATAAAGGGACGAATAGATTTAGAAGTGTGAACTGATTGAGGTTGTTCATATATATTATTAATTTTATATTTTTGAACCAAATCACTAGACTTTATTCCACAAGTACCCCCATAAGAAGCTCCAAAAGCAAATTCTGCATTTTTTGATACTATATCAAGAATTTTTTCTTCAATATCCTTATCTAAAAAGTCATCTAATATTATAGGTCCTTTTTCAAATAGATTAATTGATTGATTCTCTACTATCATACTAAAATTTTAATTATATTTAATCCCATAAGCCCCATAAGGAGCTTCGCTTTCCCTATTCTCCATCCCAACATATTCTACATCTCTTATTTGGTAATGCATATAAAAATTTCTAAAATAATTCCCCTCAAACTTCTCAGGACGACCATGCATACAGGCAACAGATTCATATAAAATAATATCTCCTGGATCTGTATATATCTTATGTAATTTTCCATCATACCCCTGAATAGTAAGAGGCCAATCAGATTTTCCATTTAAATCTTTATCTACCATTATAATAGAAGATATATGATGAGTAGTAGGTCTATCCTTGTGAGGTGTCAGTACTGAACCTTCTATATAAGATCTTACCCCCCAAATCGCAGATGGTATTAAAGTTGTTTTTGCCCAACTTTCATGCAAAGGAAGCAAATTTTGATGAATGTGTGCAATTATACCCATATATTTTTCAAAATTTAAAATATTAGAATAATTTTGAACCCCTCCATCTTTAGGTATATATTCTTCTTCTATAGGTGATTGAAGTAATATTTTATAAAGATCCATTATAACTCCAAAAATACTTTTAGGACATTTAACTACTTCAAATCCATTAGGAGTACAACGAGGTATAACATTAATATTACTATCCTCTTCAGAATTAGTAAAAAATTTATTTTTCATATTTAAATATATTTGTATATAACTATGTAATATAATGACTTTTTCTTGCTCCTCCAACCTATTTATTACCATGAAAGGCTTAAAGATAGTAACATATAGAATACCAACTAATGTTCCCGCTAACAAAAATTCTAATTGTGGATGGGTAGCAATGCTTAACGATAAAGAGATAGGATGGATAACTATGTCGTTTTTATCTAATAAAGAAATATTATTTGAAAATGCATTTGTTGATGAAAAATATAGAAGAAAAGGGGTATATACAAAACTATGGGAGGCAAGGTGGAAATTTGTAAATGAAAATTATAAAGGTTATAATATAAGAACATATTGTAGAGATACAACAGTAGACATATATAGAAAAAATGGATTCGAATTCATCAATCCAATATTCTTAATGGAATATAAAATCCAGTAATATATACATTTGTCGATGCGAAAATCTTTTTTAAAAAGAGGATTCAAAGACTCGAGAACTTGACTCAAAACCCGTTTAAAGGGACTCGTAAGAAACTTCTCGATGAAGGTGTCTATTAATCCTGTTTACCTAAACCGGTAACCGCAAATTTAAATAAACCAAGTATCCTCTTCCACAGAGGGAGTTTTTTGTTGTTTACTTGTTCGGCCGCCATGCGACGTTTTGCTGCTTTTGTTTTGAATATGTTTTTCATTTAATTGTTTTAAGTTACCAATATATTGAGCGTGTGTGATGCTCCCCGATAAATATAACTCAAATAACGTTTGTTCTGTCATTAACTGATTGGGGGACGATACTAGAAGTAATCCGATGCTTTAATATCGTCTAATTTAATTTTATTTTTGTCTTTACAGA
>CAACVD010000481.1_pt3 | contig 14498 bp, 20 predicted proteins | sample 2381771 | NCBI WGS metagenome assembly CAACVD01 (sample SAMEA5211965, study PRJEB30684) | marine metagenome | biome: Marine; feature: Epipelagic; material: Water | collected 2015-10-15 | depth 15 m | reverse complement strand
CTGAGGAAATGAAGGAGGAAGAGTGATGGACTGGGGCGACTGGCAGGATTGGTTAATCGGAGCGGTTACGGCTGCTCTGGTTTTGCTTTTGATTTTATCTGTATCAATGGGGTGGATGTGATGATTAAAGACAGTGAAATTCCGAACGAGGCGCTTGATATTTTGCGTCCGTATTGCGATAATGACGACGAGGCGAAGGAGGCTTTTAGAAAGTTGTTCGCCTTGTGGAGTGATTACCAAGAAGAGGATTACGAAGCCGAGTAGGTTTTTTCTCGCGTCCTGAGTATGACGCTAAAAGGCTCACGATTTACCCGCGGTTTTCGCGGGTTTTTTTGTGACCTACAGCAGTGTTTTAGTTACCAGTTGTATTCTTCCGCCGCTTATAACCCGAACATTTGTTTGACCTATAGCTGTGTTGTGAGTTTCAGTTGTGTTACCTACAGCAGTGTTTTGAGTTCCAGTGGTATTATGTTGGCGCATAACTCGACCAGTTTTTTTTGCACTAACTCTGCATTTTTTTGTTGCGTCCCAAGTATTCCCATGCTATAGATTATGGACAGTGGGATTTACCCGAAGCACGTTAAGGACTGTTTGGATTGCAGCAACGCAATTTGATTAGTGATTAAACCTCAAGTAAGGTTGCTTGCTGTAAACAGACGGGACAACGCCTGTTCCCGATCTGCCTCAATACTAGACTCGCCCCCGATGCTACTTCTCCAGATTTTTTGCATCGGGGGTTTTTTTGTATAAATTTTTTTATTGACAATTTATTTTATATGGGATAATATGGGGCATGTCTAGCTAATAGAGGGGTTCCCATGAAACGCTATACAATTGAAGAAGTTAACATGATTTTAAACATGACGAGCAAGGGCATTAGCCCGATGGATATTGCGGAGAAGTTGGGCCGTGATCCTGTTGCTTTGAATGTTAAGTTGCATAACATGCGCAAGCAGTTGGGGCAGGCCGGTCCGAGCGGCCCGAAGCCAAAGCCGACACCAGAGAAGCAATTGGTTGAGTTGTTGGATGTTCCTGACGCGGAGTTTAATCGTATTAAGTGGACGGCGCTGGGCTTTACGCTTGGCGCGGTATTAGTTGGAGTTGTGATGTCATGGGCGTAGTTGTTTGCCCCGATTGTGACGGAGAGGGGCGGGTTGAGTATGACCTGCCCCGACCTCATGGGTTTCACCGCGATATTGGTTACATTGATACGGTGATGGATGATTGTGAAACGTGTTCGGGTTACGGTGAGTTGGAGTCTGATGATGAGTGAAGTATCTGATACGATGTGCATGCATTATGTTCGGGATAGGCTGAACGGTATTGTGACTGAGCGTGATTTGTTGAGTTTCATTGATGAGATTGATCATAACTTGCGGGTGAACGAGGATTGGCGGCAGGCTAATCCTGCGACATTACCCGAACAAGTGTCTGTTGATCCTGATGATTTTGATGTGCAGGGCGCGATTGACAGGATCAAGGTTGATTATGTTGAGCGTGCGTTGACCCGATCCAAGAATGTGAGCGAGGCATCTAAGTTGCTTGGCTTGAAGAATTACCAGACGTTACAGAATTGGATGGAGAAGTTGGGGATTGATTATGCTTGAGTTTTTCACGGCTTTAATCATTGAGTACAAGTTGCATGGTCATCAGATGAGGGCGAGTATTTGGTTTGAGAGTGAGCGTCATTGTCGGGAGGTTATGCGCGAGGATGTTGCACAGCCTATTTATGATCGCTTGTATGATTTGTATGGCAATGACATTATGATGTCATGTTATGTTACGGAGAAGGCATCGAATGAATTGGTTAGGCCGCGACTTAGGCCAGAGAGTTTGGGCGGTGTATGAGCCGAAGTTCTGAGCCATTAACGCCAGAGCGTGTGGAGGAGATTATTGGTAATCTTCTCCAGCAGCTTCCTGAAAATGTTTCTTTATCTGATTCGCGTAATTTGGTTTGCGAGCTTTTGTTCGGGTTAGGGTTGCATCCAGATGATTTGCCGATTTTTCTGCTGATGGTTGTTGATGCTTACATGGGTGAGCGCAGAGTTGATTTAGCAGCCAAGCGGTGATACAATCCGAACAAGTTTTGTTTGGAGAACATTATGGCTGTCCCTCAAGGTATATTAGGCGCATTACAAAATTCCCCTTTTGCCAATTCTATTAGGAAGGTTGATCCTTATGAGGGAACTAGGTTCGAAGGGTTTACAGGCTTGGGAAATGACGGCTATGGAAGTCTGTCGCAAGGTCCGATGGATCGCGTTCTTTCAGATGGGTTTTTTGTAAATGATCCGAGAAGAACTACCCCGTTGCCAAACGAGCTAGAGGGAGTTGCAGGCGGTAATTTAAAGCAGCTACCAGAGCGTGGAATGATGGACATTCTTACGAGCTACATGAATGATTACTCTACGCCCGAAGAGCGCCTGCAAATGGCGCGAGGTCGTATGATGTCAAGAGACATAAAACCTAAAGCTGAAAATGATGCGTTGATGTATATTACGCAAAACCAAGGCGACATTAATCAAGATCGTTTAGATTTCTTGAAGTATCGTCAGTCTATTCGTCCAACATTTGGAACAAATAGCGCCACTACAGCAGATGTAAAACCCGGTGAAATTAGCTTTGACGAGTTTATAAATCAAGGTAAGCCGAGCAGTTATACGGGTGGAAATCGCCCGACTGATGTATATGCTCGTCCTCAACCGGGAATGTTTCCACAACCTGTAGAAACTAATCCGAACTTTCGTCCGAACTTACCCTATCGCCCTAACCCGAACCTTCCTTTTAACGGAAACCCGAACATGTATCAGCGCCCTATGCGCCGTCCGTTTGGTTTTGGTGGTCGTCGTCCGATGAATCCATTTATGGGCATGGGTCTTGGCATGATGAATCCGATGGGCATGGGTATGTTTGGGGGGTTTCCGATGCGTCCACCTATGTTTGGTGGCTTTGGCGGTGGTTATGGTGGAGGCTTTGGTGGTCGTCCTATGATGGGCTATGGTATTGGCGGGGCTAATCCTTACGGTATGTCTCCATACAGTAATTTCGGCAGACCGACACCGTATTCACAGCCATCTTACAACCGCCCTAATCCATATCAGCAGCCATCCTATACGCCTAGTCAAAATCCTAATCAAGTTTATGATGGTAATATGCGTCCTATTTCGGGAGCTTATTCTAATCCCAATACGATGCCCAACATTATGCAACAGCAACCTCAATACAACAACATGTATCAGCAGCCTCAGCAGGGTGGCTACGGGGGTTATCAGCAGCCGAGTGGTTATGGTAATTACGGCGGCATGCAGAATCCTTATCAGCCGCAGCAGATGGGTAACGCGAACAATTTTGCGGGTTACGGTCAGCAGCAGCCAGCAGGTATGTTTTAATCTTTGATGGTTAGCTTGCAAGTTTCGCACTTGCGTTCTGATTCGCTTACTCTTTTGAGAGGAATACAGCACTTGATGCATTGATTTGCATCAAGTCTTTTTTGGAACTCGCCTGATTCTTGTAGTTTAATTATATTCATGGCGCGGTAAATTGTATCTTGATTTAATTTCACTCAGTGATTGCACTGTTAGTCCCATGATGTCAGCCGCGTCTTTTAAAGACAATTCTTTTTTTAGAAGTTTGTTAAGCATTTCAGCGTCTTTTGGCAACGTGAGCTTTGGTCGTCCACCTGTCCTGCCGTTTTTCTGTGCTTTTAATCGGTCATTTATTTGCTTTTGTGATTTCTTATTATTGACCATTCCTGCGAGCTTTGGGTTTGTTTCTATATCTTTTTTTGTTTGTGCTTCCCAAGCCTGCCTATATAAGTCTTCATATCTTTCTGATTCAGTCAGCAATTTTTCTCTCCAATATATCGAACAAAGCCTGTAGCTCCTCTACATTTTGTTTGGTTGTTTGGTCGGATCGCGCCGTAGCATCATGCTTCATCCAATGCATACGGCGCTTGATCCTTTCGATTATCTGGACGGTTTCTACGTCCATTTGGCATCGCCCTTTAAGATAACAGCGTTGCCTACGATACCTGTTCCGCATAGCTCAGTTGCTTCTTTATTGAAGGGTAATCCTGTTAGAAGTCCCTCCTCATTTACAAGGATTTGAATTTCTGAATTGCTTGGCGAGTGAACCATTTCTACATATCCACCTACAATTTCTTGCACTTCTTCAAGCGTAGGTTTTTGATGTTCAAACGTTTTAATCATTACGATCTCCTTTTACTAGAACTTGGTAGTATTACCATATACTCCCACATTAGTCAATAGTTGGTTCATTATTATGTAGTGTTCCACCCACAACGCCGAGGAACTTTTTCGGCCCTGATCTGGTGATTTTGTATTGCCCGATGCGATTGGTGTTTTGCAGCTTGGTAACGTCTTTCTTAAACGTTTCTTCACTGAGGTTCATGAGGCGTAGGTTTGCCGCGGTTATATCGTCTTCTGGTGCAATGCGAACCATTTCGTGCAGGCCATCTGTATTGCCGCCTTTGGTGACTGGATGCCCTGATAATTCGCGTTCTTGAATAAACTGGAACACTAGCTCCAGTCTGTTGCGAACTGTTTGTGAGAATTTAACGGCGATTATATCTTGTGACCTATCTTCAAGCAAACCTGTGTTCGGGTTACGAATGAAATGTCTGAAATCCCTGTTGGCTGGCCCGTTTGATTTTACGACTGCACCATCGAATACGCCGTTGCGCGTATATGGGATGTTTAAATCTTTGCAGCGTTGTTGCCCTACAGTTTCGCCAACAGGCCAAACGGCGAATGCAGCACGCACGCCATCAACGATAGCAGAGGTTCCGCGAATAGCGTTCCGCGCTTCCTCTGGTGTTTTGATTGGCTTGTCATCTTTAATCTTTGCCATGTGGTGGTTGACCATAACAGTTGCGCCAGTTTCGGTAGCCATCTGTGCAAGCATGCCCATAAAGGCAGCGCCAGCGGCGGGATCAGCGTTTACATCTGCGTGGACAAATGATGCGAGTGGGTCGATTACGATCAGCTTGAGCCTTGTCATTTCCAGCATCTGTTCATAAACGCGAGCAAACTCTGCGCCCATTTCATATGAGTTGTCGATCTTTTGCATGACAGGAAACACACCGCCGAGGTTTGGTAGTGGTAGAATGCGCAGCTTATGGTCGTAATGCTCGCGGTATTTTTGGGGGTCGAGGCGCGAAATACGTCTGTGCATTTCGTCTTTGTCATCTTCCGCGGTTAGAATGATTGCATCACCGTGCTCTGCGACGAGGCCACCGAATGCGTTTTGCATAGATGCGCCAGAGGCGACTTTCATAGCGAGGTCGAGGGTCATCATACCTTTTCCGCTATCACCCGCAGCAGCGAATACGACAGGCACGCCTAGTGGTATTGTGTCGCCAATTAAAAACTTTTGTTCGGGTGCAGAGCCAACAAAGTATTTGTCGATCAGCAGGCTATCATCTAGCAGCGAGATTGGCTTTTTGACTTTGCTTTCGTGCGATTTGATGAATGCTTCTACATTGAACTCTTGCTCAATGGCATCCGCGGCATCCCACTTTTCTTCTTTGGTCGCTGGGATTTGCAGCATCAGAGTTGATTTTGCGCCAGCTTCTTTGGCTTGTGCTTCGACAATGCCTGCTAATCTTTTACCAGCAGCATCATTATCGGGCCATAGGATTACGTTTTTGTTGCGTAATGGCGTGAAGTCAAACTTGGATGCGGTGTTTTCTGACAGCATGCCAGAGCCACCTATGGTGCAAGTTGCAGCGTATCCTAGCTGGCTAAGAGCATCTGCGCACTTTTCGCCCTCCACCCAGATTACTGTATCTGCGGTTAAAATGTTCGGGATATTGTATAAAGGCCGAGGTTCTGGAATACCCTGCCGCCCGTTCATGAACTGACGGAACTGCTTTTTGGGTTTGCCTGTGCTATCTAGGATAACATCACCTGTCTCGCTTTTGTCGAAATATTTTCTGACAGTTACGAGAACCTCACCGTTTTCATCCGTATATGTATATTCGCTTTCGAATGGCGTTCCCGGTCCAATAGTAGGTTTCACAGGCTTTTGTTCGGGTTGTTGAAACCCGGCTGTTGTGTTTGTGACCTGAAAGTTTTGAGGATTGTTCGGCTTAACAATATTTTCGGGTGCTGGCATAAACCGCTGGGGTAAATGATCTTGAAAGTATTCCGCCGTTTCCTCAATTGACCAACCCCTGCCTTCTTTTAGTATTTTGCTAATCCCACCAACACCATCGCCTGACTCAAAATCTTTTCCGTTTAGGAACCACGGACTGTTTATGTCGATGTTAATTCGTAGAGATTGGCCTCTTTCCCCCCGCAGTGAGCCGAGCATAAAATCATTACCGCGCCGAATGCCTTCGGGGTAAGTTTCGATCAGCGCACTGAGTTGAATATGCCTTGGTACTTCGTTTGAAATCAGCTTTGCTACGTCTTTTGAACTATTGCCAAATCTTTTTATATTCATTATCTTGTCCTTATACCCAAACTATCCACTAGATATGGGGTCGCACTACCACACGCGGCCCCATATCCTTTTACTATTTCCAACATGTTTCCCTAAACTCGCACCACTTGCATAGGAAAAAATCTTTGCTTTGTGAGATACGAGGTAGAATGTCACCCGCTTTTGCAGCCGTCAAGATGTCCACAGCGCGGTCACTCGCCTCTTGCGCGAGCTTGGCATCGTATGGCACTAGCTCATAATACACTTCAGAGGTGTTTTTGTTCACAACCGTAAATAGAGCAGGGTTTTTGTTAAGGTCCATATACGTCTGATAGAGTGCGATTTGCGTGGCGTAAGTTGGATTTGCCTTTGCAACCCCGTGGCGAACAAAGCCTTGAAACTTTTTATCGTTCGCTGATTTACATTCCCACAGAGCGGGGTATTCCATAGCCACTGGGCCATCGCATACTACGCCATCTATATGACCGCGTATTTCTCCATCTGCGATAGAGAATCCGAACTGCTCGCCGCTTTTATCTTCTGTGCGCAAATCAAAGCCTGCGTCTTTGAGCCACTTAGCTGCATAGTCTTCAATCTCATGACCGAATTGAAAGATGCGCAATGTGCGTGCGCTAAATTCTTTGTCGGGATCGGTTGCATAATTGAGGTAACGATACTGAATTTTACGTCTGCATTCATCACCGATGCTGGATGCACCAATATATTTTCGCCGCTCGCGCTTTTTATTATTGGCAACAATAGCCTTGTCAACAGCGTCTTTGATTCCTTCTGCTACTGGATCAACCCTAGAATGGGATTGAAGTAGAGGGCCAAGTGCCTGTTGACTTAAAGTAGGTTTCTTCGAGGTTTCCAATGTTTATCTCCGCTGCTAGACGTTGCGCTTCCTGTATGCCAAATATCAGTGTGTGAACTTGATCCTCTGTTAAGTCAGAGAAGCGCGTGTTCCAACCGAACTTGCCTAATATGTGCGCCAATTCGTCGATTGGCTTTGGTGGTGGTGGTAATGTCAATGTCTTGTCTCCTCCGTTGACCCGAACAATTCTATTACTTCGTTGATTAGCTCCGGGTCGGCATCTTTGTTTCTGAAGCCAATGTTTAAAACTTCTTGTCCCTCTATTATGACACTCGCAGTGCCAAACAAGACTTCTTTTTCAGCTTCTTCGATATGATCTTGGATCACTTCGTTAGCTGCGCTTTGCACTTCGATCATGTTTGATGGGTCCTTGACCCAGCAGACCATTTCATATTCGGAAGTCTCGACGTTATTATCTTCCTTCTCCGCGAACATAAGATACATTTCAAAACGTGGCATTTTATTTCTCCACGATTTTTTTTGCTAAATCGCTGATCAGATTGGTTGTTGCCCTTGTGGTTAACTCTACATGACCAACCTCTTTGCCGTCTACCCACATATAAACGACTGGCCCTGAATCTCCCTGTTGGACTGTAATAAGTTTAATCACAACGCATTCACCTTTGCTTCCGCTTTTTGATATGCTTGATCAATGACTCTCTTGTTCCAAAAGTAATTAAGGGTGCAATTGGCCTTATACTTTGTCCAAGACAAGTCCATTGGCCTAACTTCAATGCCCTGTGCGCGTAGCAGTTGTTTTTGCTTGTCGCTTGCGATCTGATTTAGCCATCTTTTGTTTTTGTTTGCCGCGCTGCTTTCTTCGATTTCACGCAAAAAGTCATCAGACGCAGCCATTGCTTGAACCTTTTCGCCAATTGAAACCACTCTCACTTTTCCATTAGCTGGCTTGACGAATGCAATCCAATATTGATCGTTCAGCTTTGCTACTAGACAAAAGCCGTTGAAGCCCCCTGCCATCATGACAGAGCCTTTCCCAAATGGGTCGATCCACATAAACGGCGATACTTGCATTAATTCGTATTCGCTCATGACGAAAGACTGTAGCTCGCTCTTTTCTGGTGGCTGGAAGATGTGACCGCAGATCGGACATTCTCTAACACGCGCATGCACTTCGGCTTCGCAGTCTGGGCAAACCTTTGTTGGAGCTTCACCCTCTTGTGACTTTTCTCTGCCATCCAAGTCAGCCGCGTCATCAATGCTACCATGCGTAATAACGCTGGTTCCAAAGTCCATGACGATGCAATCTGTCTTAATCGTGTCGGGATAAATTTCTGGATCAATGATGCGTAGCCCACGCCCAATCATTTGAACCATTGTGCCTTTTTGCGAGCATGGTCTTGTTAGGATCACGCATGACACTGGAGGCGCGTCAAAGCCTTCTGTGAGCACAGCTACGTTCACGACTACCTGCAAGTCACCAAACTCCAGATCGTGCAGCATTTGCGCTCTTAGGGCCTTGTCAGTCTCGCCTGTGACGTAATCTGCTTTTACGCCATCTGCCACAAACGCATCGCAAAGATGTTCGGCATGTTTGACTGTGGAGCAGAATACGACAGTTTTACGATCCCCGGCTTTTTCCTGCCATTCCCGAACAATTCTATCGTTAATGACTTTGTGATCCATAATCGCAGCGACTTCTTCCATGTCGTAGTCGTTGCCACGTTTGGTTACGCCATCCAGTTGATTGCTGACGCCTAAATCAATAACAAATGTTTTGGGTCGAACGAGGAACCCTTCATTGATTAAGTTTGAGATTTCTATTTGATGAGCGCAGTTATTAAAGACGCTGCGCAATCCTTTGCCATCACCGCGGTTTGGTGTGGCTGTGAAGCCTACGATTTCCGCATGCTCATTGTCCTCCAGTACAGCGTCGATCACCTTACGATATGTGGGAGCCGCTGCATGGTGGCCTTCATCAATCACCACCATATCAAACTTGGGGCGGTCACGCAGATTACGTTCGCGGGAGATTGTTTGCACCATTGAGAAAACTGCTTCGCCATCCCAATGCTTTACTGTGCCATTGACGATGCTTGTTGTTAGGAGAGGATTTACCTTCTCAAACTTTTGCTTGTTTTGATCAACAAGCTCATCGCGGTGTTGCACGATCAAAATCTTTTTGCCCTGCTTGTGGCGCTTGCCTACGAGCGCGGAGAGCATAATTGTCTTGCCTGCCCCTGTCGGAGCTACAACAAGTGTGTTCTTGTGCTTATCCAACGCGTTGCACGCGTCAGAGACAGCTACCTCTTGGTAGGGTCTTAATAACATGATTGTACCTATTTGCTAGAATAGTGTGGGGGGTTCGCGGCCCAAGGCCCCCCGAACCTTGGTCTAGCAGGCGCGGAATGGCCCTGCCGCTAGATTACTTGTTTGCCCATGCAGGAACCGCGCCAGAATTTTGCGGAGCCTGTGTCGCAGCTTGCGCTTGGACGCCTTGTGCAGCGATTGGTGTTTGCTGCATAGGAGCCTGACCTTGGGCAATATACTCACTTTGATTCGGAGTCAGCGCAGCCATAAGTTGATTGCTATCCGAATATCCGTTCGTACCTTTCTTGACGCCAATCTTAGCGCAAATCTCCATTCCGTTCAAGTCAAACATGCCAGAGATATTACGATTTTGCTGTGCCTGTGGCGACATGTCAGCAGGGTCGATAGCGCGTGCGCTTTCAACGATTGACTTGAGCGTTCGCAGGCCAATTTCTTTGGCGAGCGGCATGCCACTGTCACCCATTTTGTCACCATCTACAAAGATGCTGTGCCAAAACTTGCGACGATCAAATTGACCACCAATAATGGTAAACTCTAGGTTTGCCCATTTTGCAGAGGTGCTCATAGATTTCTTAAACCAAGACCCCTGACCAAATTCTGGGATTTCAGTATCGCCCATTTGCACGACGATCACAGCGCGTACAACGGTGCCTTTTGGGATAAGAGAAAACTCTTGATTTGGATTTTTGTCTTGTGGAACGTTATTTAAGTTAAGCATTATGCTTCCCCTTCGCTAGAAGTTTGAGTTGTAGGATCGACAAAGGTTAATTCCTTGTCGGCTTGAGAATCACCTATGCTCATTTTTTCCATGAGCTTTCCAAGATGCGGCTCTTCAAGTGTATCAAGCCTACCAGAACGATCTTTAGCTGGGTAGCCCCATTCGTTCAGAGGTTGACACACAAATGCACGGTATTGACCGTGATCACCTGACAATATTGCCATTGTGATTACTTCATCAACAATTCCGGGCAATTCACGCCCTGTCTTGCTGCCTTCGATTTGGAGGCCATATTGTTTGCGTCCATAATCGTCAGTGATTTCGTCAAGAATTCCAACGAAAATCACATTCTTTTCGCGGATATGCTGAATGTGGGTTAGCCACGCCATCATTTCGCGCCCGTGCATGCCATAAGCTGCACGCGTATCTAGTTTGCCAGACCGCTCAGAGCGGGAGTCTGGTTGCTGTAAGCACCACTGAAAGCACAAACGTCCTGCCACTGTGATTGAGTCCACGAACAGCGTTTCGTACTTCTGCCAAATCTCTTCCGTATCGCCATATACTTGCGCGACATATTCGTAATGCGCTTGGCTGTAAGGTTGATCTTCTGACAAGGATGGGTTTGGCCCACCCAAGAAGCATGCTAGATCGCGGCACTCAGCCCATGTACGGGGCCGTACAACGTCGATAGGGAAGTTTTCGATAGCTGCATCGCCAGCTTCCAAATCCATGAACAGCGTAGTCGCTGGGTTGAGCGTGCGAGCCAGTGTGGTTTTACCCACACCACTTGCACCACATACCACGATCTTGTGACCTTTTTTCTCAGCGAGCCGTTGATCGGCTGTGATAATTTGTAAAGCCATTATTCCACTTCCTCTACTGTAATTCTGCCGATTTCCACTGTACGGCACTCTTCAAGCTCATCCTTGATTGCAGGGGGAGCCGCGGTGAATTTGCGCTCTTCTACGGCAAACGTCAGCTTGCCATAGTGTTGCGCGTTTTCTGGTGACATGTGGTTAAGCGTGTCACGCAGTTTCTCTTGGTCCCATGTTACCTTCTTGCCTACAGTGACCTTGAGCCTTTGGTTGCCTTCTGCGATTTGGGCAGTACCAAAGTCTTTGCCATTGGCACGCAATACGTCTCGTGCCACTGGTAGAAAAATATCAGATAGTTGTTCTTCAACGTCTTTGAGTTCAAGACGCATCTCGCTGATAACGTGCTTGAGTTCGTCTCGACGTTCGAATAGCTCACGACTGTTCATGTCGATTCCTTCCGCTTTAATTTTCTAGAAACTCATATATCCCATATGGCTTGGGATATGTCAACGACTTTTTTTAGATAAAAATATTTCTATGCCGAGACATGCCTTCATCAGCTTCTTTTTCAGCTTAAACTCAGGCGTTTCAACGCCCTTGGCGTCTTCGACGATTGTTTCCCAATCACCGTTGATATTTTCTTTTTCGTATCGGAAGTCAGCTATGTAGGTGCAAATCTTCTGACCGTTGACCTCTAGTGCGAACCGCACCTGTAGCTCAAGGTTGCGCACCCTACCCGCACGCTCAAGACTCTTTATATATAGATACCGCTCAGATTCCCACTTGGAATCGAACTTGATTCCCTGCACAGTTACTTTCTTGTTTCCGTACTTGGGTCTTGACCCACGCCGCTTGGGATTATATACAGTAAGGAAAGTCATTTATGGGAAGGAAACTCCATGCCAAACCCCGGAAAATACAAATCCGTAGGTGTTTCGATTGAAGCGTATGATAAGCTGGTTTACATCGCGGAGCACGAAGATCGTGCTATAGGGCGACAGCTTGCACGCATGATTGACGAAACATACGAGGATATTCAAGTGCGTGTCAACGCCAAGCCAACGTACCGCCCCCCTGTTGGGATTGGCGGCTTGGCTTCAGTCATTGAAGATTAAAGCAACCCTGCGCTTCCCAAACCGCCTAACAACGTTGACGCTATGTACGGGTTTGACTTTGCTCTTTCCCGTAGATTCATCTGTTGTCTTAGAAAGTCAGGGTCTATGGATTGTGTGATTTGCAAGTCTTCTACAGACATTGGCTGTGAAACTTGAGGCACATCTACTTGAGGAATGCTAGGTGCTGGACCGCGGGATTCTTGATCTGAAATTAATGCACGCACGCCAGCCTGCCTGCCTACATTCGTTCCACGAGCACTAGCGTCCAACGCTCGACCAACGCCTTTTGCTAAACCTGTGGCGCGTTCTGTTAAAGGAACTCCAGAACCAGTGACTTGAGCCGCAGATTCATTAAGCATTTGCGTCATACTTTGCGCAGCAGCTTGAGGTGTTGTGCGTCCCGCCTTTACTTCTAATGCGCGGCGCATGACTGTTGGATTGTTTAGCATATAATTTAAGACACGAAACCTTCCAGCTTTTGGAATATTTTTCATTGGATTGGTAAATTGCCCTGTTCGTATTGCATCAGCAGCCAAAGAACCTGCACCTTTTTTACCAGTATCACGCAAGAAAACCAAATCATCGCCTAATTGCTTAATGTCTTTAACAGTTTGCTCTCCGAGAACCTTGTTCAACATTTCAGGTTTATAGGCTTCTAAAGAATTTCTCAAAGAATATGCAGCTTTCTCGTTGATAAAGATATCTTCATCTACAGAGCCAAGTATATCGTTAATAATTGTTCGCTTTATTGTTTCTTTTGCTTCGGGACTATCCGAGAAAAAGTCCAAAATTCTTTTTATTTGCGCACGCGTCATGTTTCTGTTTGTAATAGCAGCAGCAGCTTCTTCTGGGTCTAAAGTTCCAGAAGTTAATCTTTTTAAAATACTAGATTGAGCGGCTTCTTCTAATCCAATTTGAGCGTCACGCACACTTCTGAGAGTTTGCACAATACCAGCGTCTGGGTTCTGCGCTACAATTCTCTGCAATGTGTCATCATCAATTTTTTTAACACCGCCATAAGCGAGAGATTTGGCTAAATTTTGAACTTCACCCCATTGATCCCCAAATAACAACTTGCCTGTTTTGTCTTTGTTCAGGCGCTTTACTTTGCCGTAAAACTGTACGCCATTAAACTTTGTTGGATCAGCGAAATCTTTGTTAGAATCGAGCAGTGCCTCATCAAGATAACGCTTTGCTAAATCTTGGCGCACGACTTCTTTTTGTCCCTTTGCAGCAGTTAAAGCTGCTTCAATGCGAGATGGGCTTTGAATGATTTTATCATAGTTTTGACCAACTTCTAACTTTACGTTGACTCCCGGCTCGCCAAGATTCCGAACAATTCTTAGATTTTCAAGGCGATTAAACATGCGAATTTCAGCACGGTAGTTTTTATTTGCTTCTTGAAGTAGCTTCATAGCTTTCTTCATTTTCGGAGCATTACCTACGCCAACGCCAGTAAGCCGAACATTTCCTTGCAACATGTTGTCTACATTTTCGCGCAAGTCTACAAGAAGTCTTCTTGGCGTTGTATCTCTTATGCTTAAACGTGGGTCCATTAATGTGTCTTGAATGTTTTTGCGCAACCCACGCAGACCGTTAAAGGTAGTAAAGTCTTTTTTCGATCCTTTTGTCACAAGGTCATTTATTTGAGCGCCAATGCGTGTAAATTCTTCTGGAGCCACAGACCCAGCGCCACCATATTTACTTGCGATTGTATCATCAAACCGAGTTTTTAATGCACTAATGTCAAAAACTGGCAACTCACCACCTTCAACCTCGACAGTTTTACCATTTAAAGTAATCGTGCCTTTTATTTCAGACAGCTTGTCATCAACACCTTTGTATAAAGTGTCAGCACCCTTCATAAAATCATCATAGTTTTGCATTAAAACAGAAAGAACAGAATCATCAATTTCAGTTCCTTCTTTTGTTGATTTGCTTAACAATGAAATGGTTTCATCAATAGCTTGCATATGCGCTTTTTGCGCGTCTGCTAATGCATTCTCTAGCTGTGTGGCTTTAGCAGGGGCTGCACCTGCAATTACTTTAGCCAAGTCATCCGTTGTTGCACCAGCAACAAATTTTCCAGCATCATCAACAATTCCAGCGTCCTGCAATAGCTTTTGCTTCTTATTTAAAGCAAATACCACGTTATTTACTGCACGTTTTTCTTTTCCTGCAATTGCTTCAGCGATTTGAGACGCCCTTGATATAGCAGCATTCATCCCCGCGGCCTCATAGCTAGG
>CAACVD010000882.1_pt1 | contig 14503 bp, 21 predicted proteins | sample 2381771 | NCBI WGS metagenome assembly CAACVD01 (sample SAMEA5211965, study PRJEB30684) | marine metagenome | biome: Marine; feature: Epipelagic; material: Water | collected 2015-10-15 | depth 15 m | reverse complement strand
CCGTCAGCCCTTCTCTTTGTTGGGCCACCCGGAACAGGCAAGTCAAGCGCAGCCAATGTGCTTGTTCACCTGCTCCTACCGGGTGATGCTAACAATGAGATGAACGTCCTGTGGACAAATGCTTCAGATGACCGAGGCATAGACTTCGTCCGTTCGCAGATTAAGATGTTCGCTCGCATGAGTGGCATTGGCACAAAGCGCAAGTTGATTGTGCTTGACGAGGCTGACGGCCTCACACCTGCCGCACAGGATTCCCTGCGTGGTATCATGGAGAAGTATGCTGATGTATGCACGTTCATCCTTACAGCCAACTACCCCGACAAGATTCGTGAGGCTATCAAGAGCCGGTGCAATATCTACACGTTCGGTCCTGTGTCACCTGCTGATGGTGCGAAGCACTTGGGACGTATCAACACGTTGGGTTCAAAACCTTACACCCAAAAGGCGTATGAGAAGATTGTCCTACAACATAATGGCGACCTACGAGCCGCCGTCAATTTCCTACAGGCAGGTGGCTCACCAAGTGAAGCACCTGTTGATGATGCAGACCCGTTCGCAGCGGTCATCCACAACAATTGGTTAGACCTGCGCGACGACCTTAAAGCATACCTGAAGTCCAATGGCGACCGCATGAGTATGATGAACCACTTCCATCGCAAGATGAGTCAATACTTTGACAACGATTGCGACACAGTATTCTCCGTTCTCTCCGTATGGGGAGATATGATGGAGCGCGTATACGATTGGCCCGGTTCTACGGAAGCGTATATTGATGTATTTGTGGGCCGCTTGAAAACAAAATTGGAGGAAAAAAACAATGAGTGAAGAATGGAAAAATGAAGATGAGTTCGCAAGTGCAGGTAAGACACTACCAGATGGTGTCTTGGGGCGTATCAAAGCGCAAGCCGAGCGAACCAAGAAGAGCGTTGAAGAAACAACCAAACAGTATTTGGATTTCATCAAGGCGGAATGGAATTGCGACGACCCGTATTCAGAAGACGAAGACCTGCTTCTTGATTGGGCGGAGAGTGCGTTCGTAACTATGCGACGCACAGGTAGTGGGGCTTCAGGTTCGACTACATCTTTCGTGGGTTGCTTCGTAGGTGTAGCGGACAAGAGAGCCGACCGTATGGAATGGCGTCGTCGCCGTGCCATCGAGGACTTCACCAACGACCCCGCACAGATTATCGAGAGCGGTCGTCTTGGTGTATACGCTGAAGCCGATGGTGGTGTTTGGCAACTACTCACATCCGGTGACCCTGTAACTACAGAACAAGCGATACATGAAGCACCACTTCATGGATTCAAGGCTGATGGTAAGTGGGTCACGTTCGTGACTACAATGGGTCAACGCCCATACCCATCAGTTCGTATGGGCCGATACCTCTACTTCCTCGGTAACGAAGAGGGAGAGTTCGTGAACAATAGTAACATCTCATTGTGGCGTGTGGATGCTACTGACGATGCTGCTGATGCCGAGTATCAGATTGGTCGTCCGTGTCGTATTCAAGTGCGATTGCCGGGTGAGAAAGTATCTGAAAACTTCAAGGATGTGCTTGGAACGAGCATGAATTTCCTTGACACCATCGAATACACAGATGCATTTGTGACAGAAGAAGTGCGTCCACTACTGAAGCCAAGCGTCTTTTGGTTGAATGGTGATTTCCATGATATGTATGTGCCGATTGACGAGTTGGGCGAAGCCTATGATACACGTAGTCGCACCTTTGAGGGTCGGGACGGGAACACAGGCACAGCCGGTCCGCTTGTCTTCACGAAGGGAACGGTGTCACGTATGTCATCCGAACCACGTGCAAGTGAGTATGACCAAGAGGGTTTCAACTACTCTCTTTCACTCTCGCATGGCACACTTTCAGACGATGTGACAGGGTGGATTTCCTTTGGCTCGGCACGGGGCGGTGACCCGTTCAGTGCAGGTTGGGGCGAAGAGTCATTCCCGTATGCCGAGCGCAGCACTGTGCTTGTGTTTGGTCGTATTGGTATGCGCGTGTCTGATGGCAAGGCGCGTCCCAAGTTGAATATCTTCGGGGTCTATGCAGACCCACGCCGAGGTCGTCGCCGTGCAGACGGTGGCGACACCGGCCTTGACCAATTCAAGGAGAAGGAGGAATAAACATGGCAGGTTTTGGACAGACAGCAGAGCAACAGAAGTTAGCGGACAAAGAGAAGAAGGCAGATGAGGCAGTAGCATCTGTATCTACCGAGGATGTATTTGCATCGTTACAGAAGGAGGCAAATGTTCTCCGTGATGTGCGACCACGTTCACACAAGTTCATCGGTATCGGTGGACATGAAGGGACAAGCAAATCAGGTATCGTATTCGATGCCTATCACAAGGACCCGAACCGACATGAGAAAGACCAACTGTGGGTTCTTGATTACGATTCAGGAAGTATGATGCTACACGATGCACACTACGGTGAGGACCGAAGCATCATCAATTGGGACCCGTGGGTATTTCAAGTCGGTGAGCGCACAGCCAACGACTACCCCGCCACACACAAGCGCACTCTTGACATTATCAACTACGCAATCCACATCGCGGAGAAGCAACTCGACCCTGAATATACAGGCGAGAGGCTTTGGGGCTTGCTTGTTTCAGGTGTAGACCTATGGGACCAAATCTGTATCAACAACATGAGAATTACTGACTTGGGCTTGGCGAAGGATGGCATTGATGCCGCCGACAACCGAGGGTCAGGTAAGGGTGAGCGTGTAGGTCACCAATGGGATTGGGCTATGAGAAAGACTCGATTCCATCAACTCACAGCCGTCTGTCGAAGATTGGTGAAGTTAGGTGTCAGTGTCTTTTGGGAGACACACCTACGCAAGACCAACTATTCCTATGGCGATTCCGAGAAGAATGCTAAGTGGCGTCCTGATTGGGAGAAGGCAACGAACAATTACATCCCTACGATTCTCATCTGTGAGCGCAACGACGAACACGATGAAGATGGGAATGTGATTCGCAGTGAGTATGTCGTCACCTTTGAGAAGTGTAAGACGAATGCTGAACTGCAAGGACAACGACGAACGACCTTCATTACGAAGGCCGGAGAAAAACCTGAATGGAGAGGATTACCCGAACTGTATGACGGTTCACTATGATATTCACATGGGGGGGCAGGGTCACTTCCGGTATTCGTTTGACATAGCCCTGTCCTCCCACCTGTGAATCATTTGCGGAGATGATTGAATGACGAAAGTAACTGTGTTGAAGAAGGACTTACAGAAGTTCTTGCTATCGTTTGGCAAGGGCTTGTCTGATGTGCGCTTGTCTTGTAGCGGCGCACGTATCACAGCCGAGATTGCATACGCTTCTTTCTATCTACGTAAGTCGTTGAACGTTTCAAAGGAGAGCGTTGTTGAAGAAGGCAATATCCACATCGCTGACCTACAGAAATTACTCAAGTTCATCAAAGCAGCGAAGTCAGAATTCATTGAACTACGACAGACAGGAACCGACAAACTTCTACACGCTGTAAGCGGTGGGAACAAGTTGCAGTTACCATCTACGAATCACTTGGAGAGTGCATCGAAGGTTCCCGCGATTCTTAAACTGTTGAAGAAGGGTGTTGATTCCGGTTGGGAAACAATGGGCAGCATCAAGTTCAGCGCACACGGAACGATTGATGCGACCGACCTTACTGCTCTCGCGGAGATGAGAGCGTTGGTATCGAAGGAGGCATCCTTCCGTATGCGTATGCACACGGGCGAGTCCGAGTTCGGTATCGTGGCGGGCAAGGCTGCGTCAGGACGGCTGTTCACGACGCTTCCTATCACCAATGCCGAGGGTCCGAATGCTACTGTGCAATCGAACTTCGGTGAGTGGTTGCCGAGTTGCCTTGAGTATCTTGACGAGTCACCTGTTCGTGTTCACATGGGCGACGGCACGTTGGCTGTGTTTGAACAGGCGAATACCCTGATGATGGTTATTGATTTGGCGGAGGATTGAGAATGTTTTTGAAGCGTAGATATGATATTTCGGTTCGATGCTATACCGAAACAACGAATCAAGAATGGTCGTTGGGTGAGCATATATTTGACCGAGATTTATCAGACCGAGATGTGTGTTGGTTTGCAATACCCTTAGCCCCGGAACATCTATGTTACGATGAAGAAATCAAATCAGTTTCCTTTTCTTCGGTATTGCTTTTCCTCGGTTTGCGTATTCCCTTCTTTGATAGAAAACGAAAAACTATCCCTCTCAATTGTTACGGTGGTGGCGTTTACGAATTGAAGTCCGATGCTATACGGAGGATTGACCATGATTATTGATTGGTATCACGACTACGCATCTGATGATGAGCGTCCCTCCCTTTACCTACGCACACGTGGTGAAGATGGTGCGTTGGTTGAGCGATTCATTCAACCTGAAGACAATGAGTGGCAAGCACCGTTCTGTTGGATAAGTCAGGAACTTCCTGATTGGAAGCGTATTAGTTTGCTCAAACGTTTTCCCACTGTGTCTATAGACCGCAACACTACGGCTACGGGCTTGGATGGAAAGCCGCTTTGGAAGATGAATGTGGAGAAGCCCGAAGACTTGTGGGAAGTCAAGAACAACTACCCGCAACTCACGTATGAGGCTGACCTGCAATACGTAGACCAAGTTCTAATCTCAATGTTCCCTGATAAGATGCCGGTGTTCAAACCGCGCATTTGGTATTTCGATTTAGAGTGGGACCCGGAAGATGATTTCACCACAGTGATGGCGGTTGATGATACACACCACCCCCACCCTGTTGTGTTTGCGTGGAAGGATGATGGGCCGAAGCACGAACAGAAATGGATAGACAGGGAGGACGGTTACGAATTACACCTCTACGGGAACGAACAGGATATGCACGAAGGCTTCCTCGCACACATGGATTGGTGCGACCCTGATATATTGGTGGCTCACGCTATCATGTGGGCTGACCTACCTCACCTGATACGACGCTTAGACAATCCTAACCGACTATCTCCATTGAATCAAATTGTCCGACCTCCCCGTAACGTAGGTTCATATAAGACAACCCGACAACCTATTCGTGGCAGATTGTGCTTTGACACTGCTGCGTCATGGACTGATGGTAGTGGCTTTGAGGGTGTATGGCAGAAGTCAGGCAAGGGGCAGATGCCCTCACGTAAGTTGGATTGGATAGCACAAGAACTTGGCTTCGGTGGTAAACTAACCAACCGTATCGAAGGCATGACTGTGTTCAATGGGTGGTATGATTACTTCGATGACTTCGTAGATTACTGTCTTGTTGACACCACACTCTTACGCAAGTGCGACGAGAAGTTGCACTGTATTGATTTCCATCTCGCACTACAACAGTTGTGTGGTGTTGCTTTCTTCAGCACACACAATGTAAGTAGATACTTCCGTGGCTTGATTGCACGGAGAACAGACCTCAAGGCTCCATCTTCATACATACAGGAGCGTGAGCCACTACAAGCAGCGTGGGTCAAGCCCGCCATACCGGGGCGTCATGAAGACGTAGCCCTGTTAGATTTCGCTTCACTTTATCCAAACATCATTCTAAGCAACAACCTGTGTTGGACAACCAAGCGTAGTGGTCCGGGCGACGGTATTCTTGCTCTCGGTAATGGGACCTATTGGGACCAAACCAAGCAGGGTTTGTTACCGTCTGTTGTAGAAGAGATGCTCAAAGTTCGTAAGGAATACAAACGCTTGATGAGAGCAGCCAAGACAGATGATGAAAGACTCGCATACAATATGCTACAAGCGGCCACGAAGGTTGCGGTCAATGCAATCTATGGCATGGCAGGGTCCAAGCGTGTGGGCGGTATGTGGTCAGACTACGACATAGCACGTTCGATTACCTACAAGGGAAGAGAGGCTATCTCTATGCTTGTATCAGAAAGTGAGAAGTTGGGTTACAATGCATTGGCGGGTCACACCGATTCTGTCTACGTGACTGTGCCTGAAGAGAAAGCACTGTGGTTGGCTGAACACTTGACTGACATATCACACAACCAATTGAAAATGAAATTCTTAGACGTTGAGTGGGAAGCATTCTTTCCGTATTGGACAACCACAGGAACCAACAAAAACTTCGGTATCAAATCACACCCACCTGAAGAGGCGGGACAGATGAAAATCACAGGCTTTGAAGCGAAGGCTGCGAACGCTGCACCTATCACAAAGCAGGTGCAACTCGATGCCTTCAACATCATATCTACGGGTGGTAGCGAACAAGATGTGTTCGACAAGTTACGACCTGTTGTGAAGAAGTTACACAAGCATGAAACTGATGTGAAGGACATAACCACACGGACGAGGATTGCAAGAGCATTCAGTGACTACCAACAACCCGGTAACGGTGTGAGAGCAGCAGCATATTACAACGAACATACAGGCACAGAACCATTCCGCAAAGGTGAGAGTTCTTCGTGGGTATTTGTTGATGGCGTGCCGGAGGGATTTCCCGCGACCAAGTATATGGCATACCGGTCTATAGATGATTTGAGTGACTACTCGATTGATTGGCACATGACTTTGGAGAAGTTAGTGTCGGACAAATTAGAGAAGGTTTACACGATGCTTGAATGGGATTTAGAAAAGTTGGTTGCACGATTCGTGCCGAAGGTGTATTGGTGAATTATATTTAATATGGAGGAAAAAAAATGAAATGGTTTGAGAGATTTAGAAAGAAGCCTACGGTTGATGACCGTAGTTACTGCTGCCTATGTGGTGGCAAACAGATGCGACAGACAACGCTTGATGAATGGGACCCTCATGTGTTCCGACCTGATACGCAACGTCTGATTAGCGACTACACCCCAACGGATGAGATTACAGAACGTGTGGGTATGAAGAGTGGCAAGCGTAAATACAGGGGGAACATCTGATGAATTGCCCTAAGTGTAATTCAACTGTGCATTACTATTTGAGTGCGCTTGATGCGTATCTATGTGTAGAATGTCAGCATCAGTTTAGTGCAAGTGGTGAGGAAGAATGAGTGTAATCGAAGATATGGTCTGTAAGAAAATCATGATGCGAGCCACCAAAGGTGAAAGTAAGTATCAAGTTACTATGGAACGTGAGGACTTGAATATGCTTGAGTGGCTTACACATCTACAGGAAGAACTGATGGATGCTACAGTCTATGTTCAGAAGTTAATTGATATGGTGGTGGAAGAATCGAAAAAATCTTGAAGGAATATCCTGTAGACGAGCATGGCGTATGTTGTTTATGTCATGGTTCAGGAACAGCAGCATACGGACAAACATACTACGAGGAAGTAGAGGGTATTATCGAATACCCTATCCTTTGTGTGTGTGTTTGCGACGGTGATTTCGTCCCTGTCCCTGTAAGAGAATTGTTAGAAGAGGTGGATGAATAATGGTATCAAATAAAATATCAGATGGAAGCAAAACATTTGAAGATGCAGGTAGATTTCTCATGGTAGAACTTTTACTGTGGCCGCAAGTCGATGACGGTATCAAGAACCCGTGGTTTACAGTGGATTGGTTCACCGAAAAAGTTCTTCCAATGGTTCATAAATCAATCAAGAAAAGAAACCCCCATAAGCAGAAAATGGTTGGTTCTCTGAATTGCCTTAGGGTTTTATACAACGGTGGTGCTATTGAAAAAACTATCAATGCTAGAATTATAACGAGTAAACGTATGGAAGAAGAAGACATTCTTTTGTCTACTGACCAACAGAAGAAAATATCTGATGGTAAAAAGATACGCGCCAACTCACTTCGTAGATTGACAGTTGGTAAACCACAAGATATTGATTATTGGATTAACAGTTCACGAACAGACCGTTTTGATAAACACATTCAGAAGTCTTGGGACGACCTATTGAAACTACTTTCCGAACACGTGAAGATTGCAAAAGACGAAGGAATGACTTCAGAAGAATTTTACAAAATGAAGGGGTGGATTTGAATGGGCAAGAATTTGAAAGCAAAGGAATGTCCTAAGTGTGGGGAACTACTCTACTACGGGGCCAAATGTGGTGAGTGTGCATTGGAAAAAGATTACGCACACATAGATGATGAAAAGGGCTATCAAGAATATCTAAAATCAATAGGTGAGGAAGAATGAGTAAGAAACTATCTACCATGCTCAAATGTCCACACTGTGGAAAGGTTGGTGTGTCTGAACACTTCATGCGTTGTATCATTTGTTACTCACCAATTACGATTGCTGAACTGAAGGAGTTGAAAAAGAAATGAGCGAGGGGGATTCACCTAAACACATTGAAGAATGGGGCTTAACAAATGGCGGAACCATCGTTTACTACGATGATATTGCTGAAGATTATTTCATTTACAACAAAGACCGAAAAAGAATGGAAGTAACTTGCGTCGGTGATTCATTGACAACATGGTTCTATGCGGGAACAAAGGTGGTGGTCCCATGAGATTCAATCCTAACGGCGACGGAGCGCGACCAACCATTGATGATTACTATGAGGTCACACGTGACCAAGAGATGTATGATTCATACAAACAAAGTCGCTATGATTGGAATCCCGCCGTCCATGATGAAGAGATTCTTCGTATTACCAAGTCATCATTGAACACATTCGATTGGTGTAAGATGCAGTATTGGCTCAAGCACTTTGCGGGTCTTCGTGATGAAGCAGGTGAGGCGGGTATACGAGGACTCAACGTTCACGATGCTGTAGAATTCTTCTGGGCGAATGTTGATTCACAATTAGAAGCCATTGATATGACGTTGGCATCAAACTCTATAGAACAGGCACGTGCGTTGATGCATGATGTGATGCCGAACCCACCTACACCTTATGAGTTCGGTGAAGAAGAACAGATTCGACAGTGGGTTGATTGGCAATTCAATCGTTACCGTTACACACAAGGTAAGGGGTGGAAGCCCACAGGTGTGGAAGCAAACATACACGCAAGGATGACCGTCGATATGGATGGTGAGGGTATTCCTATACACGTGAGAGGTTTCATTGATACTATCTTCCCCAATGATGAGGGTGACGGTTACGCTCTCATGGAATTGAAGACAGGCAAATACAAAGGCAAGAGCAAGAGGACTTCGATGCGGAAAGAAATGCAGTTCTATCGTATGATGTTGGAGAACAGCGCACACTACGAGCATCTACCTATCACACATTGGGGTTGGGAATTTCCCGGCGGTGGTATGGCTGACGGTGACGGCCCAACGATTTACTACGAGCCTGTGAAGGCGGCTACACAGACACCATCGAGTGTGATGAAATCTGTGCAACGATTGATACAAGCGCACATCGACCACGACTTCCCAACACCTACGAAGAAGGAGGTTACGTTCTATTCAAGAGGTGGGCCGGTTAGGTCTAAATGTGATTGGTGTTCCTTCACTGATGTGTGTCCTCGGTTCACCGGGGAACCATACGTTCTACCGGAGGGAGATGAATGAATACAATTAGACTGTTATTGAAAGAGGCACTGCAAACTTACGCTGACGAAATTGCCTATCGAGGTTCCACACCTGCGTGGAATGTTACTGTTCGATTCATGAGACTTGGAAGACATAAGTTTGAAAGAAAGATTTGGAGACAGACAACACTTGATGAGTTCTACGATTTAGAAGCAGGTGACCCACTACAACCCGTGATGAACACTGTGTCTTACACAATCAATCCACGCTACGTGGACGACGAGAACATCGAAGAGTTGTATCATGAACTACGACAAGATTTAGCAAAGGTGGCGTGATGTATGTCGTTTGTTCCCATAGATTTCCCGCGTGAAGTGCTTGAGGTTTCAGGCGTTGATGGAAGTCACGGGTATAGATGGATGGTCAAGAGCGAGGAAGAACTTGAATCCTATTGGCGTGGCAAGAGCGGTAGTGGAGATGTTTACTTCACAACCTATGGGTATCGTGGCACACAAGCACCGAAGCATCATCGTGTAGATTACAACACACCAATCATCCATCACTTTGTGATGGACTTTGATTGTAAGGATTTCAAAAACAAAGGGTTGGAAGTTCCTTTCTCGACGGCACATGAGCAGGTTAAAAGGCTACATCGTTATTTCTTGGAAGAAGATATTCAGCATTACGTATGGTTCAGTGGTGGTGGGTTTCACGTGTGGGTCAAGTTGGATAAGACACACACACCGAGTAACGGGTCAGCCGTTTCAAGAATCAATCATGTGGGTAGAAAATTAGTAAATCAATGGAGAAAGATGTTTGATTTACGTTGCCTCGACCCCGGTATTCATTTCGATACGAAACGTATGATACGTATTCCGAATTCATACAACGCAAAGAGAGGCACGTGGATGATACCCCTAAGTAGTGATGAACTTTTCAAAATGAATCACGACGACTTTATGGAACGAGGACAAAACCCACATCGAGGTTTCATACAACACGGCTCCGCTCCTATCTCACTTGATGTATCGAGCGCACCCGTCATGACGATGGCTGACATTAAGCCCGTGGATATACCTACAGTATCTCTCACGGATATACAGGTTCTCCCCTGTCTTGCACAGGCTGCTATGGGTGAGGGCAACCCACCGCATCGTGCGCGTGTGCATTTCGCATCATACCTTGCTGATAGACTACGCTTCTTCTTTCCACACCACACAGTGAGTGGAGAAGAGAAGAAGAAACACATACATCAGATTGCTGAAATTTGTGCAGCGCAGGGATGGGTGGACTACGATTTGAACAAGACATACCAACAGGTAGCGAGCATCGTCAAGAAGGGCTACAACCATGCTTCCTGTTCCACACTCTACGCCGAGGGTTACTGCCTTGGTAAGTGCAAGTATTACGATGGGTCAGGTGATGTGGTATGAGGCACACAAGAAGTCAATGCTGTGCGCTGTGCGGTAATGCACTCGGTGCAGGTGCAAGTAAACGGTTAAGAGGGAATGGATTCGGTATCTGTCATAATTGTAAAACAGCAGGGCCTGATGATGAGCATCGTTGTAAATTCATTAGAGGTAATCAAACAAAAATACCAAAAGTCAAGCGCGGCAAACAATGTAAGAAATGGCGTTCCAAAGATTCAGATTATTGTCCACAACATGAGAGGTATCATTCATGACCGCTTCAAGAGAATCAATTTACAATCATTGGAAAGATGACCCACGTATCAAAAAGAAGAGTGTATGTAGTCCAAACATATGCATGGCTTGTGGTCAGTGGTGGGAATACGAGGAAGATGAAGAAGGTAACTTCAAACATATAGGCGGCTTTGAGATTCAAAAAGCGCACATCATACCGAAGGAAATGGGAGGGTCAGCCAAGAAAGAGAACCTGCATAATTTGTGTAGCGTATGTCATCGTGACAGTGAGGGATTAAGTGGTTGGATATATTGGCAGTGGCTTGAGCGTAGAAACACATTTGATACTTTATTTTCTTACTACAATTTGACAAAGACACAAGCAGGTGGCTCAACAAAATATAGAGGCAATCGGATTTTTAAATGGATGATGATTGAAGATGCAAAAAATGCACAAAAGGCTTTGTTAAAGGAAAATGGATATGGTGAGGAAGAATGAGTAGAAGACCTGATTTAATTATTGACAGCAACGAACGCGGCTCACTGTGTGAATCTATAGAACGCAAGGCTGCGAAGATGGGGATGCACGTTGTTCGCAAAACTCTCGTAGTAGGTGATTACTTACTTGGTGGTGCATTGGTTGAAGCCAAGAGCGTCACCGACCTATTCCAATCATCACACTCCGGTCATCTGTGGAGGCAACTCGACAACATGGATGCGAACTATGAACGCTTCTTCATTGTCATACACGGCTCCATCGACAAGTATGTAGCGATGGCAAAAAAGAATGGCAGACGAGTGACATACTCAAAGGTTCAAAGTGAACTCACAGGAACAATCGCTCGCATCATGTGCGACTTCGATTGTCAAGTTTACTTCACACCTAACACAAGCGAGGCTGCACAGTTCATTGTCAAGTTACACGACAAGTTACACAAGCCCGCATCACGACACGGCGCACAGTCACTACGACGAGTCGCAAGCAACGACTTGCGCCATGATGTTCTCCTAACGATACCCGGCATCGGTAACGATGTAGCGGAACGTTTGCTTGAAAAATGTGGCAGCATCGAAGAGATGTGTCACAAGGATTCACTCAAACAAATCAAGGGATTAGGTGAGGTATTGAGGCGGCGCATCATTGATGTGCTAACCTCGGAGGACGAGGTGAAGATTGAGAGAAAAACGCGCCGGAATCTGTGAGGTATTTAAAGCAACGTTGAATAATCAGCGTAGGCTTATAGTGCTGCCTCATCGCGCCTCATCATGTCATGAGTCATGTTGATATATCTCTGACCATTCGTGAGGACACAGCGGCGGCGTAGATTGAATTTTATATTTAAACCAAGAGTAGAATTAAAGGGTAGTGATGATTGAAATGAGTGATGCAGATTACAGCAAGTATGAATTGGTGCAGAAGTTCCCAATCGTGAAGGCGTATCTTGAACACTTTGAGCGAACGTCAATGGACAATTCCATTCCGGGGTTGCTATCGTTCTTCTTTGTGCAAGGTCAGATTGCAGTGCAGTATGTCCGGTTACCAACTGGTGATTCATACAACGACCCGCGCGTTCACGTGTTTTGGATTCAACCCTCAAGGTCGGGTAAGTCCATCGCATGGAATTTCGTCGGTGATATTCTAAGCAAGGTGGACATACCACACACGATGTATACTACGGGAACTGATGCAGGTCTTGTAGGTTCATGGGACACGGTGGAATCAGGTGAGGGTAAGGACAAGACCTATGATAAAGTCAAGAAGGAAGGTTTACTCGCAGGGCGAAAAGCACTCAACTTTGACGAAGGAAGTATTATTCTCAACCCCGGTAAGTTCAGTCAGGAAACTGTGTTGTATCTACAAAGCGCGTGTAACCCTGTAGGCACGGAGAACAACAAACTTGTGAAACACATGAAGGATGGGATAATTGAATGCGAGTCTCTTGTATCAATGTGGATTACGACATACCCACCGAAGGGTGTGAAGGAATACGTTCTGACACGTGGTATCTTCCAACGTGTGCTTCTGTATTGGGGCGATTGGGATATGGAACAAAGGAAGAGGGTGAGTCAAATGCGGCTATCGACTTTCTTTAACAAGCCCGATGAAGCGAGTATGAGTAAGCAAGATTTGTATGACTACTTCATTAACTTGAACAAACGTCTACGCGATAGAGTCCTCTCATTGACAGAAACATCATTCACAGAATGGGATTCATTCAATCGAGAAGAGCAAGAGAAATTGGTTCAATCATGTATGTGGGAAGCGTTCACAGCCGATGAAAATTATGTGGCTGCACTACACGCAGCCGCTGATGACATATACGATTTGGTCGAGAACATGGACCCATCGTTGTCTGAAGTGGTTGCTTCGTTTACACCCGGTATTGAGAACTATCTCGGTATCTTCTCCTTACATATTGCCATGCTCGATAAGTCGTGGGTGGTCAAGGCCGAGTATGTGGATATGGCACATGAGATTCTGTATGACCTGTTCCGCAATCTGATTACGTGGCTTGAGGATGAGGTTGATGTAGGTATGAAGGCATCCGAGAAAGCACACCACATGGAGAATTGGCAACAAGCCTACAAGAAGTGTGGTGAATACGAACTCGATGGTCGTGGTGATAGTTGGCGGCGAAAGACCGTTGTTGTCAAAACATACATGGGGGCGAGGGGTGTATCGAAAGCGACCGCTGACCGGCATTGGAAGCAGTTCGCAGCCGATATGTTTGCGAACACTCAAGAGGGAAGCACTCGCTACATCCGTATGAAGGGGGCAGCAGCATGACTGAAGAACCGTGTGTTAATTGTAATGAGATATTTGTGATTCCACAAAGACCAAAAATGACATTAGATGATTTTGATATGTTTGAAAAGATGAGATGGAAGGCATATAGCGATGGTATACATATGTGTAAAGATTGTTTTAATGAACTTTGTAATGATGGTGTAAAAGAAGCAATAGCGTGGACAGATAAATGGGGATGAAAACATGACTGACATAATGGCACTTGATATTGAAACCGGCAACTACTCTTACGAGATAGGAGGATGGGATAAGACCGCACTGTTTGAACCAACAGTGGTGGCTACATGGGACGGGACCGATGGTAACGTCTACTGTAACAAAGCACTCGACATTGATGCGACGGTCAAGGAACTACACCCGCGCACGTTAGGTGATGACCTGACGGCATTCATAGCGAAGGGCGGTCGTGTCCTCGGTCACAACATCAAGGGCTTCGACCTACCTGTGCTACGTGATGCGCTCGACTGTTGGACAGCGGGCGACCTACTCGGCAAGGCTGATTCAGTCCTCGATACAAAGAACCTATTCCAAAAGGCGGTAACGCTGATGGGTGGTGTCAAGTGTGACACTACCCTGAACACACTCGTCAAGTCTACGCTTGGTAGCGAGAAATTGATGTAATCTGCATCACTCATTTCAATCATCACTACCCTTTAATTCTACTCTTGGTT
>CAACVD010000188.1_pt2 | contig 14505 bp, 27 predicted proteins | sample 2381771 | NCBI WGS metagenome assembly CAACVD01 (sample SAMEA5211965, study PRJEB30684) | marine metagenome | biome: Marine; feature: Epipelagic; material: Water | collected 2015-10-15 | depth 15 m | reverse complement strand
GGTTCACAATCACGAACGCCGATGTGCATTCTGGTGGACGCCTGCTGCTTGACTCGGCCCTGAACAACGCGACCGTGACCAACGCCATCGACATGCTTGGCGGTGACGCCTCGTTCGCCGTCGGCAGCACGATCAGCCTTGGTTGAACAGTTCCAACTGATCGCCGGGCTTCTGCCCGACCAAGTGCCAGTGCAACGCCACCAGCAACTCGCCGTGGGCCATCTGCTGCACTGAGTGTTCCAGCAAGGCCATCGCCAGCAGTACCACGCCTTCGGGTTCCCGTCCGGATCCGTGGCTGCAAACCTGCCACAAGGCGTCTGAGAGGGCTTCTTGCATCCCGGCGACTGCTTGCCCATTGTCTTGCTGCTTGGCCCTCAGAACGCATTCAGCGGCGAAGACGCGGGCATCCCGTGTCAGCCGATCGTAAGCCGTGTACGTCTCTACATTCTCAAATCCCATGAATTTCGCCATACAGGCATCATCGGAAAAAAGTCTGAAAATTGTTGGATAATGTCTAATCACCGAGTTGCATTGTGCCGATGACTGTGTAGGATAGGACATCGGGCAATGACGCTCGGAAAGGAACTGACATGACCAAAACCGAAAACAACGTACACCTCGCCGCTCAAGCCATCGCTGCTTTCTGCAAATCGCTGCACTGGACATCAATGCCACTCGCACGGATCCCCGGTCTCGAATGCAAAGCATCCGTCCAAAAGTGGAGTACCTTGGATCGGAGAACAGTTGCCACCAACATCAGAACCGGGTTGTGGAACGATCCAATGATGGTTCGTGAAGAGAACCCCGAGTCAACTGACAAAGCCTTTGAAGACAAGTGCCGACAGATTGCAGACATCTTCGGCGTTCGCATCGAGTTTCGTCTTCATTCAAAGAAACTCGACATCTTTGTTGAGCGGATCGAAGAAAGCGGACTGATTCCCTTGGATGAAGAGATTGCCGACGCTATTGACGAGGCCGAGTACGCGGTGAACAATCGGATCGCCGATCAACACGAACGCAGCGGGCGGATCTACTAAGCCAGCACGCACAGCCCCCGGTCACCCACCCTGCGGGGTGGGCATCCGGCGACTCTGCCGATCAGAAAAGGAACAATAATATGGCTTACATAGGCGGACGACCAGAACCACACGATCTTAAAGCACTTGACGAATGGTGCGAGGACCACTTTTTCTTTCTCGACAATCGCAAGGAATCAGCAAGCAAGGTGGCACATCTCGCTGGCCGGGAACTGGATTGTCGGTTCACCGCAAATCACATCCGATCAAGGCTCAAGAAGATCATTGCCAAAGAGCAAGCAGAAAGGAACTGACATGATCACCACACTGATTGCAACCGTAGCCCTGAGCATCGACATGACACACCTTGAGCGTGCCATCTGGAAGGTGGAAACCAACTGCCGCACCGGCGAAATCTGGGGAGACAACCATACCAGCGCGGGCGCGTTCCAGATCGGCAAGCCGTACTTCACAGACAGCAAGATCAAGGGCAAGTGGCCCGATGCCGTGTTTGATCTGGATACCAGCGTGCTTTGCTTCCGGGCTTACATGGCCCGCTACGCCAAGCCTCACCGCATCCCGGAAGGCATGACCAAAGCCGAAGCGATGGCCCGCATGCACAACGGCGGCCCTGCTGCCCTGCGTGCTACAGGCAAGAAGAAAGAGAACCTTGACCGCTATTGGTCAAAGGTGCAAAAAGCATTGAAGGAGTTCACCCGATGAATGCACCTCACCGTATCGTGATCGAGAAGTCGGCTGACGAATGGATCGTTCGTGACCGGCTCAATGGTGACGACATCCGTATCGGCAGCGCGCCGAACATCCGAACCGCGTCTGATCTGGCGGCAGACTTTGTGACCGCCTACGAAAACCAAGAGAGGAAGCCAGATGAACAATCTACCTCTGACCATTCAGATCAATGACGAGCAAGCCATTCGCATCGTGATTGATGAAGCCGAACGCCGTGGCATCAACTACCGTGGCGGGCGGCAGATCGCAGCAGCGATCATCAAAGAGTGGGCCGCACTTCAAGGCGGCTCGAAGTCCGAATTGAACATTGTCACAAAGGAGGCGTAAGCCATGACATCTGAGAGGAAGGCCAACGTGTGGACGGCCCTTAAGACCGCACAACAATCACTTGATGCCGTAGGCAAAGGTTCAAAAAACCAGTTCCACGGGTACAACTACACCAGTGCAGAAGACATGCTGAAGGCTTGCCGCAAGGCGTTGCATGACGCAGGGCTTGTAGCCTACCGCCGGTCGTGGTCGATCCAGCAAACCGAGTTGGGTTGCATGGTGATCAACAACTTCTGCGTGGCTCTGGCGACGGATCAGCAAGCCGAAGAAGACTGCCTTTGTGCAGAGGTCACATATCCTGCGATCCCCGGCAACGGTCGCCCGCTTGACAAGGCGGTGAGTGCAGCGCTCACCACAGCGTTCTCGTACTGGCTGCGTGACATCCTGATGCTGCCACGGGTTGACGGTCTTGAAGTGGACACCCGCGACGATTCAACGTACAAGCACGACGAGCAAGAAGCCGTTGGCCTTGCGGTTGAGATCGAAGACCGTGCATCCGATGAACAGATGCAGAAGTTGATTGAAGCCTTGCCCAAATACAAGGCGAGCAAGTTGGAAGAAGTCCCCGTAGTCACCCTGAAAGCGTGGCTCAAAAGAGTGAAGGAAACAGCATGAAGCAATACAACGACGTTGGCAATGGCGCCTTGTTCAACAATGGGCAGGCAGAAGGCAAGCGACCACCGTACAGCGGCCCGCTTGAGATCGAAGGACGCAAGTTGCAAATTGCAGCATGGGTCAAAGAGAAGGACGGCAAGCGGTTCTTTAGTCTGAAAGTCACTGAGGTTGTTGAGTTGGACGAAGAGCCAAAGGCAGCATTTGGACAACAAACAAGGGAGGCGATCGATGACGGCGACATCCCGTTCTAACCCGTACTTGATCGAGGGACCAGCGGCCATTGCATTCAGCGGTGGCCGCACCTCGGCCTTTATGCTCTGGCATATCCTGCAAGCACACGGTGGCAAACTGCCTGACGATGTGATCGTGTCATTCCAGAACACCGGACTTGAACACGAGAAAACTCTTGAGTTCATCCGAGACTGCGAGCAGAACTGGAATCAGGAAATCATTTGGCTCGAAGCCACGACCGACTACGAGCCGGATCAGAAGTCACCACACGGTGCAAAGCGTGTTGACTTCTGCACAGCATCCCGAAAGGGTGAACCCTTTGAAGCGTTGGTCAATGCGCGGGGATCACTGCCAACCGTGATTGGCCGGTGGTGTACCTTTGAACTCAAGATCAGAACAATGCGCCGCTGGATCTTGGACAACCTCGGTTGGGATTCATGGGACATTGCGATTGGACTTCGGGCAGACGAGCCAAGACGGTTGGCAAAACTTTCAGGTGACACCAAACGGGAAGAAGTCATTGCACCGATGGGTGAGGCCGGACACAGTGAACGTGACGTCCTTGAGTTCTGGAAGAACCAGCCTTTTGACCTTGACCTGCCCGGCGGCAACAACACCTTTGGCAACTGCGTTGGATGCTTCTTGAAAAGTTTGCCGAAACTCAAAAAGATTGCCGATGCAAGACCAGACCACCTCGATTGGTGGCGCAGAATGGAGGAAGAACAGGAGCAGACTTTTCGGATCGACCGACCGAACTACCATCAAATCCAAGTAGAACTGACACTTCAAGGCCGTCTGTTTGACGATGCCTTAGACGATGACACAATCCCGTGTACCTGCACGGACTGAGAGGAACAGACATGAACTTACCGATACAAGGGCCGGTCGATCCAAAAGACGACCACCACAACGATGAACAAATCTCGACAGCGGGCGAGATCGTCTTAAGGCGAAAAGAGTGCCTGCATGATTGGCAAGAGATAAGCGATAGTACTTGCTTGTGCCGACTCTGCGGCGAAGCAAAGCGGTGGGAAGACATGCCCGCCAGCAACGACACTGTGATGATGAAGGCGTATGGCATCACCTTCATGGTGCCAATGGACTGCCTGCCAGAATCATTCCAGAGAACAATCGAAATCCGACGAAACATAAAGGAAGGGAACTGAACTATGACAACCATTCACATTGAAGCCGTAGACCTGCTGGCGATTGCAGGCAAGTGCAAAGAGATCAAAGAGACTGCCGTGGAACTCAAACACACCGGGCATGATCAAGACTTGCTGAAAATCGAGCAGCAACTTGAGGCCATCATTGACACCGTGATCGAAGCAGCCAAGGCCGAGTTCGGAAAGGTGGAAGCATGACGCCAGCGCGAATGAGTTATCTGCGTGATGTGACGAAGCACATTCTTGTCGCAAGCGACATCCTGAACAGATATGTACAAGAGCAAATGGCAGAACAGCCAAGTGGCTCTGAGTGCGACGATCTTGATCAGCACATCGTTCATCTCCAAAGGCTGATGATTGAACTCGATGACACAGCCCAAAGCCTCCAAAGGGATTTGGTATGAACTTCGCATTCGTCAAGTGGTATCCCGGTGCGTTTATGGCTGGCACGGCTCACCTGTCCAACGAAGAGGTAGGTGCATATATCCGTCTTCTCTGCTGGCAGGCACAGTCCGGCGAACTGCCCAACGACTTCGACCGCCTGAGCCGACTGGCCGACGGGATGAGTCTTGATTCATGGAAAGCCATCAGGGACAAGTTCCAAGTTGACGAAGCCACAGATGGCCTTTTCAACGAACGAATGAGAGCGGAAATGACAGCAGCAGCCGATCGTGTCGCAAAGGGCCGAAGGGCTGCCGATACTCGGTGGGGAAAAGAGGATTATGCAAGGGCATGTGCTGATGCATTGCCGACCCAAATGCCAAAGAAAGAAAGAGAGAGAGAAAGAGAGAAAGAGCCTCAGCAATCACTTACTAAATCTAATACCGATTCTGAGTCAAGGCTGCAGGCTGCTGGCCTCGATCCTGAATCATCGCCATACAAGATCGAGGTTGCCCGCTGGGGCGTTGCAAACGGTTTGACGCCTACCACGTCCATGATTCTCCCGAGGCTCTTAGAGGGCATCCACGGCCCCGCAAAAGGAAAGGTCTGGTTGGAAGACTTAGACTCACGGATTGCGACAGCAGACAAACCGGCAGCGTATCTCCGCAGTGCCATCAAGCAGGAGTTCGGCAGACAATGAGCCACTACACCGTTGACCATCCGAGTGGAAGCGTGGCCTATGGCTACAGCATCGACCACCAGTTGTACTTTCTGGAACTCAAACACGGCACTGACGAGGCCGAAGAGTTCAACAACCGCACCAAGATCCTTGAACTTATTGACGTACTTGAGATCGAAATACCTGACCAGCATCTGACGAAGTTGGTCTTTGACTTGCCGTTCTAGGAGGGCTGAGATGGGAAGACCGATCTACGAAAATTCAAAGACACTGGCTGACGAACAGAATGCCTTCAAGCGCATCGAGTCGGTCATCGGTGTTGAGACTCACAAACTAAGCAGAGCGTACAAGGTGGACTTTCTCGCCACCAAAAACAAACGCGGGCAGTTCTTCGGTGAGTTCAAGAAGCGGGACATGGTGTGGGGTCAGTACCCAAGCATTGTCTTAGCCCTCAGCAAAATCTGTGTCGCCGACTCATTGAAGCGATCGACCGGACTGAACACGCTGTTCTTTGTTGAGGACAAGGACGGTCGGATCACCTACACGGATTTGATCAATGATGTTGTTGAACGGGAAATCTTTCAGGCTGGACGCACTGCAAAGACTCGTGATAACGGTGATATTGAACCGTGCGTGTATATCCCAAACACTTGCTTTCGATTCCTTGATGCTGAGGACTACCAATGAGGAAGCCCAAATCACCACTACGACGCAAGTTGCTCGAGATGGATCTGCTCTACAACCACTGGTGTCCACGCAAACCGCTTGAACGCTTGCAAGACTTCGGCAGGCTGCCACCGTCTCGGTATACCGATCCAAGGTGGGTTAAAGCCTTCAAGTTCTTTGGATCAGCCTGCGACCGCTTCGGCCTCAGCCAAGCATCCAAGTACGTTGGCATATCCAGAGAAGATGGCGCATACGTCTTCAGGATCTACAAAAAGAACTTTGATGTGGATGCACGCCTTGATCTTCTGCAAATTGCTTGCAACCAAGTGTCGAGGCTGTATCATTAGCGGACACCCTCCTGCCGTCGGTGATCTGGCGACCATCGGCGGCTTTCCTTTCTGTAGCGGCGTGTGGATGGACCATTCGCCAGCCTCATCTGTTCGCAAGTGCGGGTGAGGTTCTAGCCTCCCGGCGACAACTCAGTTCCCTTGCTCCTTGCCTCCCGATCAAGTGAGCCAGCAAGCCCGTAGTTCTCACTTCTGCGGGTTTGTCTGTTTGATGGTTCGGACAGTTTGCCCGCGCGCGCGTGCGCGTATAACAGAACGAGAGCAGGACTGCCGATATACAAATGTGGACACGGCACGCATCGCAGCCATCTCATGCAGCCACTCGCCCTTCACGAGTCCGGTGGCTCACGCAAGGCTGATGGAGTTGCTCGATGACGTTGGCCCGACGCTGACGCACTTCGTTCATTGCGGCGACCTGCTTGAAGCAGCAGCAGCCAGCGTCCATGCAGGCGAGCATGACCACACGCTTGCTGACGAGTTCGAGCATGCCAGCAACTTCTTGCGGTCGATCCGGGAAGCCTTGCCAGAGTCCTGCCGCCTGATCTGGATGAACGGCAACCACGATGACAACATCTTCAAACGTGACCCGCGCCGGATTCCCAAGGCTCTGCGGGACATGATCGAAATAGGCCGCGACTCTCGATGGCCTGAGTTCTCTAAGTGGGCGCAATATCCGTATGCAAAGAACCAGCGTGGGCAAGTCCAGATCGGTCAGGTGGTCTTCTTTCATGGCTTCGATGCCGGGCAGACTTCAGACGAACTGGAGGCGTTGCAGTTCAACAACATCACTGGCGGTCATTCTCATCGCCTCTTCGTGCGTGGTCACACCCACCGGCCCATACCGCCAACCCAATGCTTGCGAACCCGCAAAGTACCTCTGCCTTACTGGTATGCGAACGTTGGTACTCTTGGGCCGCTCACGCCGGAGTGGGCGAGCCGTATGGATACCTCTGCATGGGGTGCTGCGTGCCTCATCGCGGAGACGAAGACGGACAGACCGAACCGGCTCTGTGCAAAGAATTGGGAAGCGGAACTTGTCCGCTTTCAGGAGACATAAGCCATGGCTACCGATCCGAGCGTGAAGTTGCAGATGACCATCCTGAAGTGCTGCCGGTACATGGGTGTTGAGTGGGACATGTCCCTGCATGAAGTTCTTGGTGCGGTCGAGCAGGCCAAGTTGACGCTGTGGAACGATTGGGACAACCTGCACCCGCCTGATCTAGACTCGCTGATCGAGTTTGACGCAGACGATGATGACGAGGAAGACGATGACTAGAACCAGCCGTATCTGTCTTGGTTGCCGCCAGCACTTGCCGGTGGCTGCCTTTCTTCAGGAGCGCAACGCCAAGGACGGGTGCGGCCCGTTCTGCCTTGGCTGCATCCGAAAGAGTGACAACAACTTCCAGCCCAAGCCCGATCCAGTGGCGATGAGCAAGAAGCACTGGACTGAGATACAACGCACGCCATGACCAACTCAAGACAAAAGGGCAAGCGTGGCGAACTCGAAGCAGCAAAGGCGTGGGAAGAGGCGACCGGGTTGAGCGTCAGACGTACGGCACAGGTGGACGGCAAGTTGTCATCTGACCTGACTGGCGTTGAGGGCTTGCACCTCGAGGTCAAGCGGCGTGCAAGAATTGCTTCGCTCGACTTCCTGCTTCAGGCTGAGACAGATGCAGCCGATGAACAACAAAGCCACGGCGGCGTGCCGGTGGTACTCATGCGTCAAGACAATGACCGCAATTGGGCTGTGATGGTTCGGTTGGAGAGTCTTGCTGATCTGGTATCCGTACTTGCAGGGCAAGCATGCAATCAGAACTCATCCCCGAACTCATAACCCCTGCCAGCATCATCTTCGGTGTTGTCTTTGGAGCAGGCCGCGTCAAGGCTGCGATTGACGAACTGCGGCGTGCCGTGGATCGACTCGAAGCAGCGGTGCAACTCATCGAGAACCGTACGCACGAAGTCGAGCAGCGTGTTGCTCGGCTGGAGGGCAAGACCGGCTCATGAGGTTCTTGCTGCCCATCTTGATGCTTGGTTGCCAGTCCACTCAGGGGGGTGGGCTGTCTCTCCCTTTTGCCAAAGCGATAGCGGAGACACCAAGCACGGAAGTGGCGCACGCTCTCGATCCGCTCAAGTTCAGTGGCACGATCTTGATACTGACGGGCGGCGGTCTGCTGTTCGTGACGAGAGGCAATCGGGGTTGGATACCAGTAGCCTTGGGCATCGCACTCACAGTTGTCATGGCGATTCTGGCGAAGGTGCTAGAGTCGCAGATATTCATATTCACACTCATAGCCGGACTCTGCGTGACAGCAGGAGTGGCGGCCCTGAACTTCAAGGAGATCAGAACATGGATCAAGTTATTTCCTTCCTCGCCATCGCTTCGGGGTACATCATCGCCTTCGCCGTCGGCGCGTGGATCGGCAGGCCACTCCTCGGACTCTTGACAGACCGGATCTTCAAAAAGTAAATGCCTGATTGGACGCCCACAAATCTTGGCAAGTCAACTTGCGTGGCTTGGTTCACGGCTGACTCTTTGAGTTCGTTGTCAAATGGTGACGCTGTTTCATCATGGACAAGCAGCGAAGGCAACAGCATCAGTGCAACACAAAGCACCGCAGCCAACCAGCCGACCTACGTTGCAAGCAGCACGATCAGCAGCAAGCCTGCTGTTCAGTTTGATGGTGCTTCATCGTTTGACCACTTGTTCTTCACGGCATCGGCTTTGAATGTTGACACTTCAGGTGCGTGCGTTTGCTGCTTTATTGGCAACGCCAATGATGGGTCTGCTCTGAATTTCGGCACTCTGACGCGTGGGCAAAACGGCTCCAAATCAATTCAACTGCTCTACCAGAATGGTGATGCCGCGATTCAGATAAGCGTGGGAAGTGTTTCTGATGTCATTTCAAACAGCAACTTTCCATCGGGTACAACTGGCACGGCTTACCGTTCCCTTGTGTTTGGGCGTCACTCTGGCAAGTTGATGATGCGATACATCGGTGATGAACTCTCAGACGAGGCAGACGCTTCGAGCATCGACCTTGACCAAACGCAGTACGCACTTGGGTCTGCGTATTTCTCTGGCGGTTGCGAAGGGGAGATTGCCGAAATGGTTTATATGGCAAACCCAACGCTGTCGCAGATTCAAAAGGTTGAGGGCTATGCGGCACACAAGTACAGCCTGACTAGTTCCTTGCCAAGCGACCACCCGTACAAATCAGCGGCCCCCAAGTTCCGCGTTCAATATGGAATGTCTAGCGGCCTAATAGATGGAGGCTTGATACAAGCATGAGCAACTTCGGTGATATCCAACAAGGCGATCCAGTCAACGCCTTCTTCTCAACGTCAGACCAAGCCGGTGCTGCTGCAACCATCACCAGCGGGTCGGTCATCATCTTCAAAGACGGCACAACGTCAAACTCGACATCGGGTGCAACGCTGACCGTTGATGTCAACTCGCTGACCGGCTTTCACCGGGTTACGATCACGACAAGCAGTGACGCTTCGTTCTACTCGGTTGGCTCGACATTCTCAGTGGTTGTGGCTGGCACGGTTGACTCGCAATCAGTGCGTGCTGTCATTGGCACGTTCTCGGTGCAAGCCCGTACAGGTGCAGGCGGCAGAGTGATCAGCCAGAACCTTGGACTGATCGAGCAAGCGCAAGGAACCACGGTGGCGATCGGCCCGTTGCTTGATCCGACCAGCGGCGAGCCTGTGACATCGTTGACGCCGGGTGACATCACTGCACGCCTCATCAAGGGTGTGACCAGCAGTACCCTGACCTTGACGGCCAGTGGTGGCAGCAACGACTTCGTGCATGTCGCCAACGGTATCTTCTCACTTGAACTGACCAGTGCCAACACGAACCACATGGGGCAGTTCAGCATCAGCCTTGTTGACTCCAACGTCTTTGTGCCGGTCTTGGCTTCGGGCGTTGCGTTGCGAACCCAAGCGTACCAGTCACTTGTGCTTGACGATGACACACTGAACGTGGATGTCACGCAGGTTGGCAACTCGAACGTCACATCATCGAGCGGCGTGCTTGAGGTCAACACCAAGCAGATCAACGGTGACGCCTCTGCGGCTGCGGCCCTTGACGCTGCGATTGACAACAGCAACAACGTTGTGGCTGTGAACGTGACTCGCATTGATAACAGCACCACCAGTGCAACCAACCTCTCAAACTACACGGACGGCACGAGCAACCAGCCAGTTGATTCGGTCAAGATCAGCGGTGACAGCACTGCGGCTGATCGGCTGGAAGCCATGATGGACGCTTGCCCAATTGGCACGGTTGACAACACAGCCTTCACCCCTACTACCACAGCCTTTGAGACAAACCTTACAGAGGCTACTGCTGACCACTTCAACGACCGAGTTTGCTTGTTCGTGACCGGCAACTTGGCTGGACAGCAGAAGGCTGTGACTGATTACGTTCTCAGCAGCGGTCGTGGCAAGTTCACGGTCAACGCACTCACAGAGGCTCCGGCGAACGGTGACACGTTCATTCTTGTCTGATGGTTCTACCCGTACTTGACAACCGAACCAGCAACGCTGCACCTGCGACATCAGGCGGCGTCACCATCTGGCTTGGCACAGAAAGTACGTCGTACACCACGGCGAACAACTGGTCTTTGCGTGTGCCTGTCAATGGTGATCGTGTGTTCTTCACGGACTCGACTAGAGACGTTGCAGACACGTTCCAGAACTCAGTCGTGCTGGAAGAGTTTAGGGTTGGCCCGAACTACGGTGGTCAGATTGGCACAGGTAGCATGGTCATCAACGCCAAGACAATGGTGTTCGGTTCTGCCAAGTGTGCCGTCAACATGATTCCCAAAGTGCAAGACTTGCACATTCTCGCCATGCCACGCCAATGCAAGTTTGGCAACGGCACGCTCATCAAGCGGTTGTTCATCCACACAACAACCGGAGTGTTGCTGTTTACAGGAGCCGCAGCCACACGGGATGTGTTCATTGCACCGGGTTCATCAACCGTCAAGATGCCGGACAGTCAAGTTGGAGTTTCTGACGGTGGCATAACGGCTGTGCCTGCGGTCAGAGTAGGCCGTGGCAATAGGTTGGTCAGTGCTTGTAATCTTACAAATGCAAGAATCAGTGGCACGCTCGAACACATCAAAGGCACTGTGACCACACCACAAACTTTCGGCAAAGAGTCGCAGATCATAAGCAGTGGGCCAACGATCCAAGTGCTGAAGATGTTCGGTGGTTCTTTGGTTCTTGCAGATGAGCCAAGTGACACAACGCTTGGAACGAATCTAGGTACGTTTGCCACGTTGAGCCTGTCAGGCGATATCAAAAACGGGCGCATAATTACTGACAAAAGCAACAGAAGAATCACGCACCCGAAATCAGGTTTGGGTGTAGATGGAGAGAACTCCATCAGACTTGCCAGCGGTCAAACGGTGACGTTGACATGACCTGCCCGAAGTGCGAGCAGCGAGCCAAGGACGAGCGGCAAGCCCTGAGTCACTGCGAGAAGCAGCAGCAGCAAGCAGTCAAGGTCAACCAACGCATGGCGATTGCTGTGGCTGTGCTGTCAACCCTGATCGGCAAGGAAGCCTTCGACCGATTCACGCAAGTCACCGAAGTCGTGAACACGCTGCAAGTTGGGGACGCTGGCACGGGTGATGATGAGTTGATCTATCCGACCATTGCTGCTAGTACCCCGCAAGCACCCAAGTCAAGGCTCAGCACAAGCATGCCTGACTTGGGCTTCACGGTGTCACGGTCTGTGCTGACTGATATACCCGGCAGCATCTTGCCACCGTTCGAGCCAGAGATCAGCCCGCCACTCTTGTCGGCTGGCTTTCTGCCCGATCCACCAGACAGGTTTGTGCCGTTCGCTGGTCCGTTGCTGTTGTTCGGTTTGGCTATGGTAAGACCAAGGAGAAGGAAGTAATGCCAGCACCACTTGACCTTGACGTTGAACAACTACGCAAACTGGCGTCGATGCAGTTGACGTATGAAGAGATTGCCGGATTCTTCGGTTGCTCTCGATCCTCGTTGTATGCCCGTGAGGACTACCGCGAAATCATCGAGCAAGCAAGGGACACGGGCAAGGGTTCGCTGCGTCGTGAGATGTGGAGTTCAGCGATGGACGGCGACCGGCAGATGATGGTGTGGCTGAGCAAGCAGTACCTTGGCATGCGTGAGAAGACCGAACACAGCGGCGAAGGGCTGCGGCCTCTGACCATCGAGTTTGCCGAAGCAACGCCACCAGAGAAGCCAGCCGATGAAGTTTGACCTGCTGCCTGCACAACTTGACTTCATCAGAGCGCGAGAGCGTGAGGTGCTGTATTCAGGTGCGTTCGGCGCAGGTAAGACGCGGGCGTTGTGCATGAAGTTGGTGGCTCGCTTGGTTGGCAGACCGGGCGCGCGTGAGGGCTTGGCGCGGAAGCACCTTGTCAGCCTGAAGGCCACAACGCTTCGCACGCTGCTTGAGCAAGACGGCATCTTGCCGCCTGTCCTGCCGCGTGGCACGTACGAACACAACAAGAGCGAGCGAGTGATTCGACTGCTTGGTGGCGGCACGATCTACTACTTCGGCCTTGATGACTACGAGAAGATGGGGTCTTTGAACCTGTCAGGCTGTGCAGTCGATGAAGCCGTTGAGTTGGTCGAAGGCGACTGGACGATGCTGCGTGGTCGCATCCGTCTTGAACTTGATGACCTTGCCATGCAGTTGTATGGAGCCTGCAACCCCGGTGCGCCATCGCACTTCTTGGCTGTACGCTTCGGGCTTGCCGGTGGACACCAAGCCGCACCGAACTGTCGGGCCATCCAGACCAGAAGCCCGGACAACTTCTTCTTGCCGCAAGCCTATCTGGAAGACTTGATGAGCCTTGAAGGGGTAGCCTTTGAGCGATACGTTGAGGGCAAGTGGCGTGGTGGTGAGGGCTTGGTGTACGACCGCTTTGATCGGTCTGTGCATGTTCGGCAACGCACCGAAGAGTGGCGGCGAATCATCGTGGGCCAAGACGAAGGGTACACCAACCCGGCGGCACTTCTGGTTGTGGGCGAAGATGGCGACGGTCGATTGCACATCCTCGAAGAGTTCTATAAGTCGCAGATGCTTGAGGTGGATGTGATCGCAACCGCCAAGGACATCGCCAGCCGGTACAAGATCGAGTCCTTTGTGCTTGATCCGTCAGCCGCCAAGTTGAAGGCTGCAATGCACCAATCCAACCTTGATGTGGCATCGGCTGACAACAGCGTGTTTCCCGGCATCCAGAAGGTGCAGCAGCGTCTTGCCCGTGCTGGCGACGGTCAGCCACGCTTGACAGTTGACCCGAAGTGCGAGAACACCATCCGTGAGTTTGAATCCTACGAGTGGCTTGGTGGCTCAAGTGGATACAAGGATGCACCGAAGAAAGAGATGGATCACGCGATGGATGCATTGCGATATGCCGTGGTTCATTTCGATGGCAGCCGTGTCGAGCCACGGGTGCGCGTAGCGGATAAGCCCGCAACTGGTGACAGGTTTGCCAACGATGAACGAATGTGGAGATCGCTCTAATGCTTGAAGGTTTCAAATCCGCTCTTGGGTTCAAGGCCAAGCAAGACCGCTTGGACTACGTCCGATCAACCATCAAGCCAGAAGCCACATATGGCATGACCAAGTCAACGCAGGAGCAGGCCGCTTCCTTGCGTCTGATGACTGGCTACGTCTATGCGGCTGTGATGATGAACGCTCGCATGATCGCCGCACAGCCCTTGCGCCTGTATGCTTCTGTCGAAGCACGCGGCACAAAGCAGTTCCCAACCAAGTCGGTCAGCAAGAGCGTGCAGCGGTATCTCAAAGGCGACGGCTCGATGCGTCCTGCGAAGTCCGCCATGCTTGGATCGAACACCGGGGGTGACGTTGTTGAAATCTATGACCACCCGATTCTTGACTTGCTGAACAAGGTGTCACCGTTCTACGACGGGTACAACTTCAACATCCTTCGCAAGACGTTCTTGCAGGTGACTGGCAACGAGTACTTGCACCCGATCATGGGGCCGATGGGCTACCCGGTAGAAATCTGGGTGATGCCGTCGCAGTACGTCAAGATCAAGCCAACCCGTGACGAGCGACTGATCGAAGGCTACGAGTACGGGCAGCAACCAAACAACGCCTTCTTTGCACCTGACGAAGTGCTGCACAACCGCGTGCCTGATCCGAACGACCCGCTGTACGGTCGTGGCTGGGTTGCCGCTGCGTCTGACGCGGCTGGCTTGTTGCAGTCTATGGACGGCTACGAGAAGCACCTGTTTGCGAATCAGGCCCGACCCGATTGGGGCATCTTCCTGAAAGAGACGCTGAACGA
>CAACVD010000881.1_pt1 | contig 14529 bp, 12 predicted proteins | sample 2381771 | NCBI WGS metagenome assembly CAACVD01 (sample SAMEA5211965, study PRJEB30684) | marine metagenome | biome: Marine; feature: Epipelagic; material: Water | collected 2015-10-15 | depth 15 m | reverse complement strand
TCTTTATTAGGTGGCGTAATGGCTAAAGCTCAAGAGGGAGACGAAGAAGCTATTGCAGCGACTAGAAACGTTGATGCTTTAAAAAGTTATTTAACTCAAGGATATAGAAATTTAAAAAGTTTTATAAAAGAAGATGGAAGTGAAGACGTAGAAGCGCTTGAAGCTCAAGTAAATAGAGATGTTTCTGAGTATGCATCTGGAGCTGGAGGCTACGCAGAAGGTGGTAGAATAGAATATGCTATGGGTGATAGTGCTAGCGATAACGCTATGCAAGCGGCGGGTATCGAGGGACTACCTATAAGGCAAAACCCAAAAGGTATAAAAGAGCTAGATCTTAGAGAAACTGGTGGATTTATACAACCAGTTGGTATAAAAGAAAAAGAAGATGACATCCCAGCGATGTTATCAAACAACGAATTTGTGTTCACAGCCGATGCTGTAAGAGGCATGGGTGAAGGCGATGTAAATAAAGGCGCTGAACGTATGTATAATATGATGAAAACTTTAGAAGCAGGAGGAAAAGTATAATGGCCGAAGTACAACAAGTAAGACAGTTACCACCTGAATTTATAGAAGCAGCCGGCAAAACATATTTATCAGACTTACAAAAAGCAGTTGGTGATTTTAAGACAACTGATCTTGGTGGCATTATGGGTCGACAGTTTGTTGCTGGACCTGGTGCACTAACAACACAAGCTGAAGGTTTAGCTTCTGGACTTGGTGGGTTTCAACCTTTTTTAACAGAGGCAGCAGCTGCAGAAACGGAAGCAAAAGGTTTAGTTAGTCCTACTGCTTATCAATCTTACATGTCTCCATTTCAACAAGATGTTATTGATACAACACTTGCGGAGTTTGACAGACAAGCAGCTAGAGGTTTACCAGCATTATCTGCAAGAGCAATCTCTGCAGGGGCTTTTGGTGGTGGACGAGAAGGAGTTGAAAGAGCAGAGTTTCAAGCAGCATCTGATAGAAACAGAGCAGCATTACAAGCACAACTTTTAGGACAAGGATTTACACAAGCACAAAATTTAGCAGGTCAAGCTTTTAATCAACAAAGAGCACTAGCCGCTGGTCAATTAGGATTAGCACAACAATCACCTGCATTAGTTGGTCAACAGATTGCGGGCTTAACAACGCTTGGTGGTCAACAACAAGCAAGAGCTCAACAGTTATTATCAGCTGATCAACAACTTGCACAAAGACAAGCGTTTCAACCATTAGAGGCAGCGCAAACTTTAGGTCAAGGTATCGTGCCTTTAATATCAGGATATCCTGGTACAGAGAAAACTATGACAACACCTTCACCAAGTGCATTACAAACAGGATTAAGCACAGGTGCTACGTTGGCTGGTATATATAGATTAATTAGAGGATCTGCATAATGAGTATAACTTTAAAAAGACCAATGTTTAGAAAAGGTGGAGAAGTAGAAGAGGGTATTATGGAATTAGCTACACCTAGAAGAAACTATGATAAAGGAACTACTCCTTTAGAATTAATAGAACAATCAAATGTACCACAATTAGCTAAAGAACAAGCAAAATTGTTTTCTCAGCTCGCTGGATTAGGAAAACCATCAGGATCTGATTTATTAACAAATGTATTAATTCAAGGTGGATTAAGAGGTCTGTCAACTGCAGGTAAGGGCAGCACACTTGCAAACTTAGCTGCTGCTTTTGAAGCACCTGTGGGACAAGCATTAAAACAAAGAACAGCAGGTAAAAGTTTAGATATTCAAGGTGCTATGAAAGGTCTTGAACTTGGTACAAAATTAGACATTGCTAGACAAAAAGAGTTAAGACAAAAACAATTTGAATCTGGAACTGTTGAGTCAATTACAAAAGACATACAAGCTATTTTAGGTAAAGATGCTATAGGAGATGCTAGACAATTAGCAATAAATTTATCTCCTTTTATAACTAAAGGAAGACGAACTCCTGGTATAAGATTTGCAGGAATTTTACCTGTAGATTCAAAAACAGGAGAACCAAATCTATCTCCTAAATTTGGTTTAGCTAGACAACCAAATGGAACAGTTTACATACATCCTTTTCAATCAATATTTTATGTCGTACAAGATGGACAACTAGAAGTAGCAGATCAAGATACATTGAAGCTTCCAACAGAGGAGTAAGATGAGTAGCTATAGTCTCACTAGACCAGATCAAGAAAAAGATCGAAAGAAAAAAAGTGGTTATTCTTTAGAACCAAAAACTGGAGGATATTCTCTTACACTTGAGGAAGACATTGAACAACTTACACCACCAGCAGCAGATGATAATGAAGTAAGTCAAATACATGGTGCTATGGCAGGTATTGCATCTGGTATTATTAAAGTGCCAGAAGGTATATTTTCTTTAGGCGCAGAACTTTTGGACTTTACAGGTATGACAGTAGACGCTGCAGCAAAAGTAGAACAAGCTTTTGATACCATTAACATATTTGAAGAGACAGCTGAAAAAACAGCTGCAGGTAAAATTACACAAGCATTAGTACAAATTGGTGTGCCAGCAACAGCTGCTGCAACAGCTGCAAGAAAATTAGCCTTAAAAGGTTTACGTGCTAGAAAAGCAGGATTGTATTTAAATCCAAAAGCAAAAAATTTACAAAAAGGTTTAAAGAAAGCAAAACAATTAAAACTAACAACAGGTCAAAACATAGCTGCAGTAGCTCTTGGTGGTGCAGCGGGAGAAACTTTAGTTGGCGATGTAGAAGATATTGGAACTATTGGAGATGTATTTGAAGCTGGTCCAACAGAATTAGATAGAGATGTGCAAGCAGATCCGCAAAAAGATGCGGGAAGAAAATTATTAAATAGATTAAAGTTTAGTGCTGAGTCTATACCTCTTACAGGTTTAGTTTTTGGTGCTGGTGTTGGATTAAGAGAACTAGGTAAACGTGGTAAACAAGCTATATATAGTAATGACAAACTAATAAGATTTTTTGATAAAGTAGGATCCGCATTTAGACCAAGAGGTGCAGCACCACAAGACGTATTTTTAGCTAAAAGAACTGAAAAAGGTAGACAGATGGCAGATACAAACTTTGCCATGGAGCAAGTAAAACGTATTGATAAAGAAGTAAATCAAATGTTTCCTACACTTAAAAATTTTTTAAATAAAACTAACGATGAAAACAGAGGTAAATTTTTTAAAGAAATAAATGACCTTATGTTTGAAGGTGATATGAAAAAAGGTATACCAGCACAAGCTGCAACTGCCTTTGCTAAGTCTGCTAAAAAACAAGGTGCAAAAACACAAAACGTAAATAATATTCTCACTGCAGCAACAAAAGTTAGAGAAAGATTTAGCACTCTTTTAGATATTACAGCTCAAGGCACTGTAGGTATAAAAGGAGCTGCTGGTAAAAAACTACAGGCAAATTTAAGAGAATTGATGGGAGACAGAGTAAAACAATTTATTGGTACTACTTATAGAATATTTCAAAATCAAGATTTTGGTTTTTATCAACGATATAGACCTGCAGAAGAAGCCATAGAAAAAACAAAAGAATTATTTAAAAGATATGCAGCTAAAAATAAAAATCCTATTACAGATGAAACTGCAGAACAAATGGTTAATAGTGTTTTATCACAAGCAAGACAATATAATCCTAGAACAAAACTACCATCATTTGAGTTTGATAATTTAACACAAGGCGCAGATACACCTACAAATATAAAAACATTTGCACAAACTTTAACAAAAGAACTACCAGATGGTTCAAAAGAACTAAAAGTTATTGGTAAAGGAAGTAAAATATTTAGAGAATTATTTGGTGAAATAGAAGACGCAAGATATTCTATTTTTGAAGGTGTTGGTAGGTTAAGTATGATAGCCAGAAAAAATCAACTATTTGATGAAATACTAGACACAGATCAAAGATTAAAAGATGCAGCAACGCTTGCAACTCCTCCAGGTTCAAGAGGTTTTTTCTTTTCAACTCCATTAGATGCACGAAAAGCTTTGCCAAATACAGAGATAGTGAAGATGGATGACTATGTAAAAGAATATTTTCAAGACGGTGTTTTAATAAATAGGTTACAAGGTCAATATACCTCAAAAGAAATAGCAGAGGCATTTAGTAATGCATCAAAAGTATCTGAGTGGATGCGAGGAGAAAAAGGTAATTTTGCAGCTAGATCAGCAGCTGGTTTGTATAGAAATATGTTTTTAGTTCCAAAAGCTGTATCACAATATGCAAAGACAGTTTTATCTATACCCACACACTTTAGAAATTTTTTATCTTCTTCTGCATTTGCAATAGCAAATGGTGCACTAACTAATCCTGTTTATATGGTAAGAGGTTTTAACCAAGCAAGAAAAAGTTTAAATTTAGGATTAAGAGATCCAAAAGCTATGGAGTATTACAGAGAACTATTGGAGCTTGGTGTCACCAACACAAACGTAAGAATGGGTGACCTTAAAAATCTTATGCGTGATGCTAAAATGTTTGAGTCAGGGAATGTTGCAACTGACTCTATTTTAAAACCTATGGCAAAAGCTTTAGGTAGAGTGGGTGAAGGTGCATTAAGAAAAGCTAGAGCAGTTGGTCAAGGATTTCAAGACTTATATATAGCTGAAGATGATTTTTGGAAAATTACAATGTATGAAACAGAAAAACTTAGAAGAGCAGATGCTTTCAGAAAAGCTGGTATTAAAAAAACAGCTCAACAAATAAAAGAAGAAGCTGCAGACATTGTGAGAAATACAATACCAAACTATGCGTACGTTGGTGACTTTGTAAGAACAATGCGTGTTACACCGTTTGGTAATTTTATGTCTTGGCCATCAGAAGTATTTAGAACAAGTGGTGGTATCTTTGAACAAATATTAAAAGACATAAGAGATCCTGTAACAGGTAGTTTAAATTATTTTAAAAGCACTAACCCTATGAAGAATATCGGTTTATCTAGAGCTGCAGGTGCAGCTACTGCATTCTCTGCAATACCATTTGGTATCGTAGAAGGTGCAAAAGCAATCTTTGGTGTGTCTGATAAAGAGGCAACAGCAGCGAGAGACTTAGGTGTTGCACCTTGGTCTAAAAATTCACAGCTTATATTTGTAAAAGATCCTAACACAGGTGAATTATTTTACAGTGATTGGAGTCATAACAATGTGTATGACACAGTACAAAGACCATTTAGAACAGTGCTATTAAATATACAACAAGGTATCGAAGACGAAGAAATATTAGCAAAAGGTTTTTATGAAGGACTTACAAATGCCATGGCTGAAACAGCTAATCCATTTATAGGTGAGTCTATCTTTACAGAAGCTCTTGGTGATATTGTAGCTAGAGGTGGTGTAACAAAAGATGGTGTAGTTCTATACACTGATGATACACCTAGAAACGAAAGATACGATAGAATGTTAAAACATATTGTTGAGTCGCAACTACCACAATATAAACAATTTGTTAGAGTTTATGATTCTGCAACAGGTAAGCCAGACAGACAAGGTGATGTTATAGAAATAGATAAATCTCTTGCAGGTGTATTTGGTTTTAGATTAATACCTATAAAACCAGAAAACGCTCTTGAGTTTGCAATCAATGATTTTAACTCTAGTGTACGTAACTCTAGAAAAGAATTTACAGGCGGTAAAGAGGGTGTAATTAGACCAAACAAATCGCCAGAAGAAGTTATTGAAAGATTTTTTGTAGCAAATAGAGCTTTGTATAATGCTAACGTAGTTATGAAAAATAAAATAAATAGTGCAAAAACTTTAGGTATGTCAGATGATGAAATAGGTAAAACATTTATAGATAGAGGTAGAAAGAAAAACTATCAGTTTATAGAGACAAACACTTTTAAACCTTTTTTTCCTAGTAAAGATATACGTAAGGCCTTGATAGAAATAGAACAAAAAACAGGACAAGATTTTTATAGCACGGCAGAGCCTGTAATACTTGAAATGTTACAAGATTTTCAAACACAGAATCTTAATGAACCATGGAACTTTAAATTAGAAGACTATCTACCACAACCAGAACCACAATCTAGAGTGCCATTACCACCACAACCACAGCCTAATCCTGCTGTTGTGCAGCAACCTACACCTATGACTACCGGCTTGACACCTAGTGAACAAGCGTTATTATCAGAAGAAGAGAAGATGATTAGGCTTCGAAACAGAGGATTAGCATAATGGGTTTAAGCAGAAGAGAGGAAACACAATTAGGAGTTTTAAAAACTAAACAAGAGAATTCAGATACTTTTGGACCTCTTACTCCTAAAGAACAAAAAACATTAGAAGAATTACAACAAAAACAAGGTAATCAAAGTAGTCTTTTTGATAATTTAGGAATATTTAGTACATTACAAGCATCAGAAATTGATCCAGACAATCCACCAAGCATGCTACCGACAGGAGCTATGGATAGAGAAACACCTTTTGGAGATAGATTACAACCAGAAGTTCCAAGCGGCGGAGGTATTTTTTCAGGCAGGCAATTTGATCAAATAAGAGGTGGACCAGAATCAGGTGCTTTTGGAGTGCGTGGAATATCACAAGTTCAAGATCTGCCTATTAATCTTGAAGAGTTAGCTGCTTTAGAAGATGATATTATAGAACAACAATTAGCAGCAGCCTCAAGAGGTGAAGGTGAGACTTTTTTTGATAGAACTAGAGACATTGGTGGTAGTGTTTTAGATTATATAAAAGGTGGTGGTATGATTGGTCGAGGTATTACAAGTTTAACAAACATGCTTGGCGATACATTTAGAGGAAGTAGATTTTATAATCCTATAACGGAAAGCGGTAATAGATTATTTAAACCTTTTTCACGACCAGGTAATCCTTCTGGAATGAGAACAAGAAGAGCTGCAGATAGAATTTCTTATATGTTAAATAGAGGTGCAGCAGGTAAAGGTTTTAGTCAAACAAATTTAGATAATATAATGAGAGGTTTTGGTCTACAAGATGTTGATACAGGTAGTATGATGGATTCTATCGCTGAGTCTGCTAAAACAGGTTACGGTGGATACGGTAGTTCTGATGCTGCAGCAGCTGCAGCCGCAAGTGGTGGTAGAGATTATAGTTCTTCACCTGGTGCCATGGCTGGTGATATGGAATATGGAGAAGAATAATGTCTAAAGATAACGCACTACAAAGAATAGACTCACACGAAAAACTCTGCAGAATTATGCAGAAACAAACTCACGACAAAATTCAAAAATTAGAAAATCAAATCACTAGAGTAGAAAGAATATTATTAGTATCTATGGGAGCAGTCATCTCAGGCATGGGTGGTGTTATTTTAGTTCTCTTACAAAAACTTTAGATCCAGGCCTTTAATTCCTCACCCATAATCTCTGTAGCAATATTAACTTTACTACGAAGCGACTTTACAATCTTCATATCGATTGTATCTTCAGCCATAATATCAATATAAGTCATAGGTTTTTCTTGACCAATACGATCTATTCTAGCTTCTGATTGCATTCTTTTCTCAAGATCATAACCATTAGAATAATAAATCATTGTTGATGCACCTGTAAGTGTAATACCATAACCACCTGTCTGTGGTGTGCCAACTATAAATCTAACTGGTGATTCTGGGTCTTGTATTTTTTTAATAGCAGCAGCTCTCTCATCTGTCGTTGTATCTCCATAATACGTAACTACTGCATTGTTGCCATATTTTTTTGATATAGCCTCTACAATCTTTTCTATGTCATATCTATAATGGGCCCATATAACAGCTTTGCCCTCTACTTCCTCTAGTATATCTACAAGTTGACTAATACGATTATTTTTTATTTCCTGAATAGTGCCATCGTCTGATTTAAAATGACCACATGTTATTTGATGTAGTCGCATAAGCTGCGTAATGACAGTTGCAGATGTAACCATCTTGCCATTTAAAACTGCAAGTGCTTCTTGTTTCATTTGTTTATAAACTTTTCTTTGTTCGTCTGATAAGTCTATTGTGCGTTTTAAATATGTTTTACTTGGTAAATCTAAACAATCATCTTTTAATACTCTGTATGAAAAAGGTTTTAATTTGTCTGATAATTCAGATAAGTTTCTGTATCCAACTACAATCTCAACTTGTCTACCTTGAACCTGTATTTTTCTACATACAGCATATCGTGTTCTAAAAGAATAATAAGAAGATTGATCTAATAACCATGGATCTAAAAAATTACATTGTGAGAATAAATCTAAAGGTGATTTGGTTACAGGAGATCCTGTAAGTATTCTTCTATATTTTGTAAGCGATCGTAAGGATAAAATATTTTTAGTTCTCTTTGCACTAGGATTTTTTATGGTTGTAGATTCATCTATACCCATCAAAGCATTATGACTACTTAAAAATTTATGTGCAAATTGTAATCCTTTTTTAGTAGAAAAAGCCTCAACATTCATAATTAATACATGTAGGTCTGCACCTGTAGAAAACATAGGTTTCAAATCTTTTGCATTAGGATCTGTTCTCCAAAGCCCTATTTTTTTAGGTATATAATCAGGCATATGGTTTGGTATTTCTTGATCAAACCAGTTCTTATACACACCTTTTGGTGCAACTATAAGAGCTCCGTTTATTTTACCTGCATTGTAAAGCATAGCAATGTTGTCTATTAATACCTTTGATTTACCTGTACCCATTTCCATAAAGTACGCAAAAACTTCTTTATCCCATGACATTTCAAGGGCTTTCTTTTGATGAGCAAAAGGCTTGCTTTTATATTTATAATGCATAATATCTTTTAACTTTCTATTGGAAGCATATATATTATGTGTTAAACAAAGTCAAGAAGGATATATTACTAATGGCAACAGTCTTTGTTATACAAGACATACCAGGATCTAAAGTAGGTGCACCTAAAATTAATATTATAGGGGCAACAGAGTTTGGTAATTTAAAAGTATTATTACCAGAAAACTCACAGATTATTTTGAGTCCTGCGTATGTAATACAAACATTAAAACAAAAATTAAGAGAATATAAAGAAAAAGATTATTTACTACTTACAGGCGATCCTGCCATAATTGGTGTAGCTTGTTCTATAGTATCAGATATTACGAATGGTAAATACAACCTGTTAAAATGGGATAAACAAGAAAGAAAATACTATCCTGTAGAAATAAATTTACACGGGGGTTGACAAATACATTATAAACCTATATATAAGAAAGCAAGAAAGTTATGACAAAAATTGATTTTGAAAAAGATAGAATGCAATCTGTGAAGCAGATAGATTCCGCTAAGAGATTGTCCGACAAAGTTCTAGAATTAAAAGATTTAGAAGATGAAATTGCTAATGCTGAGGAGTCTTTAAAAAAATTAAAAGAAAAAGCAAAAGAAGTTTCGTCTGTAGAAATACCTGCAATGATGGATGATATGCAGATTACAAAATTAAAGCTGAAAGATGGTGAGCAAGTAGAGATTAAAAAAATCTACGGCGCCTCTATTCCAAAAGATCAACAGGAAGCAGCTTTTACATGGCTTCGTAACAACGGTCTAGGTGATGTTATTAAAAATGACATTACCGTTACCTTTGGTCGTGGCGAAGATAACAAGGCGGCATCATATGCTGACCTTGCAAAAGGTCAAGGGTTTGAACCAGTTCAAAAAATTGGTGTGAACCCTATGACTTTAAAGGCTCTAGTAAGGGAGCGTCTTGAAAACGGTCAAGAAATCCCTGACGAGCTGTTTAAACCGTTTGAGGGTAACCAAACTAAAATAACAAGGAGAAACTAGAAATGAGTAGCGAGAAACAAGTAACTACTAAAAAAGAAAACCTACCATCTGCAGGTTTATTTGAGGCAGATGCACAAAAAGGTTTTGAGAATGTGAAGACAGAAAGTCTGGCTCCACCTATCTTAAAGCTATTACAGAACGGATCAGCAGAAGCACAGAAGCGTAATCAAAATTACGTAGAAGGTGCAGAACCTGGTATGTTCTTAAACACTGTTACGAAACAGTTATATGATGGTGATAAAGGAATACACGTTATTCCATGTCATTATAAACTAGAGTTTCAAGAGTGGGCAGATTATGGAACGGGTTCAGGTAGACCTGAAATGATCTATCCAGATACTTCGGATATTCTAGAAAAAACTACAAAAGGCGCTGACAATAAAGATAGATTACAGAATGGTAATTATATCTTAACTGTTGGTCAACACTTTGTAATTATTGTGGGTGATAAAGGTTCTGAAACTGCAATGGTATCTATGAGTTCGTCTCAAGGTAAGATTAGCAGAAAATGGAACTCCATGATGAAGTCTATTAGTTTAGATGGAAAAGATGGACCATACACACCACCATCGTTTAGTCACATTTATAAATTATCTTCTGTATTAAATACAGGTAAAGGTAATCAATGGTATGGCTACAACGTAGAAAAAGTTGGAATGTTAGAAGATGCTAAGATGTATGAACGAGCTAAGAAGTTCTACGAAGGCATCAGAAACAAAGCATAATACTTTTGGGGGCGAAAGCCCCCAATACTTGTAGTGGTGATGATAGAATTAGATAAATTCATAGATATATTTGCGGGCTCGTATAGCGCCTATGGTCAAACTAGAAAAACAGATGAGTTTGATGAGAGGGGCAAACACAAAACTAAATCTTTCATAATTAAAAAAGCTCCTAATAAACAAATGTTTCAAGAACATTTGGATGGTAAAGAACCTGCTCTTGGTATTATACCAATAAATGAATCAAATAGATGTAAGTGGGCCTGTATAGATATTGATGTATACAATGGCTTTGATCACAAAGAATTAATTGTAAAAATACGTAAGCATAACTTCCCTTTAATTGTATTTAGGTCCAAATCTGGCGGTGCACACGTCTTTTTATTTTCTGATAATTATGCACCTGCAGTATTATTTAGAAGCAAATTAAAAGAGATGGCAGCTAAACTAGGCTATGCTAATGCAGAAATATTTCCAAAACAAAATAAAGTTGACATGCAAAAAGGCGGCACAGGTAGTTTTTTAAATCTACCTTATCACAATGCAAAACAAACAATGAGATATGCTGTAAAAGATGATGGGTCAGCAATGACTATAAATGAATTTTTTGAAGCGCATAGTAAAGTAAAATTATCTGAAGATCAATTATCAAAATTAACTATAAAAGAAGAAAAAACAGTTGACAATCTACTCAAAGGTGCGCCACCATGTTTGGTTACGATCGCAAAACAAGGAATACCTAACGGTCAAAGAAACAACGCCATATATAACTTTGGTGTTTACACAAAGAAAAGATTCCCTGATAAATGGCAGATAGAAATATTTAAATACAATGATGCGTATTGTAAACCTCCACTAGATAAAAAAGAAATAGATACATTAATTAAATCTATTGATGGTAAAGAATATAATTACAAATGTAAGGATGAACCTATTGCATCATTTTGCAATTCTAAGAAATGTGTAATGCAAGAGTTTGGTGTGGGTGATGGGGTGCCTGAAGTAGAAATAAAAGAGATACAAAAGTATGACTCTGATCCGCCTTTGTATTACGTAACTGTAGGCGATGAACAAGTAGAAGTAGAATCACAAGACTTACATGAGCCAGATAGATTTTCTTTAAAATGTTTAGAACAAATAAACCAAGCGATGCCACCTATTGGTAAATTAGTATGGAGAAAAGTAATTAACAAATTATTAAAAGACACTATACCTTTAGAAGCACCAGAGTCTACAAAGATAGATGTGCAACTAAAAGAATTACTAGCAGACTACATTAACAAGATACCAGGTAAAGATTGGAAAGATATATTACGTGGGCTGTCATACACAGAAGAAGGTGTAAGTTATTTTAAATTTAAAGACTTTTGGAAGTATTTAGTTAGGACAAAACTTTGGCCGGATAAACAATATTCAAAACAAAAGACAGCTAGAATGTTGGAGACTTTGTTTGATGCAGAAGAGATACCAGGTAAAATAAACAACAAGAGTGTTAGGTACATGGCGTTGAAAACAATTAATTTAGACCGACCTCATGTAAGAAAAGAAAGAATTAAGGAGGCCCCTTTTGCATAGAACAATCATTCCTGGTCCACCAGGCACGGGTAAAACACATAGACTAATGCATTATCTTGATGAAGAGCTGAAGAAAACAGATCCTAAAAAAATAGTATACATAGCTTTTGGTAACGCTGCAGTAGATGTAGCTAAAGAAAGAATAAAAAATGATGATGTTTATGTGAGCACAATGCATGCCATGGGCAGAAAAGAATGTGATTTAAATACGAAAACAAGTTTATTAAAAGGTAATAAATGGAAAGGATTTAAAAACTTTTCAAGAATATGTAGTGACCTATCTTTTGAATCTGCGATAGATCACAATGGATATGTACAGTACGTTAACCCGCATATGAAGGTCATGGAATATGCTAGAAATAAAAAGATATCTTTAGAAGAAGCAGCAGTAGAATTAGATTTACATTACTCAATTAATATTTTTTTAACTCAGCAAATAAAAACAGATCTAGATACATATAAAGAAGATACAGGTATGTTTGAATATGCTGATATGATTTCCAAGTTTGTCGAGGAAGACAAGTGTCCACCACTACACTGTGTTTTCCTCGATGAAGCCCAAGACCTGAGCCCTTTGCAATGGGATATGTTTTTTTATATAGAGAGTAAATGTGCTCGTTCATATATTGCAGGAGATGATGATCAAACCATCTATACTTTTCAAGGCGCAGATCCAAAAATATTTATTGATTTAAAAGGCACCTTTGATTCTCAAATACAATCACGTAGGATTCCAAGAGCGGTGCACAGAATAGCTAGTTCTATATTACCTCACATGTCAAAGCGTATGAAAAAAGAGTGGTTACCTAGAGATGAAGAGGGTGAAGTACATCACAACATACAGTTTGAAGATATAGACTTTTCTAAGGGCAGCTGGCTTGTATTGACTCGTACGAATAAAATGTTAGAAAGTTTACGTGATCATTTATACAGAATGAATTATCGATTTGAAGCCAAGTCTCAAGAGTTATTACCTAACAAAATGTTAAGTGCGTACAAGGTGTGGAAACGTCTGAACGATGGAGCTTACGTAAGTAAAGACGATGTAAAAGATCTTTGGGATTTTCTCACGGTAAAAGATGGACATTTAGAAAGAGGATACGCTGGAGGCAAGACACTACAAAACATTACATCTGTTAATTTAGAGGGACTACGAGCTGAACACGGGTTGCGAGCGACGGGGAGCTGGGAGACATTAAAATTTCCAGACGACAGTAAATTATATATTAAAAAATTATTAGAGTCAGGTGATGATTTAATGAAACCTGCAAGAATAAAATTATCTACAATACACAGAGTGAAGGGTGATGAGGCAGAAAACGTTGTTTTGTTTACGGACATAGAAAGAATTATCTATGAGTCAGCAAAGAGAGACGCGGATCCAGAACACCGTACATTCTACGTAGGTACAACAAGAGCAAAACAAAAACTATTTATAACTAATCAAGGTTATGAATATCAATATAACATAGGAGCACCAGTAATATGACAGATCCAGATGGACTAGAAAAAGCATTTCCACAATCAAGGCAGGTTGGAGGGAGTCACTACAAAAATTTTCACATTCAGCCGTATGAGTTTATTTCTAAAAATAATCTCTCATTCTTTCAAGGATGCGTTGTGAAATATGTCTGTAGATATTTATTTAAAAATAAGATAGAAGATCTAGAGAAGATAATTCATTATTGTGAATTAGAAATACTAAAGTTAAAAGATAAAAAATAATGTTTGCAGTTCAAACTGAATGGGATTGTCCAGATAGTTTTCCTGATCTGTCAGGAGAAAAATATATTGCTATCGATTTAGAAACAAAAGATCCTGATTTAAAATCAAAAGGTTCTGGTGCTATACAAGGACACGGAGAGATTGTTGGTATAGCTGTAGCTACGGAAGGATGGAAAGGATACTATCCAATAGCACATGAAGGTGGCGGTAACATAGACAGAAGAACAGTATTAGAATGGTTTAAAAAAGTTTGTGCTACAGACTCTTACAAAATATTTCACAATGCAATGTATGATGTATGTTGGATAAAAGCGTACGGTATACCAATCAACGGACATATTATGGACACTATGGTTATGTCTTCTTTGATAGATGAAAACAGATTATCTTACACATTAAATAGTATTTCTTTTGAATATCTAAGAGAAGTAAAAGACGAGAAAGCTTTGAAAGAAGCTGCAGAGTCTTGGGGTATTGATCCAAAGAAAGAATTATACAAACTACCTGCAATGTATGTAGGTAATTATGCAGAGAAAGATGCTCAACTTACGTTAGAATTATTTAAAACTTTATCAAGAGAGATACAAAGAAAAAATCTTGTAGAGATATTTGATTTAGAAACACAGTTGTTTCCATGTTTAATAGATATGAAATTTAAAGGTGTTCGTGTCGATATCGAACGTGCTCATAAGCTGAAACAGCAGTTAAGTAAACAGGAAGAAGAACTCCTATTAACAGTAAAAAAAGAAACAGGAATAGATGTTCAAATATGGGCAGCAAGATCGATAGCCAAAGTATT
>CAACVD010000876.1_pt1 | contig 14589 bp, 11 predicted proteins | sample 2381771 | NCBI WGS metagenome assembly CAACVD01 (sample SAMEA5211965, study PRJEB30684) | marine metagenome | biome: Marine; feature: Epipelagic; material: Water | collected 2015-10-15 | depth 15 m | reverse complement strand
AGGGGCACCGGAGGCCCCTGCTCCACAAAATTTTAGACAAGGCGGTGCTGTTCAAAAGTTCCAAACAGGTGGTGCCGCCACGTCTATCATGAGTCCTTTTGACATTAATTTTGATTTTGGCACAGAGGTAAAAACTCAGTACGAGACGTTGATGCCTTTATTTAAAAGTATTGTTGACTCCGACGCTCGTGCCGCGCAAGCCGAAGAACGCGCAAAAATGGATGAAGCGCAGGCGTTGCTTTCTGTAGCAAGGGGCGGCTTACGTCTAGCGGCAGGTGATTCACGCGTAGGCGGCTCTTTTGCGTCTCAGCTTGGTGCGGCGTTTGAGCCTACCGCTGGAGAGATCGCGGCCCTCGGGGCACAGGCGCAGGATCGTAGAGACGTTATTCGGGCGCAAGATCAGCAACTGCGTTTAGGTGCGCTTCAGGCTGGTATTGGCCAAGCCGGAGCGGAACAAGCTTTGCAAGCCAAAACTAATCTGGCCGTTTTAGATGCTACGTTAGGTGGTGCCAGCGCCGTAGACGACAAGATTGTAGAAATGCCCGACGGCACCAGAAAAGTTTTCAATCTAAAAACTCAATTGCCCGAATACAGTTCAGCGATTGAAAGCGGTGGCGTTGTAACAGAGGGCAAAGAAGAGGGGTCGTATGGCACTGGGACTCGTGCCAAAGCATTAGCGCGATTAACTACGCCGGAAGGAATTCAAGGCGCTATGGCCGGTCTACTTGGAGAAAGAACCAGTGAGGCTATGCTAGGGCTAAGTGATCTTGCCGAAATTCAAGAGTTTAGTGATCAGACGGGAGAAGCCACTGCAGTCGTTCCTACGCATTTACAGCCTTTTGTTCGGTTAATTAACGATCCTGTTGCTTTGGAAGAGTTCCGAAGAAAGAATGCAGAGACTAAACAAGCTTTTGTAGCGGACATGGAAAGTATAGCCACTGAAATTGCCAATGGATCAAAAGATCCTTCAGAGCTTTATGATCATATTGATAGCCGAATAGCTACTGCCGCTAACATAGACATGGAGTCGGCGACAGGCTTGCCGTCAGGTTTTTGGTCTTTAGTAGAGGGCAGTGCCCAACAATTTTCTGACATGTTTAACGGGTATATCTTGCCTTATGTAAAACTCGGGGACGGCGTAAGCGACTCTGACCAAGCGCGAAGAATGCTAGATTCAGTTTTGCAGTCGGTAGATCGTTATGTCGCCGGGGCACCGGATGAAAGTCGTTTGTTGCAACAACAATACGAGCGACTCGTAGCTCAATTACCTAGTGCAAGCTTATTTGAAACAGACGCGTCAGCAAAAGAGGGATTACGAAATTACCGTGATCTGATTGATAGCGATATAAGCGTCCTTAAAGAAACAATAGAAGACGCTCAATTGTACAGACCGGCTACTTTAGATAAGACTCGTAGGCGATTGATGCAGGCATACAATTTGCGCGGATTGTTAAATGCGTTGTATGAAAATTATGCAAAAGGACCCAGCGGCCAGAAAGTTCCTTCTGAGGTTGATGGGTTTTTATCTACTAGTGAATCCTTAAAAGTTCCTAGTTTTGACATGAGTAAATACTACGAAAAACAAGGCGGTTAACACGTGGCAACCCAGTTTAATCTTACTCAGGCACTTCAAGACCAAGTTCCGCTCTCCGAAATTAATAAAGAGTTAGCTTCACAGAAAAGGTTTAATTACGATGCGGCGTTTGCCGACATTAAAGAAATGCGGCGCGGAGAAGTAATAGAAGGGGGTGTGTCTCCTGAAAACATTTCCGAAGAAGAGTTAGATCTTTTTGCAAACGAAGCTATTCTTTCCGAATTAAGCGATGGCAAATACGCTCGCGTAGAAGAACCTATTCAACGCGGCGTGACGGAAGCTTTGTTGATTGACGTTCCTGCTGGAGTTGCCTTTGCTAGGGGCGCACAAGAAGGTTTTACCCGCACTCCCGGACCCGTTCCGGCAAAGTTGTTGGGCGGCCTCACAGCGGGCACGGTAAGCGGAATAATCGGATACACCCCCGGAGAAATCATTGCTCGCGGTGATCCAACCGGTCTTACTGGATTCAAAGGTCTTTTTCCTTCAGAGCCGTTACCGTCTCAGCGACCCGAAGTAGAAGCCGCCAGAACCTATAGCGGAACGCTCTTATCACTGTTTGCGTTGCCCTCTTTTCTAAAACAAGGTGTCGTTGATTTGGGCGCGGAAAAACTCGCTCGGAATATTGAAAACATGGCACCCGGATTGAAAAGAAGCGTTACAGAAGGCGCTAGAAAAGTAGTTTCTGGGACGGAACGTGTTTTAGAGGGGGTTGCTAAACCTTACGGAATACCCACCACTCGACCAGAAGCGGTCCTGACCGCTGGCCGAGCGGCAGTAGCATCAGGCGCTCCGGCAATAGGAGCTTTTTATGCCGAAACCATAGACCCCTATGACCCTCTTACCAGAGTAGGTGCAGAAATTACTGCAAGTGCAGTACCTACGTTGCGGATCGCTTCATTTATCACGGATAAAACGGCTAGGCCCCTTATTCAAGGGTTGCGAAATATGTTTAGTCGGTCAGGACGAGAGGATTCTGCAAGTCAACAAATTGTTTCTGCACTAGAAGCTTTGGACAAAAAGTACGCGGATATTGAATTTGATCGCGATACTTTTTTGGGAGACTTGGAATCAGCTTTAGAAGGCTCTCCTATAGAAGAGTTAGTTCAGCGGGTAAACAGAGATTTGCCAGAAGGTCGTCAAGCACTGATTATGCCGCCATTAACCGTTGCACAGCGAACAGCGGGTACAACAAAATTAATTCCGGGGGCAGAAGGCGAGTTTAAGCGAATTAACCCGTTGATTGCTTTAGAGGCGTTGGATCGGGGCCTTCGCAACATGAACGCTAAAACGGGAGAGTATGGCGAAGTTGCACAGCAACTTTACGATGACTTCAAAATCTTTTCTTCGCGTTTGATGGAGGAGTTACTTACTCAGGCGCAGGGTGACCCTAGAGCATTAGCCGAGGCGGCAGAAGTTCAAGAGGCGGTTTATTCTTCGTTGTTAACTCAGCGGTTAGAGTCGGCAAAAGAAGCGGCCATTCAAACCGCAGATAAAGTTCAAACCCCTTTGCGAAAAGCCGATCAAAGCGAGCTTTTAGTCACGTATGTTAATCAAGCGTTAGAAGACGCGGATGCGGCAACTAATGCACTATACACTCGCGCGAAAGAGCGATTAGGCGGCGAAAGCATTTCACCCACTCAAACATTAGCCGCTATCAAAGAGCTTCAAGACGAAGGCGCTACGAATCTTCCGCCGTTACTTACCGAACTTATTCGCGTGTTAAACCCAGATGCGTCCGGTTTAGAGGCAAACATTAGCCGACTTACAAAGCTTGAAGAAGAATCGTTGTTGGAAGTCACTAGAGCCAGAACAAACGCGGATAATTATTTGCTTACAGCGCCGCCAAGGGTTGAACGAGAGTTGGAGCCATTGATGGCTCGTATTGAGTCTGTTCCCTATGAAGAGAAGGTAGCAATCCTTAGAGAGCAGTTGGACTTTTTGACGGCACCGTCTACGTTTAAAGGTGCCGACGTGCGAAGTGAGGCGGCATACATCCGTAGGTTACTGCCGGTGATTCGCGCCGAAAACGAGTTGGCTCAAATATCTAATCGAATTGCAGATGAAAGGGCACGATTAGGCGGCATGGACGCTTCTGAAATTTCCATGAGCGAGCTTTTGGACTACCGCAGTCGTTTAAGCCGTGCGGCAAGAAATGTTACTGATCCAAATAATGCTCAGCTTGGTTTTTACTACAGCCGTATAGAAGACGGGATGGTCCGTGACCTTGAGCGCATGTCTGGCGGAAGCTCTCTTTTGGAAGATGGAACGGCGGGGTATCAATCTTTTGAATCTTTGTTGGAAAGAATTTCAGAAGAAGGTCGCACCGGTGTCGAAGAAGGGTTGATTTTGCTTCGTCAAGCTAATGCCTTCAACAGAGCAAAACACGATGTGTTTACTCGCAGTTTTGTAGGCGACTTGAGACAGAAAGATAGAAAGGGCGGTTTGCGTATAAACCCAAAACTAGCCTTTCAAAAACTGTTTACGGGAAGTGCGGACGAAGTAGCAATAAAGCTTGAGCAAGTAGAGGACGCTATAAATTGGATTAACACCGGCGGATTTGACGCGCCTAAGCGAGCCTTAACGCAAGCAGAATTGGACACCCTTTCTGACTCTGCCGTCTCTCGCGTCGGCACTTACCGAGCAGGAAAAAACGATTTACTAAAAACGTTTTTTAGGAACGTCATAGACACCAACCCTGAATCAGAAACGTTCAACATGGTTAATCCCGCCAAAGCCCGAACGTTTTTAGACAAAAACAAAGAAGCGTTAAGCCCTATTTTCCCAGATGTATTTAGGGATATAGAAGATGCAATAGAAGGAAGAATTGATTTCAACGGCTTGATTGCACAACAACAGGATATAGAAAAAAAGCTGGCGGAAGAAACCATTCTTGCTCAATTTAAGGGCGTTTTTGACAACCCGTCTAAACGAATTAAGGCCATCCTTGGCACCCCCGGAGGCAGACCAGATAACCCTGAGAAAGGGTTTTCTCAACTGCTTGATGAAATCAACCGTGGTTTAACGGGGAAACCAAAAGAAAAGCTAGCCGCTAGAAAAGCATTAGTGTCCGGCGTTCTAGATTCTGCTTGGATCTATGCAAATGGCGCGAACCCGGAGCAAGAGCTTAACTTTTTAAAGTTTAGGCAATTTTTGTTCAGCCCCATGGACAATAAGCAAGGGGCTTCGGTAGCGGACATTCTTTTAGAAAAGGATTTTATTACACCCGATGCTTTTGATGACTATCAGACGCTGATTACTCAAGCGGCATCCATTGCGGATGTGATGAAAAAAGCAGGCCCACAGTCTGTTGATGCTTTGCGTGATAAAGGCGCGCTATTGTCTAACATATTGATTAGAGCCGTAGGCGCTATTGGCGGTAACGTTGCCCTTAATAGATTAAAAGGAATTATTGGAAACGTGCCCGGAGCTTCGATGTCTGTTGCTCAAACAACATCAAATGCTACAGCAGAACTTGGTTTAAATATGCCTGCCATGAAGGTTCAGGATATTTTTACGGAGGCGATGGTTGATCCGGAAGTAATTAAAGTGCTTTTGGAAAAAGCGCCAAAAACAGAGTCCGCCGCAAGAAGGTTCTTTGGAAGCATCCCCGCCCTTTTTTATACGTCGGGTATCCGGGGCGTAACTGAATCAGTTAAGCAAACTGAAACGGGAGTAATACCCACTGATTATGTGGAAGAGGTTTACCGCGACGTTGTACCGCAACCTCAACCAGAGCCTACGCCCACCGATCCACGGCCCACGGGTCCGCTGTCTATTCAAAACAACAATCCCGGCAACCTGCGGTTAGCAGGACAACCCGGTGCGACAGAAGGGCGGAGCGGCTTTGCGGCGTTTTCGTCTCCCGGTCAGGGTTTGCGGGCGTTGACCCGACAAGTTGTTTTGGACACGCAAACGCGGGATATGAATCTTGAGGATTTTTTAAATAAGTACGCTCCGCCGTCTGAAAACAAAACAAATCAATACATCTCATTTGTAGAGCGGCAGACGGGCTTAGACGCCGAAGGCAAAGTGCCTGAGTCAAAAATTCCTCAACTTGTTCGCGCTATTGTCAGAATGGAAGGCGGCCAAGAAGCTGTGGATTATTTCTACGGTCAGCAACGTGCCGAGGCGGCTCCTGCACCACAACAGCCGATAGCACAAGCCGCGCCTCCCGCACCACAGGCTCCGGCTCCCGTCAGCCCTCAGTCGTTACAGCGGGCGGCACGGGTCTTGGGGCCGCAGGATGAGATCGGGATGCTGGCGTCAGAAATGTTGATGAGGCAAGGACCCGCTTAAATAAGCCAGTTCTTTGCCGATTCGCCTAAAACGTCTCCCGCGATGTTTATTTTGTCGCGCAAAGCGGTTAGAATCTTTTCGTCAATCGTTCCTGGACTGACCAGATCAACGTAAGTCACGTTGTCCTTCTGGCCTATCCTGTGTGCGCGATCTTCTGATTGCAGACGTATCTCTAAATCATAACTGTTGCTGAAGTAAATCACTGTATTTGCTTCAGTTAATGTAATTCCATAGCCGCCGGTACGGGGCTGTCCAACAAAAAAACGTAACTCGGAGTCAGGGTCTTGAAAACGGTCGATAATGTTTTGTCTGTCATCTTGGTGAGTCTCACCGTAGTAGGATGCTACTACGCCACTGCCCCACTTTTTCTTTAACGCCTTTTCGATGCGGTGAATATCGTAGGTGTAGGTGGCCCAGATAATAGCTTTACCTTGGACCTCTTCGACCACGTCCATTAACTCATCTAACCGGTTGTTTTTGATCTCTTGTATCGGCCCTTCGTCTGGTTGAAGGTGGCCGCAACAGATTTGTTGTAACCGCATAATCTGCGTCAGCACGGATGCCGTCGTGGCCAGTTTGCCCTGCTCCAACTGAGCCAAAGCTAAGTCCTTCATTTGCTTATATAAAACCACCTGTTCCTTGGTCAGGTTGACTTCGCGCCGTTGATAGACCTTTTCCGGCAAGTCCAGACAATCCTCTTTCAACACCCGCGTACTAAACGTGTCCAGCTTCTCTCCAAGCTCATCTAAGCGACGATAGCCGGTTATCTCGTTGAAGCTATGGGGACCCATCGAACGCCGCTGTACGGTCGCGTAGCGCCCCTGAAACGAATAGTAACTCGCAAAGCCCAGCGCCTGCTGATCCAGAAACATGCACTGGCTGAACAAATCCATGGGGCTTTTGGTAATCGGTGAGCCGGTTAAGATGCGGCGATACTTCGACGCCTGTCCTACCTTGATCAGATTCTTCGTGCGCTGTGCGCCCTTGTTCTTAATACTGGTGCTTTCGTCCAGAATGGTCATGCAGTTTGGATTTAACTGCACAAACTTCTGAGCCGCCGACGCGCCCTTTGGCGTAGAGAACGCTTCTGTGTTCATCACCAGTATGTGCAGGAACCCCGGCTCACGGTTCTCCGGATCAGCAATCTCTTGAATCTCTGCGCGAAACTTCTGGGTAAAGTTTGGTTGCCACTTGACCAGTTTAGTCTGAATGCTGTCTGGCAGATGAACAGGGATCTCTTTTTTGACCCAGTTATCGAAGACGCCCTTTGGGGCAATGATCAACGCCGTATCGATGTCACCAGCTTGGTAAAGCGCGCCCATGGTATCAATGGCGACTTTTGATTTGCCCGTGCCCATCTCCATAAACAAACCAAAGTAAGGCCTACGCCACGATTCATCGAAGGCGGTACGTTGATGATCGTAGGGTGTTGTTTTAAATTCGTACATGTTTTCCCCCAACGCTTGACATAGGAGGATATAGGATGCGAGACTGCGCGTCCAGCCCCCAAAAAGGGCCTAACCACGAAAGGAGAAAAAATGAGCGAGTTGCTCTTAGACATGGAGGCAGATCAAGCCACTGCCTCCTCCATTGAAAAGATGGAGAACACCGGCTTGGCCAGCGTAGCAGAAATTGCTCGCGCTGTTCGTAACCAAGAGGACCTTGTCGCAAAGTTGGACGATCAACTCAAGGAAGCGAAGCGAGAACTGCTGAAACTCACCGACGAAGACCTTCCTGCAATGTTGCTTGAACTCGGACTCAGTTCGTTTGAACTGGAAGACGGGTCAAAGGTGACTGTGCGTCCGACGTATGGTGCACATATTAAAGCGGAAAACAAAGCCACGGCGTTTGATTGGCTACGGCAAAACGGTTTTGATGACATCATCAAAAACACCGTTAGCTGTAACTTTGGCCGTGGCGAAGATCAAGAGGCGTCTCAATTCATTGAGTACGCGCAAGGTCTTGGCTATGCCGCAGAGCAGAAAACAGACGTGCATCCCAGCACTCTGAAAGCCTTTGTCAAGGAACGTGTGCAAAACGGGGAGACATTCCCCATGGAACTTTTCGGGGCCTACGTGGGCCAACGTGCTAACATCGCGAGGAAGAAGTAATGAGTAAAGCAGTCGCAGAAAAGAAGGAAACAATAGGTGAAATCGTCACGTTTGATGCAAGCATCTTTGAACAAGATGCGGGAATGGGAATGGGTGATCTCAGTCAAGATGACATGGCGATCCCTTTCCTCAAAGTTCTTAGTCGCCAAGACCCGGTGCTGGATGACCTTGATAACGCGAAGGCGGGCGATATTCTCAATACCGTATCGAATCAAGTCTATGCTGGTAAGACAGGTATTCGTGTCATACCTTGCGCTTATCAGCGGCGCTATCTTGAGTGGGCTCCTCGGGGCAGTGGTAACGGCGCTCCTTTAAATATTTACACGCCCGAAGACAAGCGGCCTCGCACTGAGCGCGGCGATGACAACAAGGATTATGTTGTCGGCGGCTCTGGCACGTACATTGAGGAGACTCACCAGCACTATGTCCTAATCCTCAACGAGGACGGTACAACCACGACGGCAGTCATCTCGATGAAGTCCACTCAGATGAAGAAAAGCCGTAAGTGGAATTCGACCATTGCCCAGCGCACCCTTATGGGCAAGAACGGGCCATTCACGCCCCCACGCTTCAGCCATGTCTACCTTCTGAAAACTGTTGCAGAAGAGAACAGCAAAGGTAGCTGGCATGGTTGGGACATTTCCCTCGAAGGCGTGGTGGAAGACGGCGGTCAATACCAGCAGGCCAAGGCCTTCGCGGATAGCATCCTGAAAGGTGATGTGGAAGCGAAGCACACCGCAGAGGGTGACGACACGTCTGAAGACGCGCCGTTTTAAGTTGTACGGGGGCCTAGCGCCCCCTTTTTTGGTTTATAAAAATGTCTGATGCAAAAAGATTTGCGGCTATCTTTGATGGCCTTGAGCAAGCTTATGGCACGTTTGAAATCGACAGCACAAAAGCCAATGGCAAGAACACCGGCAAAGCTCGCGTAGTTCGCGAACCACGGACCACGGAGCATTTTGAACAGCATTTAGCCGGTTCCGGGGCAGGCATAGGGGTTATTCCCATCAATGAAAACGACTCCTGTAAATGGGGTTGCATTGATATCGATGAATACCCGCTCGACCACACAAAGCTAATCGAAAAAATACGTCACGGTAAGCTTCCTCTGGTAGTATGTCGCTCCAAATCTGGGGGCGCGCACTGCTTTTTGTTTAGCAGTGAGTGGGTGACTGCAAAGGCGATGCAGTCAACGCTACAACACTTGGCTAGTGGCTTAGGCTACGGCGGCAGTGAGATCTTCCCCAAACAGATAAAGTTGTTTTTAGATCGGGGGGATATCGGAAACTTCTTAAACATGCCGTATTTTAATGCGGAGGAGGGGTTGCGCTATGCGTTTAATGATGACGGTAGTGCGGCAACTCTGGAAGAATTTTTCGGGCTACATGCGGCGCACGTCCAAACGCCAGAACAACTGGAAGCACTTACGCAAGCTACGGTTGAAGGAACCGCAATTGTGGACGGTCCGCCCTGTCTTCAAACCTTATGCGCCCAAAAAATCAGCGAAGGGGGACGAAACAACGGACTCTTCAGCATAGGCGTGTATCTGCGAAAAGCGTACCCAGACACATGGCAGGATGAAGTGTTGCATCACAACATGGCGTACATTGATCCGCCGTTACCGTTGAGTGAAGTCAACATAGTCGTCAAACAGCTTGAAAAGAAAGACTACGCTTACCGCTGTAATGATGCCCCCATTCAACCGTACTGTAACCGCGAGCTATGCCAGACCCGCAAATTTGGTATTGGGGCGGCTGTCAGCGACATGGCTGTTGCCAACCTCCGAAAATATAATTCCATACCACCTGTGTGGTTTTTAGATGTAAACGGCGTGCCGCTTGAACTGGATACGGACGCGCTTCAGAACCAAACCATCTTTCAGAAAGCCTGTATCGAACAGCTTAACTTCATGCCTCAGACCATGCCCCGGCGTGGCTGGGAAGGCCGCATCAACCAGTTGATGAAGGAGATGGCAGAAACCGACGGAGCCATCATGGAGGTGTCTGAGGACGCCAGTATTAATGGTCAATTCTACGAGTACCTTGATGAGTTCTGCACCTCAACACAGAAAGCGGAAGACCGCGAAGAGATATTGCTCCGCAGACCATGGGTTGATGAAGAGAGCAACGCCGTTCATTTCAGACTAAAAGATTTTGAAAGCTTCCTGCGGAAGAACCGCTTCAGTGAGTTTAAAACCCACAAGGTGGCACAACGTTTACGGGACATAAATGGGGAATCTACCGTGTTAAAAATAAAAGGAAAGCCGACACGCGTGTGGCGCGTACCCGTGCAGGACATACCGCACGATCAATTAGAGTCCAAAAGTTTTGAAACACGGGCCACGGCTCCGTTCTAATGTTTCGCATCTTTGGGCCTCCGGGGACGGGGAAGACCACTACGTTGCTGAACATGGTGGAAAAATCGCTAGAAGCAGGAATAACCCCGTCACAAGTAGGGTTTTTCGCGTTCACTAAAAAAGCGGCAAATGAAGCTAGAGATCGGGCCGCTCAACGATTTGACTTGGACCCTGTAAAAGACCTGCCGTATTTCCGCACAATCCATTCTCTGGCTTACAGGCTAATGGGCGTGAACGAAAACCAGTTGATGACTGATCAAAACTATAAGGAGTTGTCTGGAGCCATAGGATTCACGCTTCATAGCTCAAGTAGCAAAGAGGAAGATATGTCGTTTAAAGCGACAGATCACCCGATCCTTCAGCTAATAAACCTTGCAAAAACCAAAAAGACCGCGCTTCAGCATGAGTACAACCACTCGGACATGAACTTCACGTGGCTTGAAGTCAAGTATGTGGCCGACTCTTACGAAAATTATAAGAAATCGTTTGGCCTCATGGACTTTACCGACATGCTTTTGGCTTTCGTTAAGCAGGCCGATCACTTGATGCCCTCATTCAAAATATCTTTCCTTGATGAGGCGCAAGATCTTTCTCCCTTGCAGTGGGACATTGCTCACAAACTAGACTCCAAGTCGGAGCGGATGTTTGTAGCAGGAGATGACGACCAAGCTATTTACCGTTGGGCAGGGGCCGACGTTGATCACTTTATTAACTTGCCCGGCGGCGCGGAAGTATTGGAGCAAAGCTACCGCGTCCCTGCGGTCATTCACGCACTGGCTGAGAAAATAGCTTCACGAATACAAAACCGTTTCCCAAAGGTATACCGCCCGCGTCAGGAGCAGGGCCAAATCTACCGTGTGCCCGACATTCGCTCAATAGACATGTCAGAAGGTAGATGGCTGATTATGGCGCAAGCACGGTACATGCTTTACCCAATTCAACAAGAATTGAAAAACGGTGGCTATCTTTTTGAAAAACAAGAAGGTAGCCGGTCAATTCCGCAAAAAATGTCCTTAGCCATCAATGGATGGGAAGGTTTGCGGAAAGGCCGTGCCGTGACCACGGGCACCGCGCAAGCCATCTACTCATACATGTCAGGAAATGGCGTCCGAGTCAAGCGCGGGCACAAAACCATCAACGCCGACGATAACCAAATGTTTGAACTTAGGGAGTTACAAGAACATTTCGGTCTATTGGCCACAAACGAGATGATCTGGCATGAGGCAATGGATAAAATACCAGACGGGGATCGGGCCTACATCACGGCACTTCTACGCCGGGGCGAAAAATTCAACGCCAAGCCCCGCATTCGACTGTCCACGATTCACGGGGCAAAAGGCGGCGAGGCACAAAACGTTGTAATCCTTCCGGATCTGACTGCGGCGGCGCTTGAGTCGTCAGGGGACGATCTTCACCGCGTCTTTTACGTGGGGGTGACGCGGGCACTTCAAAACCTCTACATCCTAGAACCAGAAGATTATTGGAGAGCTTACGCTTTATGAAGCAAATAACAGAAATGACTTACATATCTTGTCCAAGGTGTACGAAACAAGCAGAAGAAATTATTAATGCGGAAGAAAATAAACGTGTAGGCTGGTGGTGCCGAGCATGTGATTATTTTCATAAGGCAATTTTGCGCGAGCGTAAGGTGGCCTAATGACAACCGGCAAACTGCAAATGGCCATGTTCCCGCCAAAGAGCGATTGGGTTCCTCCAATGGAGTTACCTAATATCTTTGACGCCGAAGAAATCGCCATCGACGTGGAAACACGGGACCCGAATCTGAAACAGAAAGGACCCGGCTGGCCCACAAAGGATGGTGAAGTGGTGGGTTACGCCATAGCAGTGCCGGGTTGGAAATGCTACATCCCCGTTGGCCATGCTGGCGGGGGTAACCTTGACAAGCGCATCGTCAGCAAATGGCTCAAGAAAGTATTTGAGTGCCCTGCTGACAAAATCATGCATAACGCTCAGTACGATCTGGGCTGGATACGGGCGGAAGGCTTTGAGGTTAAAGGGCGCGTTATCGATACAATGATTACCGCTAGCCTGATTGACGAAAACCGCTTTAGCTACAGCCTGAACGCCCTTTGCTACGACCACCTCGGCAAAACCAAATCAGAAAAGACACTGGTAGAGGCCGCCAAAGAGTTTGGCGTAGACCCGAAAGGCGAGATGTGGAAGCTACCCGCCATGTACGTCGGCCCATATGCCGAAACAGACGCGGAGATTACGCTGGAGCTTTGGGAACACTTTAAGACGTTGTTGAACCGTGAGGAGCTTTGGGACGTGTGGCGGCTGGAGATTGCACTCTTACCGCACCTTATGGATATGACGATGCGGGGCATCCGGGTAGACATCGACCGCGCCGAACGGACCAAGCAAATCCTAATGAAGCAGGAAAGGGAGACGATAAAACAGATCAAATCGCTGGCGGGCATGAACGTTGAGATCTGGGCCGCGCAATCTATAGCCAAGGCCTTTGATAAACTAAGCATCCCCTATCCAAAAACGGAAAAAGGGTCACCCAGCTTTACCAAATCGTTTTTGTCTGAGCATAGTCATGATCTTGCAAAGCACATCGTTAAAGCGCGCAACCTAAACAAAACCAGCGGGTCATTTATCGATGGCATACTAAAGTACGTGCATGGCGGCAGGATTCATAGTCACATTAACCAGCTACGCTCCGACGACGGGGGCACCGTCTCAGGCCGCATCTCTATGAACTCGCCCAACCTGCAACAGATCCCGGCCCGCGACCCAGAGCTAGGCCCTATGATTCGTTCACTGTTCCTGCCAGAAGAAGGCCAGCAGTGGGCGGCCATAGACTTCTCTCAGCAGGAACCACGGATCTTGGTTCACTTCGCAAAGAACTACGGCGACTATAAAAACATGCCCATGGAGGGTGTAGAAAGCTTTGTGGACGGCTACCGCAACAACCCGGACATGGATTTTCACAGCATGGTCAGTGAAATGGCGGGCATCCCACGTAAGCAAGCGAAGGTAATTAACCTCGGCATGATGTACGGAATGGGCGTTAACAAACTCTCCGACCAATTAGATCTGTCGGTGGACGAAGCAAAAGCCCTAACACAGCAATATCATAAGCGCGTACCGTTCGTGAGGGGCCTGATGAAAGGTGTACAGAACAAGCTTGACGACCCACGGTCCTCGGGCAGTCTGCGCTCACTACGCGGCAGGAAATGTCGCTTTGATCTGTGGGAACCTAACAGCTTTCAAATGCACAAGGCGCTTCCCCGCGAAGAAGCAATCGCGACCCACGGGCCAACGACCAGTTTGCGGCGGGCGTACACTTATAAAGCGTTGAATAGGTTGATACAGGCTTCTGCCGCAGATATGACCAAGCAGGCGATGGTAGACGTTTGTGAGGCGGGTTTTATCCCCATGTTGCAAGTTCACGACGAACTGGCCTTTTCTGTAAACAGCCCAGAACAAGCGAAGGAACTTGCCACGATCATGGAGAATGCGGTGCCACTACAGGTTCCGAATAAGTGTGACGTAGAGGTAGGCCCAAGCTGGGGCGAGTGCGAGGATTTTACTAATGGCTAATATCAGAACCGCATCTAAAGTAGGCACCATTTACTACGATCTGTATGACGGCGAAGGCTTTATTGTTTTAAATGACCGTTGGTTTGTTCTTTTGCCCGACATTTGCGAGTTAGATGTGTTGCAAGACTTAATTGCCGATCTAACGGATATGTATGACGACGCTCATTCAGAAATGTTTTCTGAGGTTGATTCAGACTAGGATCGTCCGTATACTCTCTTATACCAAATTAGGAGAAGTGTGATGGACACTACTAAATGGAAATCGGTGCTGTTGCCGCGCGACGTTTATGAAGAGCTTGTAGTGATTGCTCGCGTTGAAGGGCGTACAATTAGTGGACAGCTTCGTTATATACATGAGGGCTGGAAGATGGCAAATTTATCAGACGGCGATCAAGAATATATTGCGGAGCAGGTAGATTCATTTAAGAAGGAGAATGGCGTAGATCTTACGTCTAAAAGTTTTTCAATATGAGTCAGTTCACAACAATGCAGGCGGAGTTTGACAAGGCGCTAAAGAAGCTTGAAAAAGCTTATGAAAGCGGCGAGCAAATCGACCGGTCAGACTTCGACAAACTGCATATTTGGCATCAGTTTCTCAAAACCAAGTTAGACGCGGAACGAGAAAAAAATGCCACAGAATTCAGATAACGTTAATTGCCCAC
>CAACVD010000874.1_pt1 | contig 14597 bp, 28 predicted proteins | sample 2381771 | NCBI WGS metagenome assembly CAACVD01 (sample SAMEA5211965, study PRJEB30684) | marine metagenome | biome: Marine; feature: Epipelagic; material: Water | collected 2015-10-15 | depth 15 m | reverse complement strand
TTCCAAATCAAACAGGGAATTTCACACAAACAATTCAGTCATCAACAGAAAATGGAACTGTGTTCTTTGAACAAACAGTGACAATCAAGTTGAATAAATTGACTACTGCAGACAGAAATGAAATCAAAGTTCTTGCACAGGAAAACTTGTACATCTTTGTATTTGATGCCAACAACAATTTGTTCTTGGTAGGTGAAGAAAACCTTGCACAATTGACTGCAGGTGATATTTCAACAGGTACTGCAAGAGGTGACATGAATGGATACAATTTGACATTCACTGCATACGAAAGAATACCTGCAAGATACTTGACACAAAGTGATTCTGCATTCCAAGGGTTGACAACACCTGCAAACATTACAATCACAAGTTAATTCTTGTATATATATTCCAAGAAAAAGGTGCAGAAATGCATCTTTTTTTTTGATTAAACTTGACAAAAGTGAACAAATGGTTCTGTTTTATATATAAACAAAAAGGACATCATGAAAAGAATAAAAAGCAAATACAAAAAGCACAGGTTTTTGATTTCAAGAATGTACAGAAATGCAGTTGATTTGACACAGGATGAAATTGCAATGTTGAGTTCTGAAGGTTTCAAGGCATATTTTGAAAATATTCCAAAGAAAGAACAGGATGAAATGTTTGCAGATGTTGAACTGGAAATTGAATCTGAAGAAGAAGAAAAATGATATTTGTCCAAAGAAGAACTGTTTTGCCAAATCCTGAACTGATTCAGAATGGTGATTTTTCAACCAACACTGAATGGGAAACAGAAGGAACTTGGAACATTTCCACAGGAATGGCAACATCAACAGGAAATGGTGTAAATCAATATTTAGGACAAAATCCAACTTTAGAAATAGGTAAAACATACAAAATCACTTATACTGTTATTACAAACACATTAAGTGCAAACATTTTTGCAATGAGTGGAACAAGTGCATTTCCATACACTGAAATACCAACTGCTATTGGACAAAACACAGTGAATCTGACTGCAACACAAATTGCTGCATCAGGTTATTCTTTTCGATTTTTGAACCGTTCAGCAAATACAAGTGGCACAATATCAATCAGCAATGTGTCAGTAAAACTTGCAAATCCTGAAATTCCAAAACAAAACAATTTGTTTGTGACTATTTCAGAAAGACTGAATTTGACATCAAACAAGTGGTTGTTGTTAGTTTTTGAAAGTGACCAACAACACACAAAATCAAAAACAGTTCTGAATGCAAATTCATCTGATGTGACTTTGAATGAAAGGATTGACAAACTAATATTGACAGAGGGTGGAAGTCAAACAGAAACAACAGATGGAACTGTGAAAATTTCAGTTGCAGGTTTTTGGCAATACAAAATCTATGAACAAACATCTGCAACAAATCTTGATGAAACAAGTTCTGACATCCAACAACTTTTGGAAGTTGGAAAAATGACTGTGACAGACACAGATGAATTGACAACAGTTGAACACACAAATCAAGTGACCAATTTCATTCACTTAAATTCATAAAATGGCAAAGAAGAAAAGAACAGTGTCAAAAGACACAAAGAATCAAAACATCAATTTGGTGAATGTGAAATTCAGTGAAATGACAACACCAAAAGTCAAGGAAACAAGTCATGGTGATTGGATTGAATATGGCACTGAAGAACTGAAAAATTCATATCCACAATTTTTGATTGACATCTACAACACAAGTCCAACACATTCAGCAATTGTCAATGCAACTGCACAAATGATTGCAGGGCGTGGATTTGTTATTGAAAACCAAGACATCCAAAATGCAGAAACATTGTCAAAGGCAAGACAATACATGAACAAAGTGAACAGGAATGATGAATCACTTCATGATGTGTGGTCAAAGCTTTCACATGACATCAAGTTGCAAGGTGCATTTGCAGTCAATGTGATATGGTCAAAAGACAAGACAAAGATTTCAGAAATGTATCATGTGCCTGTTGAACATATTCGTGCAGGAAAAGTGAATGAACAAGGAAAAGTTGGTGAATATTGGATTTCTGCAGATTGGTCACAGTATAGAAAAGCAGAATTTGTTCCAAGACCAATTGCAGCATTCAACACAATGGACAGGTCAGATGCATCACAATTGTTTTATGGTGGCATCTACACTGCAGGTCAGGAAATCTATTCTGCACCTGATTACAGGGCAGCAGTGCCATGGATAGTCACAGACAAATTGACTGCAGAATTTCACATGAACAACATTTCAAATGGTTTTGCACCTTCAATGTGGGTGAATTTCAACAATGGAATTCCAACACAGGAAGAAAGATTTCAGATTGAAAATTCAATCAAGTCAAAATTCCAAGGTGTTCAGAATGCAGGTTCAATGGTCATTTCATTTTCAGATGATGCATCAAGAAAACCTGACATTCTACCAATTCAACAAAGTGATGCAGACAAACAATACATTGTATTGAATGAATTGACAGTTCAGAACCTTTTCATTTCGCACAGAATAACATCACCACAACTTCTTGGTGTGAAAACAGAAGGTCAACTTGGTGGAAGAAATGAATTGCAGGAATCATTTGAATTGTACATGAACACTGTTGTTGAACCATTCCAACTTGTTTTGATGTCATTCATTGACAAGGTGATGAAAATCAACCACATGAATGTTCAGTTGTCTGTTGAACAAGTCAAACCAATCAATTCAAGGTTTGGAACAGATGTGTTGAAAGAAGTTCTGACAGTTGATGAAATTCGTGCAGAACTTGGTTTTGATGCATTGCCAAAAGAAGATGAAACAGTTGAACAGGAAAACACAGAATTGACTGTTGAACTTGCAGATGAAAAATGCAAAAAAAAAGATGGATCTTGTGATGATTGTTCCTGTCAACAGTATGACATGAATGATGACATTGAAGATGAACTTCTTGAAAGACTTGATGAAATTGCACATGTTGTGAATGTTGATGAATGGGAAGAAATTCATGAATCACCTGTTGAAGATGGTGAAAATGAAGATGAAAACATGGCAAATGTTGAACTTGCATCCATTCCATACATTCCAAAAGGCAACAACAGAATTGCAACACCATGGGGTGATTCCATGATGTTTCGTGTTTTATATCGATACACTGGAAAATTGAAAAGCAATTCAAGAAAGTTTTGCAAAAAGATGGTTGACAATGCACAAAACAAGGGCTATGTGTACAGAAAAGAAGACATTGACAAACTATCAACCAAACCATTGAACAAAGGATTTGGTGCAGGTGGTTCAGACACTTATGACATTTTTCTTTGGAAGGGTGGTGTCAATTGTGGGCATCATTTCAGCAGGGTTGTATATATGAGAAGGCGAGTGCCAAAGGATTTCACACTTGGTTACAATGCCATTGATGAAAATGGAAACAAAATCAATGTTCCTGCAGGTGAACTTTTACCTGCAACTGTCATCAAGAACTACAAAAAAAGTACAAACAAGGCATTGACACAGGCAGGTGTGATTCTTGATGACAAGATTGCACAGACAAAACCTAAAGACATGGCAAACAAAGGAAGAAGATAAACATGGCAACACAAACACTTTACATTTCAGAAAATAGGTTGAAAGAATCAACCACAATCAATCAAAATGTTGACACTGAACTTCTTGTTCCAAACATCAAGATTGCACAGGACAAATATATCTTGACAAAACTTGGTTCAGACCTTGATAACAAGCTGCAGACATTGATTCAGGATGGTGAACTTGGTGATTCAGGAAATGAAAACTACAAGACACTTGTGAACACTTACATTCAACCTGCACTTGTACAGTGGACATTTTATGAATCAATTGTTTTTCTTGGTTTCAAATTTCAGAACAAGGACATCATGAGAAAGAACAGTGAAACAGGAACACCTGCATCACTTGATGACATAAAGTTTTTAAGGCAGGAAGTCAGAAACACTGCAGAATGGTACACTGAAAGGTTGGTTGACTATCTATGCCACAACAATGATTTGTTTCCTGAATATAGCACAAACACAAATGAAGATGTCAGACCTTCAAGAAAGAACTATTTCAATGGTATGAACTTGGAACAGATGCCAAAGAAAAGAATTGGGAATGTGACACTTGATGATTTCCTTGACCACAAATACTAAGATGAAAAAAAAATCACTTTCAAAATACAAAATCAAAATCAAAAATGAATCTGCATTGAAGACATTTTTGGACACTAAAAAAAAACAGAAATGGACAAAAAAATGATTCCTGAAATCCTTGCAGTTCTTGGATTCAATTCAATGACTTTGATGACAGTGACATTCACTGACCTTGAAAATCTTTTGAAAATTGTGTTGTTGTTGTTGTCTATAGTTTACACAGTGCAGAAGATGATGCACAAGAAAAATCAAAAATAAAAAAAGATATTTTTTTTATATGCAAGAAAAAAATGATTTTTTTTTGTGTGCAATTTTAGGTGTTTTTCTAATCAAGGGAATTTTGCCTGTTGCAAGTTCTCAAGTTTTAGGTGTTACCACATGCCAAAACACCAAAAGTGTCTTAGAATGCAGGAAAATGATGTCAGAAATGATTTTCAAAAAAACAAATAAATTCAAAAAAAAATAAAAAAATGGCAGATTCACCATTCAAATTTTTCACCTTTTCTGAATTTGATTGCAGGTCTGAAAGTGGTTCAGGTGCAAAATATATGGACAAAAAATTCATTAAACTTCTTGATTCTGCAAGGTCACAATGTGATTTTGTTTGGAAGATTTCCAGTGGTTACCGAACAAAAAAACACAATCAAAAATTGATTGACAAAGGTCTGAAGGCATCAAAAAATTCTGCACATCTTGAAGGCAAAGCATGTGACATTGTATGCACAGAATCACACAAAAGGTTCAAAATCATTCAGGCACTTTTGTCTGTTGGCATCACAAGAATTGGTGTCAGCTCGGATTTCATACATTGTGACATTTCAACCAATAACAAACCAAGTGAAGTTTTATGGACATACTGACAAACCTTTTCAGTGGATTGTTCAAAAGTGCAGAAGGCATTCTTGACACCACAATCACAAACAAAGAAGAACTGCAGACAGTTAAAAATGAATTGCAGAAAATCTTGAATGATGCAGAAATGAATGCACAGAATCAAGTCACAGAAAGATGGAAGGCAGACATGCAATTTGGAAACAAGTTGTCAAAGTCAATCAGACCTGCAACACTTATCTTCTTGACCATTTCATTTGTTGCAATTAGTTGTTTTGATGGAAATCTTGGTGACTTCCAAATCAACAAAGACTTTGTTCCTGTCTATGAAATGCTACTTCTTGCAGTTTACGGTTCATATTTTGTTGGTCGTACAATTGAGAAAACAAAAAAATCAGAATAGATGTCAGAAGAAAACAGAAAGTCAGTCAGGATGAGGTTAAAACCTTACGAACACCAAATCATCATGGATGTCAGAAACAGAAACAAAAGAAATGTTTTGATTGTTGGTGACCTTCATGCACCTTTTATCAAAGGACAGTGTGATGATGGTGAATCCTATCTTGAACACTGTCTTGAAATGTATGAAAAATATAATTGCAATCAAGTCATTATGATTGGCGATTTGATTGATTCACATTTCAGTTCATTTCATGAAACACATCCTGATGGATTTGGTGCAGGTGAAGAACTTGACAGGGCAATTCACCAACTAAAACCATGGCATGATGCCTTCAAAAATTCAATTGTGACCATTGGCAATCATGATGCCATCATTTCAAGAAAAGCCGTTGCAATGGGCATATCACAAAAGTGGTTGAAAGACTTGTCAGAAGTTCTTGAAGTTCCAACATGGAAATTTGTTGATTCTTATGAACAGGATGGTGTCATCTACACACATGGAACAGGAAGTTCAGGAAGGTCTGCTGCACACAACAGAATGGTCAATTGGGGAAAGTCTGTGGTGCAAGGTCATATTCACACAGAATGCAGTGTTTCGTGGCACTGCACAAAGACTGCAAGACACTTTTCAATGCAGGTTGGTTGTGGTGTGACTGATTCAAATCAATATGCACTTGCCTATGCAAAGAACTTCACAAAAAGGTCTGTGATTGCCTGTGGTGTTGTTTTAGACAATGGAACACTTCCAATCACTTTGCCAATGCATCTGTGATGTTTTTGATGATTGCCTGAATGACAGGAACAGAAATGGTGTTTCCTGCCTGTTTGTACAATTGCGAATTTGAACAAACTTGTTCTGCTTTGAAATAGTCTGTTTTTGAAAAACCTTGCAACTTCCAACATTCCAAAGGTGTCAATCTTCTGATTTGTTTTGTGTTGACAATGTTTCCATTCCATTGTTGTTGACCTGCATTCAATGAAGGACAAAGACCATTGATGTCATAGATTCTGTTTTGTTGGTAAGGTTGAACACCACCTGATTCTTTTGATGGATTCAATTGCCTGACTTCAATTGCTTGTGTGTTCTGTGCATCTATGCAGTAGATTGTGCCATCATTCTTTGACAAATGACCTGAACCACCTTTTCCAGTTTTCGAACTTCTTGGAAAAAGTGAATGTGCAACAACTTGGACAAGGTCATCTGCATTGCCACCACCAACTTTCAATGCAGACATCAAGTCTTCATTCGGATTGTGAAATTTTGCCATGAATCCATTGCCATTTGCAATCTGTCTTTTGTTGTATTCAACCAACTTGTCAATCTGTTTCTGTTTCAAATAGAATTTTTCATCAACATCTGTTTCCAAAACATCAATCAATCTTGTTGTCAAATCTTGACCTTTTGGAATTCTGAATTCTGCAAACTTGTCAAATCCAATGATGAAAATCCGTTCCCTGTTTTGTGGCAATCCAAAATTCTTTGTGTTCAACAGACAGGTGTGCAAATGGTATCCAAGACCATCTTCAAACATATCCAATGACATTTGACCGTTTATTGTGCCACCACCATTTGACAACAGGTCAATGATTGTTTTGTAAGTGTTGCCACCATCATGATTCAACAATCCTTTGACATTTTCAAGAACAAAGACCTTTGGTCTGTTGATTCTGATGAATTCTGCAGTGTCAAAGAACAGTGTCCCTCGGACATCATCAAAACCTTTTCTTTTTCCTGCAATACTGAATGCCTGACATGGAAATCCTGCAAAATACATGTCAAGTCTTTTGATAGATCCATGATTCCTGTTCCTTATATCATCAAAGAAAACCTGTGGTTTGTGGATGGCAAGAAATGACTTCTTTGCATATTCATCCACATCACAGGCAAACACATGTTCAAATTCAATCTGAAGGTTTTTCAATGCAACTTCAGGTGAACCTATTCCTGAAAAATCACTTCCAACTTTCATCTGCAAATTTTTTGAGTTGAAAAACAAGTGAATCATGAACTGCAGTCTGTGAATCTATTCTTTGACCAAGACCATCAAGATAGTCTTTCATTTCTTCTTTTGTCTTGGCTACAAAATAACCTTTTGAAGAAGAACACAGATGCAGAATCAAACCTGTGATTCTTATGTGATTGACAATTTTCCTGATTCTTGGTGGCTGCAATTTATATGTTCCAAGCATTCCTGAAATGTTCATCTTTTCACAAATCAACTTGTTTGACACTGCATTTTCTTTTCCAATCTTATTTGAAAGACCGTTGACAATAATTGGCAAAACCTTTTCCTTTTCAAAGTCTGTCAATTCAAATGTGTATTTTTCAAATCCTTGTATCATGATTTTGTTTTTTTTATGTGTTCACCAATCAATTTTGTTCTTTCAATCCATTCCAATTGTTGTTGCTTTGAAATGGCAATCTTTTCTTTCTTTGCCTTTGATTTGGGTTCATATTGATTCAACCATTTAAACCAAGCTTTGACACTGACTGTGAAGTCATCATTGTTTCTGACACCATGATGAAATGCCTGTTGGACATCTTCAACATAGAACTTTGCAAACTTTGGTGTGGATGCAAGGTCTTCAACTAATATGTTTGCAAGTGTCACAAAATCTTCTGCAGTGACATTTCTGACACCAAGTTCCAAGAATGCCTTGGAAATGATGTCAACACAGTGCAATTGCAACTGTTGTTTGTGGTTCTTATACAAAAACCAAACTTGTTTTGTTTTATCCATTTTTGTTGTTGTTTTGTTGTTCAATCATTTGCCTTGCCTGTTTCCATTTGTCAAGACCTTCAGCAATTTTTGAACTTGGTTTTTTTGAATTTCCAGTAGTTGATGATTTTTTGAATGACCGTTTTGACCATGTTGCCAATCTTCTTGAAAGTGACCATGTTTTCTGCAGTTCAAATTTCATCTTTGTCTTTGACTTGTTTGGTTCTGTCCAATAGGAAACAAAGTCATTCAACATGTCTGTGTGATATTCTGTGAACTTTGACACTTCCTGTGCAAAGATTTCAGACCTATTGTCAAGACTTTCATCAGATTTTGAATTGTCAGGCACTTCAACTTGGTATGTTGACCAATTTTTGATGGTTATGAATGTGAATTTGTTGGTGGCATTCAATTCAATGTATCCTTTTTCCTGCAGTTGATTCAATTTGTTCCTGACTGTTGATGGCTTAATGTTCAATTGTTCACTTGCAGAAATCCTGCCTGTGATGAATTGACCTGTTTCAACATTGTGCATTCCAACTTGATGATTCTTGTGTGATGCCTTCAGAAGACACCAAACAAAGATTTTCAGAAGGTCTGAATCACCTGTGAAGATTCCATTGTCCAAAATCTTCCTGTGCAATTTAATCCATCCCAACATCTGCAAAGTCTTTGATTTGTTCCTGTATTTCATCCCTTTTCTGTTGCATGTCTGCAATCAGAACATTCAATGACATCAATTTCTTTTTCAATGACATGTTGTGTTTGTACACATTCAAATTGCCTGTTTCAAGAATCAATTGTGCCTTCATCAAATTGTTCTTGAATGCAGGATTGAAATGTCTGTCATCAAACTTCTTTCTGTAGGCATAGACACTTGTTCTGTCCCTGTTCAATATTTGTGCAAGTGCAGATTCATTGATGTCAAAATACTTTTCAATCAAAATGGATGCAGTTGCAGTGGCATCAGGAATTGGTTTGATTCTTGCCTGACTTTTGATGTCTGCAGCTTTGATTTTATAGACTGAACATGCTGCATCAATGATGTTGTCAATTTCACACATGATTTCAGGTGTGATGTTTTCAAAAAATCTGTTTGGTTTGTTGTTGTTTGCCATAGTTATATGAATAAAATGTTTTTGTTGTTGTTGTAGTATTTCACACACTGTTCAGGTGTTGCAGGTTTTTCAAAATCCTGTTTCACAAATGTGTTGTTTTTGATTAGTTCATCCCAATAGTCAGAACACTGTTCCATTGTGCCAATAAACTTGACACCACATGAATTTGAAAAATGTGAATCTGAATACCATCTGCCTGTCTGCAAATCTTGTTTCATGACAGATGTCAATTGGTTTTGGAAAATCAATGTGAATTCCCAAACACCTGACCTGTTGAATTGTGTCAAAAGTCGGTGTGGTCGAACTTCAGGAATCAATCCTTCAGTTGACAGTGGTTCAAAGTTGAATGGTAATTCCCTGCCACCAATTGTGATGACAGGCATTCTTGTTCCATCAGAAAAGACAAACACAGGTGAATCACCTGTGCAGTCTTTCATTGTGATTCTGCCATGCTTAGAATGGCACATCATCTTCTTGTTGAGGTTGAACACTTCCATTCAAATCAATCTTCCATCCATTCACATTTGTGAACCATTTGCCTTGCCATTCTTTTGATGACAAGTTGATGTGAACAGTCACATCATGACCAATTGGAAGACTGTGCAAAAGGTCAGTCTTTTCACCAAGGAATGAAATTGAAAGGTGTGGATTGTATTCATCACCTGTGTCAATGACCAAGTTCTGTCTTTTCCATTCTTTGCCTGTTTTTGATGTGCCTGTTTGCACTTCACTGATTTGATACACTTTTCCTGATATTTCCATTTTATAAAATTTATTTGATTAGTTTGATTAATTCCTTTTTAATTGATGCACTGACTTCATACTTGTCAAGAACAAGGTTGATGTCTGCATTTGGTGTTGATTCAATCCATGCAACTATTTTGTCATAGTTATCAGATGGAAAAACCAATTTTTGTTTGACTGGATTTTTGGTTTTGACAGGTGGTTTTTCACTGTCTGCATCCTTTGTGTCATCAATCAAGAACATACCATTCAAGGCATATTTTCTTGCATAGGATGATGATGAACCAAATGTCTGTGCAATGTCCATTCCTTTCTTGTTGATGTCAATTCCTGCATGTGCAGTGACACACAGACTGTCTGATTCATCCTGAACACAAACTGTTGCCATGACTACAGGAACACCACAAAGTTCATGTGTGTCATCTGAAATGGTCATTGTCAGTCCATGTTTCAAAAGTAATGGTTTGACAGATTCAAGAATGTCTTCTTGGTTTCTGTATTTGTATTTTCCAAATCCATTGAATTGGTTCTTTGGGGCTTTCAATTCACTTTGAATCTTAAGCAATTTTGATTTCAATTTTGTCATATTATTTTGAATTATTAGTTCCATAAATTAAGTAAAAAATAAACATGGTCAACCAACTTGCACCATACATTGCAAAAAGCAATGTGGCATCAATTGATGTCAACCAATACAAAAGTGCAGTGATGATTGCAGGAATCATTGAAGACAAAACCATGTCATCAAAACTGAATTCAAAAAACTGCACCTGTGTTCCCAAGTCCATCTTGACCTTGTCAAGAAATTCTTGTTTTGCCAAATCTCTATTTTTCATGTGATAGTCTTTCAATTGATTCAAATGCTGCCTTCAATCCTTGGACACATGCATCATGCACATCCTTCCTGCCATCACACCAATTTTTCATTGACTTCATACCATTCAAATGATAGTTTTCTGCAGATTCTTTGTTTGAGTTTGCAAGGTGTTCATGCTGATTGATAAGCATGTCAAACCATTGTTTCACATCTTGAAGGTTGACCACCTTCTTCTTTTCACTAAATATTGCCATTTTTGTTGTTGTTAAATTGTTGAACATTATTGTCCAATACCAAGAAAACCTTGCATTTGTTTCAGTGCAAGGTGTTCTGTGGTTCTGTGATTGATTAGAACATTTCAATCAAATCTGAAAGTCTGTTCTTGTCTTCTTGTGACATCTTGTGTTTGTGTTGCACATAGTATTCACACAGTGACAATCTACTGTCAATCTTATATTTGGAATCAAGTTCATCCATCAGTTCAGTTGTAAGTTTGTGCAAATCATCTTCCTGCACAAAATACTTTGCAATGTATTGTTTGACCTGTAGCCAATCATAAAGGTCAACACCTGTTGTGTATTCATCACTATCACCAACAATCATTTTGATGTGATAAGATGCAAACATTTCATTTTCAAAATCATTTTGTGATGCATTTGGAATGTGAATTTCCATGATGATTTTTTCACCTATGTTTTCACCAAATAGACAAAAACCTGAAACTGTGAATGATTCAGTGATGTCATTTGCAGATGTTGAATTGTATGCCATCAAATCAGTCACACCAAGTTCATTGACTTGTCTGACTGCACTTGCAGTTGTTGGTGGATAGTAATGTGGTGAAACTGAAAATCTGCCTGTTTCATCCATTGTGAAGTCTGTGATGTGGTGTCCGTTGAAAAGAATTGAATTTGTCATTTTGTTTGTTTATTAAGTTAAAAAATTTTGTTTTATACCACCAAAACCTTGCATTTGTTTCAGTGCAAGGTGTTTGGTCGGTTGGTTGATTTTAGTTTTTGTAAAAACCTAATTTTCTTAAAAATTTAAAACCTGTTCTGAATCCACTTGTTTCTTGACCTGTGTTCATTGAATATCTTTTTTCAAAAAATACTTGGTCATATTCGAAATTTAATTCAAACCAATACCAAACCATACTATTGTGAAGTCTGATTCCAATGGTATCACAACCAAAGTCATTTGTTGAAGTTGAAAATTCTGCCTTTCCTGATTCTTGAAGTTGAAGTGCAGTGTCGATAAGTTTGTTGCACTTTGATGTTTCTGAAGTTTGATTTGCGAATAGTGTCATTTTTGTTTTCATTTAGTTGATTAATATGCTGCAATATACATTCTTTTTTTTATTTGCAAACAGTTTTCAACAGATTATTTTCAATGATGTTTTTTTGTACCTTGTAACCATGCAAAACAAACACTATTGGGATACTGAAAGGAATGGAAAATCCAAAGCTGACATTCCCACAAGCAAAAGAATCATCAGATTTGTCACTGAAGTTCAGGAAATGTTGATTTCTAAAAATACAAACTACGGTGATTCTGCAACAAAACCTGCAAACATTTTTGCCAAAGGAAAAGCATCTGAAAACCTATGTGCAAGAATTGATGACAAGTTGATGCGAATCAAAAACAGTGGAATCAATCACCATACAATTGACACAATCAAAGATTTGATTGGATACTTGATTTTGTTGTTGATTGCAATTGAAGATGAAGAATGAAAATTGACATTGCACCATTCCCAAAACCAAGAATGACAAGGTCTGACAAATGGAAACAAAGACCTGTTGTTCTGAATTATTGGAAATGGAAATCTTCATTGCAGAATTATGGCATCAACTTTGATTCAGGTCAGGTTGATGTCATTTTTTTTGTGCCAATGCCAAAGTCATGGACAAAATCCAAACGACTGGCACATGATGGAAAACCACACAAATCAAGACCTGACATTGACAATTTCCTGAAGGCACTTTTTGATGCAGTTTGTGATGAAGATTCACACATTCACACAGTACATGCAAAAAAAGTTTGGTCAACCAAAGGAATGATTGAATTGAACATTTTATGACTTTTTATATATAAACAAAAGGACAACAGTGCAACTGACAGAAAAAGAATATTTGAAATTGAAACAGGCATCCATGAACATCACCAAATGTCATGCAGACCATCAAGAACTGTTGCATGAATGTCTTGTTGCATTATATGAAAAAGGTGAAACATTTGTCAATGAACTGAAGGAAAACAATGCACTGCAATTCTACTGTGTCAGAATCATGTTGAACATGTGGAATTCAAGTACATCTTCATATCATTACAAATTCAGGTTGCAAAAGAAATACATCTTCCAACTATTCAATGAATACCAAAATGAAAAGATGGCAGAAAAACATCACTTGACACCTGCAATTCAAGAAGTCAGAAATCAATTGCACAATGAATTCATTGAACTGTCAATTCAAAAGATGCATGAAATTCTTGGTGAATTGTATTGGTATGATGCAGAACTGTTCAAATTGTACAAGTTCGGACAGAACAATGGCAAAAGATGGACATTGAATTCACTTGCAAAAAAGACAGGGATTTCAAGAACATCAATTTTTGACACAACAAACAGAGTGATGAAATATTTGAAGAAAAGAATGGAAGAAGAAACAACACCATTGAAATATGACCTATAAAAGAAAAAGACAATCTTGGATCACCAAGGCAAAGAACTTCACCATTGCATGTGTGAAACATGTTTTGGATGGCTTGAAAAAGACATCAGAAGAACAAAGAACAGAAAGATGGATGCAGTGTTTCAACTGTCCACATTCACAAAATGAATGGTTTGAATGTGACAAGTGTGGATGTGCAATTGAAGAAAAGGTGAAATGGAAATCAGAAAAATGTCCCGAAAGAAGATGGTGAAAATGACAACAGACCAAATTGCAAGATTGAAGAATCTGTTTCCAAAGATTGAAAAAGGAAGGGCAGAAAATACTGATGCAAAAATTGAAATGGTTGCACTGCACAATGACATCTTTGGTTCAAACTACAATCCAAGAACTAATTGTGCAAAGTGCCTTGAATCATGTTTCAAAGGCATCAAAAGACTATACTATGACACAGAATAAAATTCAGACAGTTGTGAAGTATGACTGTGAAAAGAAAAATGATGAAAGTTTTGAAAACATGTATTTTGATATTCCTGAAATAATCAACACAGACATTTCATTCCAATTGGTGTTTGGATACGAATACAACTACAAGGAAGAAAGAAGATTGATGCACCAACATCACAACAAAAACATAATACTGGAAATTGATGAAAAATCCATTTTCAATCATTGATGACACTGATGAACTTGAATGTTCTTGGTGTCAATGTACTTTCAAAACTGAAGAAGAAGGTGAATTGATTGTGCATGAAAAACACTGTGATTTGTTGTGTGGTGAATGCTTGACAAAATACATTGAAGAATTATTGAAAGAATTGAAATGAAAAAGAAGACACACAAATTGATGGAAAAGGCACACAGTCTTGTGATTTCAGTCACAGGAACAGATGTGACCAAAACTGAAAAACAAGAAGTCATGAAAGAAGTCAGGGCATTGTATAAACAAATCAAAGATGTTGATTTTGACATTTGGAAATTGATTGACATTGATGACAATCACAAGACAACAGTTTGACAAAGTGGACACATAAAAAAAGGGAACATGGCACATTTTAAATGCTTACAATGTGGAAATCACATTGAATTGAAGGAATACAATTTGAAGTTGAAGAACAGTCAATTGGTGAGTGAACAGGCAGTCTGTTGTGACACCTACATGACAACAAT
>CAACVD010000873.1_pt1 | contig 14597 bp, 12 predicted proteins | sample 2381771 | NCBI WGS metagenome assembly CAACVD01 (sample SAMEA5211965, study PRJEB30684) | marine metagenome | biome: Marine; feature: Epipelagic; material: Water | collected 2015-10-15 | depth 15 m | reverse complement strand
ACTAACCAGTTTTGGGTAAAACTTGGTTCGTCAGTTTTCGCTGTCCGTGGATATTCAACCCCTATTCTATCAAACACTTGAGCAACGCTTCTTGCAGCCCATATATCAACATTCAAAGTAGTTTCTTTTTTTATCTTTTGTAATACTTGTCCTTCTTTTTTTTTAAATTCTTTTTTAAGTTCAGCTGCTCTTTCCTCATCAACTCTTATTCCTCTTCTTCTTGTTTCAATTAATATAGGCAGCAGGTCCATTTCTAACTCCCAAACATCATGTAAACTTTGTTTAGTTATTTCTGATTTAAGTCTTTCCCATAATCTTAAAGTTAAGCCTGCATCTTGCTCTGCATAAAATCCAACATAGCCCGCAGGAAGTCTCCATAAGTCTGCTTTCGGGTCTATTCCCCATTCTTTTGCTTTTTCATTTAAGAATGTTTCATTTTTTATTTCACCCAGATAATCTTTAGCACAAGCATTTAAACTAAAACTAAATCTATTTTCATTTATGATTGCCGCTGCAATCATTGTATCTACAATTTTTCCTTTAATATCAAAGCCATTTACTAATAACCAACCAACATCATAACTAGCATTATGAAATATTTTAGTTGCTGGTAAATTTAAAACATCTTGCATCCATGCGCAGGTTATTCCCTCGTCCATATTTCCACCTGCATCGTGATGTATTGGAAAATACCATTGTCGACCAAGAGCTGCTACTGCAAATCCTACAATGTGGCCATCAAATGTTGCCCAACCAGCACCTTTCGTTTTAATGTTTGGATCTTTAGTTTCTAAATCAATAGCAATTTCTTTTGCTTGAGATAGATCTGGGTATTCAGAAGGACAAATCCAATCAGAATCATTATAAATAAAATTAAGTTGATGAGTCATTACTAATTAATGTTCTTATGATTGTTGTTCCTGGGTTTAGGTCGTAATCTTTCATGCATCCTGATAAACTTACTGACAGCACAAGGACCACAATAATAAATTTTATTTTCAATAAATACTGCATTACTTTTACACTTTGAACATTTAAATTTCTTCATTGTTCCAAAAAATTAACATTAAAACTATTAATCCAAAAATAGCAACAATTAATAAGATAGATGCAAATAAATTCACTTTTTAATGCTTTTTAATCTTTTGATTTCTAAATCACAATAATGTTTTATTTTTTCTAAATCTTCAATTTTATTTTTAAACAAATACCTGCAAACGTATTTTACAACGTTGCCTTGAAAGAACGATAATTTGTTTCTTGATATAAATTCATAAGGCTGAATGTCAAAAAATTTATAGTGAGATCCTCCAATTTGTTTACCTTCTGGAAAAGCTTCATCAAACATATCTTTACTTGTCATATTTTTAATCCTTTTAATATTCCTAATTTTTCTTGTGCTGTTGAAATTTTTTCAATTAATTTATCTACTTCATCTAAATGCTGCGGATGTTCTCCTATACCAACAGATTTTTCTAAGTAAATTTTTATTGTTGCTTCAGCTTCAGATATTTGTGCAATATACCTATCCTCTAAAGCGTCTAATATTAAGTCTCTAAACATAGTTTGCCTCATAAAGTTTAAAATACTTTCCTAATGGAAAGTTGTATTGATGGTTTGTACCTAACAAATGTAAAGTTTGTTTAGATCTGGTAACTCCTGTGTACCAAACTCTTAACTCTTTTACCTTATCTGTTAAATTCTTTTTGTCATAATGTGATGGAAAATTACATTTACTAGCTAAAACAACATTATCAGCTTCTCCACCTTTTACCTGATGAATGGTATCTATTATTATTTTTGGTGGCTGCGTAAGATCTACACCTTCTTCCATAAGTTTTTTAAAATACTTTTTATCTTTGTCTTTAAATTTTCTTTTAAACACTTGATTCCATAGTCCTTTTTCATCTCTCATACCACATCTGAGATGTAATTCATCAAAATTAAATACTTGATTTGGGTGTGCAAATGACCACCTTTTACTGTCCGATGACCGGTATCCGTGGTCTATGTTTAATAAAAATTCATACATTGTACATGCTTCTTCTCTAGTAATGCTACCACCTTGACAGATTTTTTCCCAATAGTTGATTGCTGCAAATTGATTTGGATCAAAAGATTTATTATTTTTCTGATCTTGGTAATATAATCCTAAATTCTTAGCCTCCTGCTGCAGCTCCCTCTTAACATCATTAATTCTAGCTAAGACCATCCAATTACCTTCCATATCCCAAGGTATTTTTTTTAGACCATTCCATCTATACACAGCTCCTTCTTTACCGTTAGAATAAAATTCTTTTTCAATTCTATTTTGGCCCATTGAATATAATAAACAGCTAGAAAAAAAATGTATATTTTTATTTAACCTTACAGATTTTTTTAAAACTAAAGATCTACCAGGAAACTTTTGAAAAAACTCAACTTCTGCTCCATTCCATTCGTATATGGCCTGGTCATCATCTCCTGCAATATAAATTCTATCTACTGCTTGAGCCAACTTAACAACTAAATCCCACTGTAAAGGAGTTAGGTCTTGAGCTTCATCAACCATTAAAACTTTAAAAGGAATTGATATTCCTTCATCAATAAATTTTTGCACCATATCTGTAAAATCTAATCTATCAGCTGTTCTTCCCCCACCTTCAACTTCCATAGTTTTAAATTGTTCGTAACCAGCAATAATTGATTTAAACTGTTGTAATCGTACAGCTTTTCGAGGTTGTTGTTTATACAACCAAACTGGATCAACCTTCATATTTCTTGCTCTATCATAAATTTGTAAAGACCAATTGTTGTAAACTTTTTGATCATCGTGACCGTCTTTGTAATTAATTTTTACAGTTCCATATTGTGTATGAAACATCAGCATGTCAGCTTTAGGATCTAAAACGGGAATCTCAGCAAACTGTTGTCTGGCCAAAGAATGTAACGTTCTAAAATATTTGAAATCATCTTCATCATATTCTTTAAATCTTTTTCTAACTCTTGAAACACATTCATCAACAGCTTTGTTTGTAAAAGATATGTAACATATTTCATCGGGTGAGTATCCTTGCTTAAGATACCTCTGAACTCTTTTAAGTAAGTTTTCTGTTTTACCTGTGCCTGGGGGTCCAAATATTTTAATTGTCTTCCCACGCAGCTTTTGCTTTAATAAATTTGACATCTTTGTTTTTATGCTCCGATTGTTTTGGTAGAATTACCACCCAATGTCTTGTCTGAATACTTTTAAATTTAGATTTAGGTTTAGCACCACCCGTTTCTAAAAATTTAGTACATTCTTTTTCGCTCCAATTGTAGCCCATTTTTTTCATAAATGATTTAAACGTTTCTAACTTAAATCTCATTTCACTTTCATCTCTCCAGATATTACCAGAATCAATTTGATCAAACTCTGTTGTATCTTCAACATCTTCAAGAAATCTTGTCATTCTAGAATTGAATACATCGTTTAATTCTTCTACTCCATCAAAACCTTCCATATCTTGTTTATTAGATACTAGTTCCTCTAACCAATCTCTGTAAGGGTCTGGGTCTCTTTTTGTTGGTTTTAAAGGTCGCCAAACAATATCATAATTTAAAAGCTGTTCCCCCAGAAGCTGTTGTTGATATAATTGTTTTGTTGATAATCTTATTGATTTACCTTGTATTGGTAAAATCCAATAAGGTTCAGGATACGAATTTACTTTTAAAAGTTTACCTACCTCAGGTAAAGCTTCATTGGCTCCAATCCCAAGTTTACGTTTAACGCATTCAGATGATACACAATGCATTCTAGCAATTGATGTTTTACATTTGTATGCATATTCCTTATTTTCTACACCCTTAAAAATATTTTGTAATTCTTTTGGATGTAATGCTTCGGAACAAACTTTAGTCATCATAGTTCTTGTCCAATCTTCGTACATTACAGGATCTGGATTTATTTTTTTTGCCAATACTGCTACATTAAACATAGCATCATTTCTTCCTTCTCCCTTAACAACTTTATTTTTCATAAAATTTACGACACAAGGTGGATAATCTTTTGTTGCATCGTCTTTAAATATTTTTAATTTTTTAAATGAGTCTGGAGTAAGTCTGAATTTACTTACAAATTTATATAAATCTTCAATTTTTACTGAGTTGCCTTCATCATCCATTGCAACTCTTGTTGGTGTTTTTGCTTTTTGGTAAGGTAAGTTTACAAAATTACCTTTTCTTTTTTCGTCCCAATTATCTGGAGTTAAATCAACTTCATCTTGTGCAGGAAAAATATCTGTAGTGGTATCATTGATACCTAAATCTGATGCTATTTCGATTAATTTTTTACGCATTGAAGATGCTGCTACGACACCTTCAATAAAAATAATTAAATGGAGTCCGTTGGACTTTGATCTGAATGGTACGAGTGGGTATTTCCTTTTCCGAATTGTCGATATAACTTCCTTATGCTGTATATTATAACGATCAACATCGATGACCCCCCAACTGCATGTATTATCATCTCTAATGGGAACTGATCCATAGTAAGCTTCTCCTTTTAGGTGTTGAACCCAATGATCCTTTGTCATCGGTTTAGGTTCAACCCAATGTTTAAACTCAGCTTTACCCTTAGAATTTTTATTTCCTGTGGGAGCAGAACATCCAAAATATGTAGAAGAGCCCTGGAAGAGTTCTATAAACTCCTCCAGGGTTTTGTCAAGTAGTTCCATATTAGAATGGCGATTTTTCTACTTGTTCCTCTTTGCCGTGGTTAACTCTCACTGCACCTTTTTTACAAGTTGTATAAAACTCATAAGCTGCTTTGATCGTTTCTTCACTACCTGCTTGTCCTATATGCTCTATTTCCCATCCAAACCAAGAACCTAAATTATTCTTCTCTAGCACGGTTTTTAAAGTATAGACTTGAGTAAATGGTGCTGGTTTGAAAAAACCTTTACCATCTTTCTTCTTTTGTCTTAAGGACATCATCATTGAATTCCACTTCTTAGATTTTTTTCTTTGAGTAGATTTCATGGTAATTAAAGCTGTAGAAGATTTTTCTTCCTCTACGACCATTACATAGTGAGAAGCTGTCTCCTCAATGTAATTACCATTTTCAAGACGATCTTTACCGTCATCGCCTCTTGTTGTTTTACTCATGATATCCGAGTCAGCTGCATATACATTTATTGGAGCTGAGCTACCTTCTTGGCCTCTATCTCTCCACTCGATGTATTCTAATTTATAATAGCAAGGAATAACTTGTATTCCTTTTTGTCCATCATAAAGTTCATCTGTGACTGTGTTGTAGATCATTCCTGCTCTAGCATCCGCCATAAATTGCGAATCGCCCTGTGTCACTTGTGGCGACAACTGACCAAGAACTTTTAGAAATGGTAATGCTAAACTTTTTGAGTCTACATTATCAAATCCTGCATCAGCAAATTGCTCAATATTAATATTAGCAACTGCTCCTGCTTCTTTTTTAATCGATACTTCGTTCGATTGTCCGTCTTTTTTCATCATATGTTACCTATTATTTATTTGTTATTTTCGTTTTATTTGCGATGTACACACCGAACAAATCAAAAGGAAGTTCTTTACCACCCTCAACTTGTTCTTTAACAAAAGCCTTAAGAGTCATAGGTTCAACTTTTTCTTTTTTATTATAGTTGAATCCATGTTCTTCACAGACTTTTATCAATTCAGAGACTTGGTTGTCTTGCCCTCTGTTAAAAGAAGCAGTGACCGTATTTTTAATAAGGTCCTCAAACCCTCCGGATCTTAACCAACCGAAGGCTTCTTCAACACGTGACTCAGGAATTTTTGCTGCATAAAATGGTTTTACTTCTACAGTAGAACCATCACTTAATTTCAACAAAGATACACCGGCTTCCTGCATCATCTCTGGAATTATTCTCTCTTCAAAATCTCTAGCTTTACTTTTTAAAGATGATAATTTTTCTTCAGCGTCTTTTATACTGACGTGAATTTCTTTTAATTGATTGCATTTGTCAGAAATAGATTTTACACTATCTTGACTAATGTCAATGTTTGACATTTTTTCAATATCCATATTTTCCTCCTGCTGGTCTCTTAAATTATTCATTTGACGTTTGCAACAAAAAAATATAATTCTTTGCTAGGATGTGGAAATACCCTTACAAGACGAAACCCTATGAGCATCAAAGAAATGCTTTAGAAGAATCAGCGCAAAAAACACAGTGGGCCTACTTTATGGAAATGGGTACAGGCAAAACTAAAGTGACCATTGATAACATAGCATACTCATATTTTAAAAAACAAATAACAGCAGTATTAGTTATTGCTCCAAAATCAGTTTACACAATTTGGGAAAATGAAATTGAAACACATTTGCCCTCTGAAATAAAATATAAAATTTATAAATGGAATATAGATAAACCAAAAGAATATGACAAGTTAAATAAATATGAACACCTTAGAATCTTTCTAATAAATGTCGAGGCTTTATCAACAAAAAGAGGTGTAGATGGGGTCACTGATTATTTACTTAAAAATAAATTAAACTTTGTAGTATTGGATGAATCAACCACCATAAAAAATAAATCAGCAAAAAGAACAAAAAACATTTTAGGACTAAGACCGCTATCGCATATAAGGCGTATCCTAACAGGATCGCCAATAACAAAATCTCCATTGGATTTATATACACAATGTCAGTTTTTAGATCAAGATTTATTAGGGTTTTCAAGCTATCTAGCTTTTAGAAACAGGTATGCTGAAATGACTGATATTCCTGTGGGCTCTGGGAGATTTATATCTGTCCCAAAATATTACAAAAGATTACAAGAATTAGAACAAAAACTAAAACAATTTTCAACAAGAATTAGAAAAGATCAATGCCTTGATTTAAAACCAAAGGTACGTCAAAAAAGATATATTGAACTTGAAGGAGATGCTAAAAAAATCTATGAAAGGCTCAGAACTACTGCCTTAGCAATAGTTGAAGATTCTACTATTTCTTTTTCTAATAAACTTACAGAGATAGTTAAACTACATCAAGTTTGTAATGGTTTTACTAAGAATGATGAAGGCGAAATACTTAGTTTACACCAACAAAAGGTAAATGTTTTAAATGAAATACTCGATGAAACTGATGGAAAAGTAATTATATTTGCTAATTATATTTATAATATAAATCAAATTGTTGCTTTTTTACAACACAAGTATGGTAAAAATACCACAGTAAGTATTTATGGTGCTGTGGATGTAAAAAGTAGACAAGAAGCAGTAAGAAGAATTCAAGAAGATGATGATACAAGGTTTATAGTAATAAACCCTACAACAGGAGGTTTTGGATTAACACTTACAGCAGTAAATACAGTAATTTATTTTTCTAATAATTATAATTTAGAAGTAAGAATGCAGTCAGAAGATAGGGCTCATAGAATGGGCCAAAAAGGAACTGTCGTTTATATTGATATTGTAGCCAAAAATACATTAGATGAAGCTATCATGAAATCTCTTACCAACAAAGGTCAAGTGGCTGCTAAAACTTTAGGGGAAGAAGATTTAAGATCCTGGTTGTTGTAGTTTATTAAAACTTTCAACTCTTTCTAGAAATTTATCTGCATATTCTTTTAACTCAGGCTCTGAGAGCTTAAATTCTTGATATTGGAGGTCTCGGGTACAAATTGCTATTACCCCCTGCTCTATGGGTCCGTAATTGGCTGTATGGGCTAAATAATAGGCCCCTAGCTGTAGCTTATAATCTTCTACCCATTCCTCTCTTTTTGGCCTATTTGATTGTTTCCAGTCTACTATACTGGGTTTTCCATAAGCAATAGCAGTCAAATCACAAGTGCCTGCAAATTTGTTTTGATATTCAAGACTAATTTCATTTCCCCATATTTCATCTAATCTAATATTATTTAAAATAGTTTTTGCCATCATTCTAGGTTTTCTACCATCGGCATGGTCATTATAATATCCTTGACCATTGAGTGCATATTCTAATACTTGATGCATTTCAGTACCAATTGTTGATGCTTGTCTCATAATTTTATCCGCTTCTGCATCTCCTACTTTTCTACGCCAGTTATCTAAAAATCTTGTATCTTTAGTTGCACTTAATATTGTTGTTACACTTGGTACTTTGATATTATCAACTAAGTATTTACGTCCTGTTGTGTCTGAAAATCTATTATAATGTTTGTAAGGATATTTCTTTACTAACTTCATTTGTAGTTATTACTACATATGGTTAGAAAGTACAGCTAAAAGAATCGCAAATATACCACCAACTATCCATTTTTCTAATCGACATATTCTTGCATCCATTTGTTCAATTTTTTGAAAGGTTTGCTTTTGCATTATTCTGCAAAGCTTTTCGTGAGATTCTATTTTTTCTAATGCAGATTTTTTAGGCACGTTTGTTACCTCTCATTGCAATTGCAGCACCTGTTGGATCGTTTGGAAACAGAGCTTGGAATTGTTGTGCGTTTACCTGTTGTCCGGTATCCGGTGTTTGTTGTACTGGACTCTCTAATTGTACATCACCCATTACACTAGATCTTTCCGCATCTACGTTTCTTGATTCTTGGTCAATATCTGTTTCATCAGTAGCTTTTATAGTTGATTGTATATAGTCGACCATTTGATTATCTGTCTCTGTGTTACCTGAACCTGTTGTAAAATCTTGTGCAAACATAGACTCAAGAGTTTCTTTCGGTAAATTTTTATCATCATATCTTGGCTTTGGATTTTCAAAAGGCATTTGTGTTAACATTTCTGAAATTCTAGCAGGATCAATATTTTTTGGATTAATTCTAGGTGTATCTTCATCTTCATCCAAAATATAATTCATAAATCTTGCAAATGCTTCACGCTTTTGCGTTAAATATGCTGCAGTTAGTTTTGGTGTTACATTTCTAAGTGCAGGTGTGCTGTAAGTTTTACCTCTAATTTTTTGACCACTTAAAATTTTAATTTGCTCATCAACACCTAACGCATCATTCATCAATCTTAATGCTACAGGATCAGACAAAACAGAACCTGCTTTTCTTGCAAGAGCTAAAAAAACAAGAGGTGCTAAAGGATTAACTGTAGCCATACCACCACCTACTACAAGCCCTGTTAAAACACCTCTTCCTCCAGATAGTGTAAATCTTCTTTGTAGAAATGTAGAAGTGTCAGATATAGCAACATCTGATATAGCTTTCATGTAATCAGTAAATTTATAAAAATCGTCAGATCCACTTTTACCTAACAGTTTCATCATTTTATCTCTTCCAAGGTCTTCTGTTGCTTTACCAATACCAAGGTTGTCCATAAATTTATTTATATTAAATTGTGCAAAATCTTTTGTTCCAAATCTAATTTTTGATACATCATAAATACCATTATTTAATCTTACATCATCAATTGAAAAACCTCTTTGTTTTGCTATTGCATCTGTTCCTAACTCTTCCATTGCATCTGCCATATATTTGTTACCTGATTTAACACCAGCTTCCATAGCTACATCATTAAAAATTGATTTAGCTTGTGGACTTCCTGCAGTGTCAAATGATTTTAAAAAAGCATTAAACATGTATCTTGCTTTTGAGGCTTCAAATAAAGCTTTACCATTTGATGTTGCACCTTTACCTGAAGCACCAATGATTACTTTAAAAGCTTCAATAGCTTCAGGAGAGTTAGAAGCAAACACATCTCTCTCCATAGTTTGAAACATTTTATCTCTTGCCATACCCTCAATACCTTTAACTCCATTAACTCCTCTTTGTGTAAATAAACTTGAATCAAATTTTCTAAATGATCTAATTAAAGGGGATTTTATAAAACCCATAAGTGCTGAAAATGTACCATTAGCATCTTTTAATTTGCTATATAATTGTTCTCCTTGAGTAATCTTAAAAGCAATATCTGCATCTGCAAATTCTTTACCACTTTGAGTTACCATAGCTTCATAACCTTCTTTTATAGTTGAATCTTTAAGTAAATTATCTTTTGTTAATCTACCACCAAATGCATTTAAATCTGTTTCTAATGCTTCTCTTAATGACCAAACACTTCCTGTAGGTAATGTATACTGTGTTCCCTCAATAGCTCTATTTAACATTCTCATTAGTCCACTATATTCTTTAGGTGTTATTGCATTATCTCCTATCGAGGCTACTGCTTTCATAAATAAATTTAAAGGATCTCCTGAATCTTTTAAAAATTTATCAATCGCTTTTATATCTAGGTCTCCTATGCCTTGTGCATAAGCAGGTATTTCAGGAAACATTTGTCTGTTAGCTTCAACCATTTCTCTAGCGTATTTAACTGTTTTGTCTAATCCTATTACTCTTGGATTACCAACTGCTTCAGCAAAAGATTCAAACGCTTTATATTTAGAACCTATAATTGATGCTTTTTCAGAAAAAGTTTTTGCAGCTTGATTATATATTGATGAAGACAATGCTGCTGTTTTCATCAATGGTGCATATCTTACAAGGCCATCTAAATATTGTTTACCAGCTTCTTGTTCTGCAACTTGTAAAGCTTCTCTTCCAATACCAGATACAAACGGAAATACACCGACTGTTTTAAAATAATTTTTACCTAACTCTGAAAATACTCCATCTTCAATTCCTGTCATTACAGGCAAAGGTAATCCTTTTTCTTTTGCAAACTCAGATAGTCTAAGAGCTTTTTCAGATTTAGCACCAAACAATTTAGCTGTTAATTTACCTAATGGTCCAAATATAAAAGGTGTTAAAGCCGCTGCACCTGCATTCCACATCGCAGCATTCTTTGTTGCTCTTAAAGAATTTGCTAAAATATTTTGATCTATTTCTTTTTCTGGCAAATCTCTAAAATCATCAGTTATAGCATTTGCAATTGTAATACCCGCTTGTTCATTTAACATATCATAAGTAATTGAACCAGCACCTGCACCTGCAGTTCCTCCCAATACAGAATATATTTCTGCTCTTCCTACAGGACTAGCTAATACTTTTGCTGGCACATCGGCTGCTCTTGCAACTAATTTTAATGCTCCACCAATTAGCTTTAATCTTCCTGGTAATTTGTCCGCTACTTTTGATGCAGCTTGTAAAAATTTTCCTGGTCCTTTTTGCCAAAGTGTTCCGTTCTTTGCAGCACCAAATATTTTTTTTCTCATTACTACATAAGGTGCAATTGATCCTGATAGGTCACCCGCAAGCTCTGCTGTTGGTCTACCAGAAAAAAAACTATCCTCTGCTTCTAATGCTTTACCTATTGGATCTGCATAAAATTCATCAGCTCTTGCAATATCTTTTGCTGCTGTCTCTCTTGCTCTTCCTAACTCGCCAGTAGTGGGTCCTGTGAGTTCGCCTCTTTGAATTAGTTCATCAATGATAGCTCTTTGCTGTTTATTTAATTGTGATGGATCTAAAGTTTTATCATCCAATTGTTTTTGTAATTCTTGAATTGTAGCCATTATTGATAAAGCTCCAGTAATTGATCAGTGTTTAAATCTTTAAATGGATTCTCTTGTGGTGCAGATCCCATAAAGTCATCAGAGGTAATAAGACCATATTTTCTCTTATAATTTTTTAATGTTGCAGTTTCGCCCATTAGTGCAGTTGTATATGTGTTTTCTAAAGATGAAATATCTTGTAATATTGTTTCATTTACAGATTTTAAGTCTCTAATAACTGCTTTTTGACCTCTTAATAATGGGAAGATATTAACAAGTTCTTTTGCCATTTGAATATCTTTTGCAGTCAATCTGTCTTTTGATTTTAGTGAGTTGGCTAATGCGTATACCATAACAGTTTCGTTAATAGCTAATTGAGATAATGCTTGTTGATCTGCTTCGCCAGTAAATTCTCCAATAGCTTTCATAATTTTATCTGAATTAACTGAATCTCCTAAAAGAGAATCAATTTTTTTACCAGCAGATTCTCTATCAAAACCTTCATTTGATTTTAACCAATCATCAATTAAAAGTTCTCTGTATTCATTTGCTTTAGCTCTTGCTTCATCTTCATTAGTAAACATTTCTCTTCCTGTAATGTCGTAAAGAGCTTCACTTAATCTTCCTTTGAATAAATTTAATCTTCCTACTGGACCTGCACCTGTTTTACCTTGTTCAACAAATTTTTGTATTAAGGCTACAGATTTTCTACCATATTGAAGAGCTTTATATTTTTGATCTAATTCTGTTAATACTTCTAAAGCCTTTGGATCTAATTCTTTATTTTCTACAAATCTGTTATAAGAACCTGGTGCTAATGGCACATAAATATTTCTACCAAAATTATCTAACTGTCCTGGTTTAGCTACCATAACAGTACCACCTTTTTCTCTTATTCCTGTCATGTTTACTAAGTTACCATTAGTATCTGTAAATTGAACCATACCTGGAGCACCTTCAACAGGAGGTCTTTCTATTATCGCATTTCTTCTTTCTATTTCATCTTGTGCAAGTGCTAAAGCATCAGACATAAACTCATTAGATAATTCATTTTCTTTTAATTTTATTGTTGCATAATTATTTACAGCTGGACCAAGAGCTGCACCAAATACTTCTAAAGCTCCACCAATACCACCTGTTTGTGTTTTACCTGACAATAAACCAGACGCTAAGTTAGCTAAAAATACTAATTTGGCTTGTGATTTTTGACCTGACATTAATTCTTTTCTATATTGTTTTGCTAAATCAATAACTTCAGAGTTTACTTGAATGCCATCGGCCCCTGTTATTTTACTTGGCTTATCTAAGTTTTCGGTGTCCGTTATTGTTTTTTCAACAACCTTTTTATTTGCTTTTTCATCTGAGGCTGCAGTAGTATCTTCAACACTATCTTCATTAGTAGCAACAGTATTATCTCCACCACCCTCATTTGACTGTTTTGGCTCTGAAAATTGTACTGTATTTTGAAATCCCTTATCAGCAGTCTCTCCCGGTGGATCCATTGGTGCTGGAGCCACAGAATTATTTTTAACAACTTTATCTATATCAACTGTGCCTTTTACAACTTCTGATTCGTTATCTGATTGAGTCAATCTATCACTAAAACCAGGTCCTCTTCCTCCTCTTGGGCCTGCTTTTGATTCAGAAGTTTTTTTAACTTCTGCGTTTGTAAGAACTTCTTTTGGTTTGAAACCACCGAATATATCTCTATCAGATACACCATCACTCATAATGTCAGTAGATTTAAGTCTGTTCACTCTACTAAATTCAGCACGCTCTTTTGGAGTCATAGCATTGATTCTTTTTCTTTCTTCAATACCAGCTTTTATTCTATTTTGTGCTCCATAAATTAAACCTAAACCAGTTAAACTTGCAGGTAATCCAATGGCACCCACTGCTAAACTTGGAAGTGCTCTTTGAGCACCATAGGCACCTAAAGTTTCTAACCCAAGTCTACCAACATTAAATCCTTTTTCCATTCCAAAAGCATCAGCAAGTTTACCTCCTGCTTTAAAACCTAAAGTGAGAGGTACGCTAAAAGCTTCTTTTAAAAATCTTACAGATGGTCTTGCATTAAATCTCTGCATCATATTTGGTCGAGGAGGACCAAACATTGGATTTGGTAATGCTTGTGTACTAGATCCACCTAAAAAAAGTTTTGCAGGTTTTAAATGACCTTTTTTTAATGCGGTCTGTCGAAACATTGGTCTGTTTAAAACTTTATTTATAGACATGTTTCTCCTATTGGTTTTGGTTTACACCTTGATAAGCTGCGAATGCTCCTATACCTGTTCCTACTGCTTGTGCTAATGGACTTGTAGATGGAGCTGTGCCCATTGTAATTCCAGACTGTGTTTTAGGGCCTGCAGAATATAAATTAGCTAAGAACTCTGCTCTTTGATAAGGTTCGTACTGTTGTTGTAAAGTAGTAGCTCTTGAAGCATCTAATGCTTGTTGAGCAAGTTGTCTTTGAACACCACCTGCACCCATTAATTGATTAATATCTGCTTGTGCCATTTGTTGTTGCCCTGCACCAACATTAGCTAATTGTTGACCACCCATTAATCCTAATTGTTGTTGTCTTTGAGCTGCACCTAAAGCAGTACCAAAACCTTGTGCTTGAGCTCTACCCATTGCTTCTAAAGTTCTATTTTGTAATTCTGCTTGTTGGACACCTTCTCTTCCTCCACCAAAGGCACCTGATCTTATAGCTTGTGCAGCTAATTGATTTTGCATTACACCTGACTGTCTTGCAATCTCATCAGTAACATATGATTGATAGGGATTTAAAAATTGATTTATTTGTGATGCACCTACTGGAGCTACTGCAGTGTTTAATGCAGCTATACCTTGACCTACTGTGCCAGCGCCAACACCTGTAGTGCCCGCTGCTGTAATTCCTTGTTGCTCTAAAGCTGTCATAGGAGCTACTTGTACGTCTGGTACGTTTACGGGCTGCTGGGCTACTTGCCTAGCAATGTCCATCAATTCTATTTTTCTTTCCTCAATACCAGGAGCCTCTCTCATAAATTGAGTTTGAGTGCTCGGTGTTGCTGGTGCTGCTGATCTTCCTCCTCCAAAAAAACTCATATTATATCCATTTCTCTAGTTGCACGTGTTTTTTTTGCCAGCCCCATTTTTTTGAAATTTTTTCCCAACCTGGTCTAGCCATTATACTCATTCTTTTACATTCATTATGTTTTGC
>CAACVD010000586.1_pt1 | contig 14601 bp, 9 predicted proteins | sample 2381771 | NCBI WGS metagenome assembly CAACVD01 (sample SAMEA5211965, study PRJEB30684) | marine metagenome | biome: Marine; feature: Epipelagic; material: Water | collected 2015-10-15 | depth 15 m | reverse complement strand
AACAGTTCCTAATTCTGCAACTACAAATGATTGGACAATAACATTAACTGTAGGTAATCCTACTACCTATACTTTTGAAATTAAAAACTTAGCAAATAACAGTGTTAGACATTTTTATGATAATTTTGGCCCTAAGACTACGGCAAGTCAAATAGTTGATGCTATTAATGAAGTGTACCCTATGAAAACTGCTAAGTTTACAGGAGAAACTGCACCTAAATCTATCACTGCAAATGGTTCTACTACTGTACATGTTTCTGATTTCTTTTATGCTACTTTAGATAGTGAAGATAAAACAACCATAGTAATTAGTTCATTGTTAGATGGAGAAGATGGAACATTTTGTACATTATCTTCTACATATGGTTCAGTATCTTCTTTTGCTGATAATCAAACTTCAGGAAGAGATGATGATTATTGGACTATAAATGATGAAGGAAAAATTTTCTTTAGACAACAATACCCATTTAATCAACACCATTCAATTAGAGTTACTTATGTTGCAGGTGAAGGTAGAGTACCTGCTCCTATACATGAGGCAGCCACAAAACTTGTAGCGGCTGAAATAATTAGACATGATGATAATTCAATATTAATTGCTGAAACAGGTTCTAATATTGATTTGAAAGCCAAACATGATATATTATTGGAAGAAGCAAATGCAATCTTAAATGGGAAGAAAAACCTTGTTCATTTTATATCGTGATTAATATGGAAGATGTTATCAAATTGTTTAAAGAAATTGTTGCAATTCAACAACAGCGTAATGATATGTTAAAGGATAGTATATATGCTGAATTTGCATTATCTGATGAAGCAGTTATAGAACAAGCCCACAGTGTATTCGATAAAGCGTTTGCAAAAAGAATAGAAGAAGAGGTTGCTAAATTATGATGGATGAAGTAACTTTTCTTATACGCTTATTATCTGATAGATGGGATGCCGCAGTTACTTCTTTAGGTAGTCAATTACCTACAAACCATAGACCTCTTTCTACAGGTAATAGTGCTTCTATTAAAATTTTAGATATACGTTCATTAGAACCAAAAGAAGGAAGAAGAGTTGATGTAGATTCTCATTCAGTGCTTTTAGTGTTTGAAGATGGTATGTCTCAAACAAATCCAACTATTGATACAGTGGTTAGAAATGAAACATTTAACATGACAATACATATGAGAGTATTACATAGAAGAGACTTTTCTTCCCTTACTGATTCTAGAGATAGACTACAAAGTATTTATCGAATTACCCGATACATTTTAGAGAATAATGCTCGTAGCCCTACCGTGTATCAAGGAGGCGGAACTTCGGGAACTGTTGAAGAATCTGCTGAATTAATTACATTCACAGGTAGAAGTGAAGCCAATGATAGGGGCAAAAGGTTATTGGGCTACAAACTATCGGTAGAGATTAAGCGGTTCGGGCGAAGTACAGTTTAGGTGAGAAAAAATGGTAAGTAATGAGATATTTGTAGGAGCAGGAGTAACTGCTAGTTTAGCACCGGAAGCCCGTATATTTCTAGGTGCAGATGTTACAACTGCTGCTACTAATACAACAAATAATAGTAGTACTGTTACATTAGATTCATATGCAACAGGAGATATAGGAATAGATTTAGTTCCTAATCTATATGTTGGTTGTTTTATAGAAATAGAATTGGCAGCAGACTCCGCTAAAAAGAACATATATCTTATTGAATCTAATACTGTAAGTACTATAACAGTTACAGGAGATATAAGAGGAGATATGGGTGCAACTACAGTTGTTAAAGCAACAATACAATCTTTTGGAGCACCTGTTCCTACGCCACCTGTTAATTCTAAAACAACTATATTATCTGACAATTGGTTAGGTCTTGTTAATACTTTTACGCCACCAAACGTAGAAGTAGAAACAGGTGAATTAAATTTAGTTGCAGGTGGTTCTAGAAATTTAGGATTTCAATTTACTAAAGGTGAAACAGTAAGTGGTGGAAGTTTAGAAGTATCAATGAATAATCCAATGTGGTTATACTATACATTAGGTACTTTGAGTTTTACTATGTCTAATCGTACTAATACAGATACATCAGGAATAACCGTAGATACAGATGCAACTAATAGTGCCATTATTAGAAGATTAACTGATACAGGTGCAGGACACCATGCATATCCTGACCCTACACCTACAGGTGTTGCTCTTTCAGATGGTACTCATGGTTTAATACATGCAAGTGAGCCATTTGTTTATACTATAGATGAAAATAATAAAGGAACATTACCTTCATTTGCTCTAGATGTTGCATATGCAAAGGGCGGTAAATCCGGTGCAGACTATTCTGTTCAGACTGTTCAAGCATCTGCAACTCCTGAAGAAGAAGTATATTCTAGAATCTTTACAGGGTGTCAAGTTAATTCTCTAAATATACAATTTGATGAAGGACAAGAAGTGAAAAATTCAGTAGAATTAGTAACTCGTAGTGCATTCGATGCACCACAAAGTTATTCACCACAAAGACAGGTAACAGACATAACATCTTTTGCAAATTATTCAGAGAATAAAATACCATACTTATTCCATGATGGTACAATTGAGATATACGGTCAAACATTCGCTAGAGTAAAATCCGGTAGTTTAACAATAAATAATAACATCGTAGGTCAAAGATTCATTGGTAATTATAACAATCAAATTATGTCTAACCATACTGCTGGACAAAGACAATATGAATTATCTTTAACACTTCTTATCACTGATACAAAGGTTTGGGATTTAATGAGAGAAGGTGGTGAAGATAATACCAACATTCTCAAACTAAGATTTGAAAGAAGTGCTACTGATTTTGTAGACTTACAATTTAAAGATTATATTACTCGTTCTGTTTCTGTACCATATCCTGATGATAAAGGGCCAGTTGAAGTTGAACTTACAATAAGCCCTAGAACATTACACAGTTGTACTTCACAAAGTAGATGGGCTATATTCAATGTTGATTAAGGAGGAATATCAGAAATATAAGATATTCTAGTATTTGAAATTCCACCAACAATCCGTTTGTTTGTTTGTTGGTTATAAGTTAGGTGGAAGAAAATGAATAAAGAAGTAGTAAATGATAAGAGTGTGCTATTTGCACTAAATGAAACAACGATGCATGAATTAAGAGTAAGCCCAAACTCTGAACAAATAATGAAAGTTTGGGTTAAAGAACCGACATGGCTTCAGGTAGAACAAGCCCTGTCTTCTGTAATGGATTTAAATCAACAGACCCAGTCTATGAATTTAGATTTAAATAAAATGTACAGATTTATGGTAGAGAACTTTATAGAGAAAACAGAGCCTTCTCTCAATACTTTAGAACTCTTGAAATTAAGTCCTTATATTGGTAGTCAATTAAAGGAAGTATTACCAAACCCATTCAATGATATGATAACGGAGGCTGATACGGGAAAAGAAAATTAATACGAAAAGCATTAGAGGGAAAAGAAGTTTCTCCCTCTATTGGTTTACGTGTTTTGTTATACTCTTATTGTAAAATATTTAGTATAAATCCCAATGATGCGAGACACACATCAATAAAAGACATGTTAGAAATGATATCAATACACACAACAGTAGAAGAAATGAAATCGGATGAAATGGAGAAAATGAGAAAAAAAATGGAGAGATAAGTTTTGACAGATGCATATGAATCTACTACTAATCTTGGTAAGGCATTAGGTCTTATAGAGTCTCAAACACAAGGAGTTGCTACTGCTTTTGGAGATGCGGCTGAAAAAAGTAAAGTTTGGAATATTGCATCAAGACTATTATCCGGTTCAGGTTTATGGAAATTACAAAATAAAGTTAGAGCGATAGGTAACGTAGTGTTTTTGTATAATAAAAATTTATCCGGTCAAGCAGAAGCCCAACGTAAAGCATTAGATGCTCAAGCAGAAATGGGTAGAACCCTACAAAGTTTGTCTAATGATTTAGAGGATGCAAACAACTTTAGCGGAGGTTTGTATGAACAATTTTTGGCTTTTGAAAATTTAAAAAATCCTTTAGGCGGAATATCAAATGAAATTGAGGCTCAAGAAAAAGCAACTAAAAAATTAGAACAGGCTCAAGAAGAGTTACATAAAGTTATGTTAAAACAAGCCGATGTAGCCAAACTTGGAAGGATTGGCTCATTTTTAAAAGATAGAGGATTAGGTAAAGATGTAAATATGTTCAAAAAAATCTTTAGTATGGATAGTGCTGCTAGTGTAGTTGGGGGTACTAAAGATAAATTTAGAGCATTAGGAAGTAAAGTTCTTGGAGTATTTTCTATGGTGAAACCTTCTAATTTAATAGGGGCTTTTAAGAATATAGGAACGGGTAAATTTTCTCAATTAGTTGGTATAAGTCTACTTGGATTTTCAGCATTATTAGGTTTTGCTGCTATTGGAACTATTTTGTTTGGTCTTCTTTATCGTAGTTGGCCTACAATTCAAAAGGCATTAGAAACTGCTGCACCTCAATTTAGAGCCGCACTTGATAATGTAATAAATATTCTAAAAGGTTTATTTGTTTTCTTTAAAGCATTATTTGAAGGTAAATTCAAAAAAGCATTAGTAGACGGGTTAATTCCTGTTCTAACTAATTTCGTTGGTTTATTAAAGAATATATTATTAGGAGTTGGTAAAATAATACTTAATTTATTATATGCAGGATTTAGAGCACTCTTTAATAAAACACTTGGTAAATTATCTTTCATACCAAAAATGGCTAGAGGTGGAATATCTAGTGGTGGTATGACTTTAGTGGGAGAAAATGGGCCTGAATTAGTTACTTTACCATCAGGAGCGAGAGTACATTCAAATCAAGCATCAAGAGGTATGGGAGGCAATGTCATTAATGTACACGTTAATGGTAGAGTTGGTGCTAGTGATGCAGAAATAAAAGATATTGCAAATAAAGTTGCAAGAGAAATAAACTTACGCATGAACAGAACAGGGGCATCGGCAGGTAGGTTTTAATGAGTGGCGAAAATTTTTCAGAGTTTAGAGTATTTTTAGAATTACAAAGACGTAATGAAATAGATGGTTCTTCTGCTCAAGTAAATAGAATACCTTTGTTTGTTTCAGAGATTGGTGTGAGTACTAATAAAACTGTAATGAATATGGGTGTTCCTTTTGTTGGTATGGTCAGAGGTGAATCACTCAAACTAGCATTCGATGTTGGTATGTCAGAAAAAACAATCAATATATCGGGTACACTTTTAGGACAAAGTATTGCTAAAGATAAGGGTGGTGACAATCTTAAACAAGTAAATCTAACTTCGTTTGAGATGGCTCAATTAATTCATTCCTATACAGATGCTTCTACATTACAAGATGACCAAAATATTGCTAAGATAGTTTTCTTAATTCCAAGCCGTGCTAATCATAATTTTGAATATCATACTGGTGTTACTGAAAATACAGATATAAATGATTTACCACTGATTCCCTTTTCTTGGAAAAACAGATTGTATGACAATGATTTTGCAGTAGGAGTTGGAGATGGTAAAGCACATTTTACACCATATACAGATAACACTAGTGCTACTGTTGGTATGACAGGTTTTATCCGTAGTTTTTCTACACAAATAAATGCACAGGATTTTCCTGCAATATCTTTTAGTCTAGATTTTGAAGAGGCGTTAGTTATAGGAGACAATCCATTCGATTGAGGTGTTACTATGGTTAATGCTTATTCAGGTGAAGCCTACAGATTAGTTTTTCCTATTCTGTCTAATGGTTATTTATTATTAAATTATGATGAAACTGTTACACAAATAGAAGGAACTACTGCTACTGTAGGAGGCTCAGGAGATGATACAAATACACCTACCACTGATACAACAACTACTACAAGAGAAAGACAAATATGGGGTCATAAAGATTCATTTACATTAGAAGCAATTGTTACTCCGTATGATGTTAATGGGCTTGCTAATAGAGCATCAGGACATGGTGTATTAGATTCAACTAAAACTCCTCCATTTCCTAATGAGTCTTTAAGTAACCGAAGTACTACATATGAAAGCGTTAGTGTATTACATGATAGTAATTACACAACACAAAAGATGATGTTATTCTATAATACTAATTTAAAATTCTATTTACAAAATACAACTGAAAGTTCATACAACCAACCTGCTGAATATAAATTAGTTGCAGAAATGACTAGTGGTGGAGTTACTAAAACTATATCTTCTGATGTTGTTATTAGTGCTACAAGTACTTTACATAATTACTATGATGCAGATGGATATTATACTGGAAATAGTACTAGTTTTAAGAAACTGTCTAGTAATGCAACTAATGGTACTGGTGGACAGGCTGACGCTAGAATAGAAGTTCAAACAGGAGAAGCAGATGCATTAGTGGATAAAGGTACAAAAATATATGATGCTAATTTAAATTTAATTGGAGAAACAAATAATGTACATAGTAATTCAAGCCGTGATAGAATCACTCTAAAGGCAGATAGATTAACTACGACTACGAGTACTGTATATGTTCCTCAACTTAAGGAAGCAATGTATTTAGAACAGACCTATAAGTTTTCATTAGTATATCTAAAACAAGGAGTTGTTGAATTATATGTTGATAATGGATTAGTAAAGAGAGAACAATTTAGTATGGAAACTCTACAATTAGATGCAAGTGATTGTCAAATTGGTAGAGGCACATCAAATCAAGAACAATTTTATGGGGAACTATTTGAAATAAGTATGCATACAAGTAAAAAACCTTGTCCAACTTACAAGACATTAACCCCTAATTACAATAATATTCTTTTCTATTATGCATTTGGGGTCTAAATATGGCAGGTAAAATCACATATCCAGTTAACGCAGGAATATTAGATTCTGCGGTAGTTAGTGATTATGATGATAGACTTACCGAGTTTAACAATAATAGAGCCTTTAGTAATGTATCTGTTAATCCTGTATTAAAAACAGTAGATATCAATGAGGAAAATTCTGCTTCTGCTGCTGCCTTTGTTAATTCTGCTATCTTTACAGAAATAAGAAAGAGTTCTCATACAGGAAGTATTTCTAATGATGCAGTTTCTAGAATAGGTAATAGAATACTACCTGTTGATAGTAGTCCTAGTAGTAGTGACTTAGCAGTATATGCTACTAATAAAGAAGAGACTCATGGATTTAAAGTTAAATTGTATGATAGTTCTATTAGTTCATCTACAACAAATAGACAATTTAAATTTTCTACAACTGATTATCCTAGTTCTGATTTTGTTGGAATAGATATAGATAATTATGATTACTTCATTTTAATTAATCCTGATATTGTAAGTGTAGGAACAGATAGTGTTAGACCGCACTTTGCTAAAGTTACAGGTATTGTAGGATTTGATATATTTGGAGATGGATTAGAGTTTAGTCCTAGTTATCCTACAGGTGTTCCTAATAATGCTAAAGTTGAGATATTTAAAGGGCCAGCAAAAACAGATACAGATGTTGTAGCAGTAAGTTATGGATTAAGAGGTGATGCTAATGCTAGTACACCTAAATATGATGTATTCAATATAGCAAGTAGGCCGACTTTCTATTTTTACAATGATAGATTAGATGAAGATGACCAATTAGATTATACAACAAAATATACTGTAACTGTATTACGTTGGTGGAATTATGGAACAACTATTACAGGAACGACAGTGTATGCTCATTCTCAATTTGACGAAGGTTTAGAAAATCAATCACAAAAATCTATGATAGTTTCTTCTAGTGATTATGATAAATTAACAGAAGGTATGTCTTTATTCGATACTAATGGAGTTTATTTAGGTAACATAGAAGGTTTGTTTATTAGTGACCCAACGGGTTCTGCTACCTATCGTTTGTATTTGGATTATGCTAGAGTTGCTATATCTGCTGCTTCTAATGTTACATTAAAAATAGGTAAAACAATTCAAAATATTGTATTTAGAACAGAGTCTAAGTTTGGAGATACTATTCAGAATATAGGTAAACATAGATTAGATGCAGTGCTTGTAGATGCAAATAGAGATTTAGATGATGCGGGTAAACAATATAATTTTGCAGTGGAAGATACAGGTGTTTTAGTAAATGGTGCGTTAAATGCGGATGCAGGAGTAAATATTACTGTAGATACTGTAGATGCAACGACTAAATTTGCAATAGGTGATACAGTATATGATGATGCTGATGCAGTTGTAGGAGTTATTAGTGCTATTACTTCTACACAAATAACATTACTAGCAAACAATGTAGTGGCATTAGCAAACAATGAAAATCTCAAAAGACATGTTCCTGATTTTAATCCTATTAGATGGCATAAAGCATTTCCTAGAATGCATAGACAGGCTGCTAATCTTCTAGTTGTAAGTAGTGCCGTAGATGGTGGAATGACAGGTGCAAGTAAATATTTGACATTTGAAAAGTCTGAATTAAAGAATGATAAAATACCTGTAGTACAAGGTTCTAATTTAAATAATCCTAAGAATAAAATGACTAAAATAGCACAAGTAACTACTAATACACCATACCAATCAAAAGATTTTGAGCCAATTGTAACAGTTAAATCGGTAGATGTAGCAGCAATAGATTTTAATAAACCATCTCTAAATATTGCACCTGAACTAACTTCATAGGTAGTATATGTTCCACTTGTATCTTGAGTAATGTTGAATCCATCTATAACTCTATTATCAGAAGTAGCAATATTCATTTGAGCAAAAATTAAACTGTGAATATTATCTGCTCCATCGGCTAATCTAACATTAGGATTTGTACTCATAGTACTTAGAAAATCAGGATTATTTTGTGTCATATTAGTTCACCTCCAATGTTATTTGAAACGTAACCGTATCTGTAGACGGCACGACTCCGGTATTTGCGAATGTAACTCGGCTCAAGAGTTTATCCGATGTAGAATGGAATATACCTAGTTCTGCAACTCCTTGTGTTCCTAATTCTGTTCCTGTAAAACTTACTGTCCATGTTAACTGTGAACCTATTACTGATGGTATAACAGTCTTAGTTAATTCACTACCATTAGTTTGTGTAATAATAGAATCCAATTTTGTTTGTGAAGCCGCAGTATCATCTCCACCTGTACCTACTTTTATTGTTCTATAATTTACTGCAACATAACTTACTGCTATCTCATCTTTTCCTGCGTTTACTATCATTTTTAATCCTCCATCATGTCCGTATATTTTCTTGCTCTCCGAATTATCTCATCATCATAACTCGACTTGAGGGTAGTCTGTGTATCAAAGTTTACGGTTTCAGTAAACCCAACTACATCATCAAATCCTAAGTTTGGATTTTCCACAACCGTACTAGTAATATCATAACTCATCTCAACAAAATTGATATTAATAGAATCAAATAATGCTAAACCTGCACTAACAATCAGTGCATCCTTTTTCATTAAACTGATGTTTGATTTCTTTTGTTCTAATGATATCTCACTAAGTCTTTCTGCAATTGTTTTATCAAACGTTCCAACTGTTACTTTCATTACACCTGCTAATACATTTTCAATTTCAAACACCTGATAATCTGCTTTAGGAATATTATGTTGTGGGAAATTTAAAGTTAATATATCACCTGCTTCTAGTAACTCTAATCCTTTTTTATCTAATGTTAAAGTAATCTTTCTACTTTCACCATTATGTACATTCAATGTTTCTTGTGCAATTTGATTTGCTTCAGTTATATCTTTAATAGAAGAATCTACTATTCTAATTACCTTATCAGTTCCTTTTACAGGGCTAGTTATTTCTGTTCTTATTTTATCACCAACAACTATAACCTTATTTGCTTTATCAAATAGTGAAGTATTGCTTTCTACACCTATTAGTCTATTTGCTTCTAAATAACCAACTGAATACTTTCTTAAACTACTAATATCATCTAGATTTCTTGTTATAATTTTCTTATCTTTTAATGTATAATCGAGTCCTTTCTTGTTTACCAATGTATTAAGAGCAGTAAATACATCTATATCTTCTAAGTTTAAAGATGAAATAAATGTTCTTTTATTTATTCTAATTAATTCATCATATTGTGTTGGTGTATAATATAACTGTGTGTCAATAACAACAGTAGCACCACTCGTAGAGGCTACCTTACCTATTAAATGTCCATCTTTTGAATATAATATATCTCCGGCAGTTATATTTGTAACAGTTTCAAGACATGTAATAGTTAAACTATTTACACTGTTAACAACATTCCCTGTAAATTCTGAAAAACTCTTAGAATTATCATAGATTAATCCTGCATCTTTCACAATATTTTCTACTTCTTTTTCTACATTACTTCCAATCCTATACGAACTACCTATATGACAATGTTTTATATTTTTTATTTTTGGTCTTTGTCCTAGTTTTACATCAAATATCTCTCCAAAAGATACAACACCATTACCTGTAAGAGAACCACTAAATGACATTACTAATCCTGCGGTTGTTTTAGAATCAGAACTACCTTTCTTTCTAGTAGTAGCAATTGTTAATGTTTTTCTTTGTGAATTATTTCCATCAGTAATGTATGTTTCTATAGTTTCACCATCGGTAAAATTGTCATCTATAGCAGTATTAGTTCTTCTTTCAATAAATGTCGAAGCATTGTCTATGTCTAACAGTAAATGCATTTCATATACAGATTCTTGGTATTGTAGATTATCATCATCTTGTCCTCCTCTTTTCCAATTAAATGCTACTTCTTGTGGCTTCATTACATTGAACTCTATTTTATCTTCGTGACCATCAAAGGTGGTTTCTGAAATTCTCATTAATCTATATTTTTTATTATTGCTGTCTATTGTTAAATTAGCATCTACCGTAATAGTATGAGTTTCAATATTGGATGTAGTAGGTAGTGTAGAAACAGTGTGGCTTATTATTTTGTGAATGTCAGCAGGATAAGCACTATCAGGGTCTTTTCTTAGACTTCCCGCTACTGCACTAGCAGATAATGAAACATCAGTAAGAGACTCAGATACAATATAATAACCTGTTAAGTTAGGCATAAAACTTAACCAAGCATGTCCTGTATCTGCATTCAGTACAAAAGTTAGTTGAGCATTAGATACAGTAACCCCACCACTACCATGTGTTAAATTAAAAACAGGTTTAACTAACATTTGAGCAGAACAAACAATTCCATCTCCTGAATTACATGCTGCATGAGTTGCATTAAGTCCACTGGCAATAGCCTTCTTATCTCCAAGAAAATCTCCGTCAGTTCTTGTGCCAATCATAGAAAGGGTTGTACTACTAGGATAAGATTGTATAAAAGAAGTACGTGTATGTTGGTCTAATGTATTACCTACTCCATCTATATAATCCGCATAATTAGAATCAGTATCTAAGTCTAGCGGAGCAGAAGAAATAGATAATGTATCTAGTCGCACCGTACTATCAGATTCAGCCTGTCTAATATCCTTGAACACACCAATACAATTTTGATATGGATGAGCAAAGGTAGCAGAACTAGTATTAGTTAACCCCATACCATACTTATCTAATAAATTAAAATATGTATTACTACTTTTGTACCTTTCAACTAATGCTGCAATCACTCTTGACATATGAAGGAAATGTCTTGCTCCTGAACCCCAATTAGTTCCATGAATAAATGGACTAAATAATCGGTCTTCATTATTTCCTGTGTTTACTTTCTCTTCTGCAATTATTGGTAATATAACATTCGGTGCTTGATATTCATCACCACCATCAGATAATCTACCAAATTTGAAATTAGTATTTGCTTTACTACCTCTTCTAGTAAAGAAAACATCTGTCCATCTTATATTTTTTAATGCATCTCTTCTGTCTGTTAATAAATTAGCATCAGTAGTAGTATCTAAATTATCAATCATATAATCAATTGTTCTATGTATTCTGAATCTTTCTACTCCTTCTACCGCAGAATTACCATCAAATCGTAACAAATCTTTTCCTGATGTATTACCATAAGTAAAACCGCTTCCCGAATTATCAAATGCAGCATTAGTTTTAAATCTAGTACTTCCTGTACCAACAATTTTACTAATTAACCCATTTGACTCAGTAGGAATAACTATTCCACTAGTGTTAGTAACAACGGCATATCCACTAGCCACGTTTTCTCCTGTAGAAGGATATGCACCTATAAAATGTTCATCATAAAATACATCTCCATCACTTTCAGTTACATTTTCATTAAGCATTTGACCATCACCTTGTAGTTCTATTGTACCTGTATCTGCGGTTGGGGTATCAAACATTACATAATCAAAATAAGGTATTGTTGGTATTTGTTCAGAAGGTTTCAAAGACTCAAAATCTATAGGATTAAAGTGCCAATCAAAAGTTGCTTCTACTAATTTAATAACACCCCATCTTCTAAGTTGATTTGTGGTCTGTGTTGCACTTTGTATTTGTCCTGTTTCAAACATATTTTCTGTTTTTACAGTTTGTTTAGTTGTGCCATTATATAATTGATGATTTGTTGAACTTGTAACAGATGGAGTAGATTCTAATAAAATAGCAAATTGGTCATAACTAAGTGTGTGAAAACCTAAGTTATTCCATCTTAATTTAGACAATGGATATATATCACCTACGGCCATTAATTCATATGGAATAGTTCTAGGGTCTATCTGTTCAAATACATCATACATAATATCATACTCTTTTACAGTATTACCATCATTATATTGATATGATTCTATTAGGTCATGATTTCCATAGAAGGCTGTTCTTTGTGTATAATTCTTAATAGTATTACTACCGAGTATAGGTTTGTTATCTGCTGTTATAGCAGGGTCAGTAACCGTACCTGTAACTGTTGTACCATAACCTACTGCATAACCTTGTATTTTTTGTGATTTGATTCCTTCACTATAAATGGTATTAGATGTCCTTGTTAAAGTACCTGCTTCAAAAGTCTGTAAATCCCAATATCTAATTGTTTCTTTTGGATGATATATTCCGTCAAAGGTATCAGGTAAGCGATGTATATATCCTCCCGTATTAATATTATTATTTACCATATAGATATGAGTATTACCTCTAGTATCAGATGTATTTGTATCTATTCTTCCTAATACAATAGGCATTTTAGGAGCAATAGATATTACTGTTTCAGATTCACTCTTTTCATCTACTTCCACTACGGCAAAAGATTCTGAATTTAAAGAATTATAGTTTGTTATTTCATTAACTATACCATCTTCGTTTCCAATAAAAAAGGCATGAGCAGCATCATTAGTCGAAGCACTTCTTATCGAACTAACATCATAGCCCAATGTCTTGTCATCGAAGTTGTCTCCTGTATTAGAAGAACCCTGTACATCAACAATAGTGTGACTAGGAACTCTTCCATCTAATTTAATTGCCTTATCAAATATTAATCCTTTCTCACTAAAAGAGGCAAAATCATTAATTGTATCAGTATGAGCAGAATTAGACTGTAATGATTTGAATGATATCAAACGAGTATTATCTACAAAGGGGTCATAATGTTTTATTGCAGTAGTTGATGTAGTGGGTGTTTCACAAATAGTATGAGCCAAAGTAATATCTGTTCCATCAATACTAACAACTTCTCCTAATAGTTCTCCGGCTTGATTTACTATAATTTCATATTTATTAACAACTCCACCTGTAGCATTTAATTTTACAACTTTACCTACCAACATATTACTACTATTACCAGTTAGACTTGTACCGCTTCCGTTCTTAAACGCCTCAACTGTTCCTGTATAAGGTGACATAGTACTCATTACTAAGTCGTCACTAGAAACTAAATTTCTGTTAATTGTTTTAGATAAGAACTTAGATACATCATCTCTACCTGTAACTGTAATAGCATTTACACCATTCTCAGTCATAGTTTGTATATCTTCTATTACACCACTAAATACTTCTTCATGTATGGCATATCCTCCATTATAATAGTTTAATCTTCTACCTGTACTTTGGTAAAACTTAGTATCTTCATTTTGCAATTTTATTACCTTATGTACCTTGTCAATATAATCAATTTTATTTTCATGAGCATTGAATGTTTTAAATGTACATCTTGCATTATATAATTTAGCATCTTCTTTATCTATGGTTCTACCATTCAATGTTAATCTACTTTGATTAATATCATATTCTGTATCAGCCTCAAATTTAACATTTAGAACATGTGTATACCCTGCAACTAAAATTGGATGATTATTACCTGCTGCTGCTTCAGGTGTAGAACTAACTGTCCATGTATTAGCACTTTCTGCTCTTTTAGCCTTTATAGTAAACTGTTGATAATCTCCTCCTGCATCTCTAACTTTAGTAGCAACTGCATTAACAACGTAATAATATCCTTTAATCTTAACAATAGAATTTTCTGCGAGAATACTTTTTAAATCATAATTACTATCTAAATCCATTATTCTAAATACATTGCTAACTATAGTAGTTCTTCCTTGTATTGGTTTAAACCCTAGATTATCAGTAAAGGTAGTCTTACGCATTTTTAAAATTTCATTTTCTTTTATTTTCTTATGCCCAACACCACTGTTATCTAAATAAGTTACTTGTGCTATTTTAGTCATTTTATTCTTAGGATTATTTAAATTAGAACCT
>CAACVD010000872.1_pt1 | contig 14615 bp, 9 predicted proteins | sample 2381771 | NCBI WGS metagenome assembly CAACVD01 (sample SAMEA5211965, study PRJEB30684) | marine metagenome | biome: Marine; feature: Epipelagic; material: Water | collected 2015-10-15 | depth 15 m | reverse complement strand
TTGTAATACTTCCATCTGTGTTTGATGAAGCTGTGCCACCAGCTAACCAGTTCCAAGCAACTGTAGCATCACCACTAGCGTTTGTTGAAGCATCACTACCTAAACTAAATCCGTCACTATCAAATGAGGTTAAAGTGTTTACATCTGTAGCTTCTGCATCATTAGCGTTTGATAATAAATATTTAGTTGAACCTCTTATTACATCAAAAAGATGATGAGAATAAACTGATGTTGCACCAATTCTATCTTTAATCCAAACAAAATCAGGTTGAAAACCAACTCCTGTTATAGATTGAGTAGAAGAATTACCAGTATACAAAACTGTATTAAAATAATCTGTAGGTTTATTAATCTGTGCCATTAGCTGTACTCCTGTGCGTTAATTGATTTGGTGCATAATGCTCTATAACCTGTTGGAACGTCATATTCAAATATTCCGATACCATCATCAGGATTTTGTGCTGATGAAACTTGTGTTGTTCCGAAAAATCCGTTACCGAAGTTTGCTGACCATTTGGCAGTTCCGTTAAAATTAATCGTTACTGCCGTTAAAGCGTAATTTTTTCCGCCTGTTACAGTAAAACCACCAGTACCAGATGAGCCAGAAGTAGGGTCGCCAGAATTTATATATGTTCCGTTTTTATGATAATAAATATAATTATTATCTAAATCTATTGCTATCCCTATAATATCTCCATTTGTAAATGTTGGGTTGCCATCATTATTTGTCCCATTAACTGTTACTCTACCGTTTGCACCATACGAACCACCATAATCCCAACTAGCAATGTGAGTGTCATCATCAAAAGTTTCATCTACATTTATAAATCCTACAGCTAAATTAATATTAGTAAATCCTGAAACAGCTTTAAATTCTGCATAATACTTACCCTTACTCATGGTCATAGTACAAGGTATTGGTCTATAATTTGCATCTGTTGTTTGACTAACTGTTGTATTACCATGCTCATAATTTATTGATTGTGGCATATTAGCGTTAAATACAGCGAATACATTTGAAGGCGTATCAATCGTCTGTGTCATTGTACCATTAACTGTGAATGTGTTTCCGTTACCAGAGCTGTCTGTTCCAAAAGCACTAGAGTTTTCAAATTTTAAAAAGAATCCATTTGTACCATAGGTAACTGATGGTGCAGTTTTAGGTTTCCAAATTCCAGTCAAGCTATCTGTTTGACCGAAAGTATCTGCGTCATAAGCTGTGCCGTCTATAAAATGAACATGAGCCATTGAACCATCAAAAGAATTACTGCCTAAACTACTAGCATCTGTACCAATTACATTATTTTGACCAGATGTATTTGCTTCTGTATCATGGTTTTGACTAGGATATGTTTCTGTACTAAATGATGTTTCTTGTACTCCATTTATATATAATTTTACTCTATTTGATGAAGTCGCTTGTGTTGTATCTACTGCAACAACTATGTTCATCCACGCAGAAGTATCTCTAAATAAAGCATTAGTGACTAAATAAAAATCAAAACCAGAACCATTATAATCATAAACCCAAATATTTTGATTACTAAAATTTATTCTAATATTGTTTGAACCAGCACCAAATATATTTTGATATTGTTGAGTAACATTTGACCTTTTTATCCAACCACTAAAAGTCCAAGTTTTTCTATTTCCAGTTGTTGATACACTTCTTGTTAAATATGTACTAGCCATTAGTTAAATCCTCCTGAATTATTTATTCCTACTGTTACAGTAATAGAAAATGCTCTATCTGCCGTCTGACTTTCTTGGTCAGTTGCCGTAATTGTAAAGTTATATGTTGTTTCTGAACTATCACTTCCACTTTCTGTACCAGTAATTGCACCTGTAGAACTATTTAGAGATAATCCTGTTGGCAACGCACCTGAAGTAACAGAGTATGCTACTGTGCTATCTGAACTTGCTGATACTGAAAATGATGCAGTACCACCTTGTGAAAGACTACCAAGTGAACCTGCTGATGTACTCCAAGTTGGAGCATCTGAAACTGTAAGTAAAGCTGTTGAACTTCTAACCGCTAAACCATCTGGATTTTCTACTCTGATAAAATAAGTTCCGTCATCTGGTATTGTTGCATTAATTGTAATTTGAGTTGCACTATCTCTTGTTACAGTGTTTGGAAAATAAACTTTTCCTGAAGTTGATACTAATTCTACAGTTGGTGTGATGACATAGTTTGTTCCAGTAATCACAATGTTACTTGCACTGTTTGTAATTGTATCTGGTGAGATAGATGTAATCGTTGGATTGGTTAAGCTAAAAGGTGTTTCTAGTTTAGCATTAGTAATTGAACCATCTGCAATTCTTGCAATGTTAATTGTGCCTGATGTTAAGTTACCTGCACTAAAACTTGCAAGAGTAAATGTACCGTAACTGACAATTTGTAAAATATCTCCACTTGCTGCGCCACTCGCTAATACGATTGACGTTCCGTCTGTTGCTGTAAAATCTGTAGTATCTAATTTAACACCATTTAAATAAATATCTGCAAACGCAGTTCCACTAGCAACATCATAAGCTAATGTGTTTCCGTTAGCATCTGAACCTGAGAATGTTGTTTGACTTCCAGTTGCTACATACTTAAATCTTTCGCTAGTTCCGTTTACGCTAGAACCTGCAAGTGCATACGAGCTTCCGTCAAAGACTTTTAATTTTCCTGCTGTCGTATCAAAAACAAGGTCACCAGTATCATTATCTGAACTTGGTACTCCTGCTTGTACTCTGTATCTTTCTGCAAAAGAATTTACACCAGATATATTAGATGCAACTGTATTTACATTAGCTATAGAACCACCAACATTATTAATATTAGTGATTGCTCCTGCAACAGTAGAAATGTTTGAGTTTGCTCCTGCAACCGTACTTACGTCAGACGATATTCCTGCAACCGTAGTTACGTTACTGGCCACTCCTGCTACTGTAGTTACATTAGCACTAATACCTGCAACTGATGTAATGTCTGAAGCTATTGGAGCTAAAGTAGAAATATTTGATGAAACACCTGCAACGGTTGTGATGTTTGAGCTAATACCTGCAACTGTGTTTACATTACTTATGTTAGTTCCAACAGCATCTACGTTTGTAATACTGTTTGCGACTGTATCAATTTCTGAAGTCGCTTCGTTTAAATCGTTAGCTACCGTTTCAACTTCACTTACTGCTTCTGCTAAATCGTTAGCAACTGCAACAACGTCAGTGATATTTGTAGCAACTGTAGTAACTGAAGAAATATTAGAAGCTACTGTTCCAATGTCTGTAGCGTCATTTGCAACTGCTGTAACATTACTTGATATACCTGCTACGGTAGTTACGTCAGAACTTATTCCTGCTACTGTTGTGATATTTGGTAAATTTGTAGATATAAAACTTTTATTAACTGCATCATTATTATTTACTGGGTCTGCTACATTTTTAATAACTTTACTTTGTGCATCAAATTTATCGTCAGTGTCAATACGCATAGTATTTTGACTGTCGTCTGTAATCTCTTGTGCTACGAAGAAGTTTTGGTCTGCACTTCTATCTAAGTCACTTTCTGTTAAAACTGAACCATCTGTAAAATCAACTAATCTAGTATCAATAGGTGTTTGACGTTCTATTCTAACTACAGAAGCATTTGCAGGTGCGGAAGTAAAAGTAAGTGTAGATGAAGCAATCGTAAATGCTGTAGTTTCAACTCCATCTATAAAAGCTTTTACGTGTGAACTATCAATAAAACTGAAAGTTATTGCGTAATCTGTAGTAGTACCGTCTCCTGTGTAGGAGACTTGGGCGTAATAAGTTGGCATAGTTTATTTTTATCCTTATTGACTAAATTTGTAGAGACCTTCTAATTGTCTATAATTAGATTTGTTTCCAGTGTTAAGTATTTGTTTGTTCATATTTAAACTTCGTATTGAATTGTCTAATGTAAATTTTCCTGTTGTATCTTCTGTACTAAAAAATTTATCTCTTTCCTGTATCAAAGCATTTTCAGCAATAGCTTGATAATCTTTAACAATTCTAGTGATAAATTTTACTTTACCACCTCTCTCTTTGTTGTTCTTATCAACCATAGTTGGCTCACCTAATCTTTTATAGAAATCGCTTTTAATAACTTGTCTTAATCTTTCATCTAAAGTCAGGCCACCAATTTTAACATTTTTCAAAATTTGTTGTTGTCTATCGTAAGCTGATAGACCTTGTTTGTTTCTAAAGAATTTTAAATTTATGTTTCCATTTAAATTTTCTCTTAACTTAGGCATATTGTAGCCAAGTCTTAAAATTTCTTCTGCAACTATGTCGTTTCTACTTTCTGAATAATTAAAAGGATTAAAAACATTTTGTACTAATCTACCAAAATTATTTTCTTGTCCGCTACTTGGATTACCTCTAAAATCATATTTAGGTGAAACACTGTCTCTATCAATTCCAGTTCTTACTTTAACTTCTTCAATAATACCTTTCGCATCTCTAAAGAAAGGGTCGTTAGTTAATTTATTAAATATATTAGGATAAAAAGAACCAAACTTTTGGTTTGCATAACGACCTAATTTATTAGGGTCATCATCAGTTATAGCTTCCATAAATTCTGATAAACCTTGTAAATATGTTTTGGAGAAGATGTTTCTTGATACAGAAGCAAAACTTGATTTAAAAAAGTTTTTAGTTGTTGATGCAACACCTAATTGACTATCTGAGTTTTCGCCTTGTCTATGAAGTGTAATTAGTAAATCACCGCCTACTCTTGCTAATTCTTCCTCAGTAAATTTATTACTATATAAATGAAAATCAGCTACTAAACCGAAAAATGCTCCAAATGGGTCAAATCTTCCAAATTGAATATATTTGTGTTTACCTTCATCTTCATCATAATATCTAAATGAATATGGTTGGAAACCTGTGTTTCTTCTTAAATCTTTTAAATCTTTAGAATTAGTTGGTAAATCTAAAGCATTAGCTTGTGAACCTGTAATTAAACCTTCAGATGCCATAATATTAGCTAAAGTAATTAATGCTGTACCAGTTGCTAATTGACCTCTTACTTGTGCAGTTCGCATTGGATTACCACTTGCACCAGTGAAGTCGTCTCTAAATTGTTTTCTCATCAATGCTAAAGGTGTTCTATCAACAACATTTAACATTAAGTTTACAGGTGTTCTTACAAATGGAATTATTTGTTTTAGCCATGGGTGGGCGTTAGACATATCCTGTATTCTTTTAAACATACCGTAAAGGTCTTGTGTAAAAGTACTTTCTTCAGCATATCTTAAAGCATCTGCGTCTATGCCCATTAGACCTGTTTCAGCGTCAAAACCTTTTCTAAAGTAAGCATTAACGTATTCGTCAAACTCAGTAATATCTTTACCGTTTGTACCTTTGCCAACTATTTTAGTTTTGCTTTTGCCAAATTTGTTAGCGTCTCTTACAGCGTTGGCATAAAGTTTTGCTCTGTAATTTATTTGTCTGAAAAACTCATCTTCAGCATTTAGAAATTTTGTTGGTATTCGAACAAATCTACCAAGCTTGTCTGTAGCTTCTGTACCACCAATACTTTTAACTGGTTGGTCTATTTTACTTCTATTTGAAATAATTGTATCTTCATTTTTAAATGCAAGTTTAGAATATTTAACTGCATCATTTAAATACATTTTCAAACCTGCCAAAGTATCTAATGCGTTTTGTGATTGCATTTGAATTTCTTTGACCATTCTAGGGTCTTCTAATAAATCTGTAGTTAATTTACTTCCAATAATCTGTTCCATTGGCTTGACGAAAGTATTAGTCAAGTTAGAAGTCATATTAATAATATGTGTTTTTGGATTTGATAATAGAGCATTAATCCAAAATTCATTTGCTATATTCCAAGTTTTATTCTTAGTTACAGCAGTTAAAATCTTCTCAGTAGTTTTAGCATCTGATTGAGATATTCTTCTATAAAATTCTTTTCTGTTACCTTTGATTATTTTATTTTGTGCAATAGCGTTTTCGATATTTTTTACTCTATCAACAAAATCATCTATGTTTTTTGCATCACCAGTTTTACCAAATACCGCAAGTGTTCTTCCAATATTTTCACCAATAGTATCTCTATTAAATGTTAAAACTTCCCATTCACCTATTAGTCTATCAACTAAATTATCAATATCTTTATTATCTTTTACAACTGATTGTCTTGCTAATTTAGGAATAGCATTTGTTAATGTTGTATAATAAGTATTTAATGCCATTACAACGTATGGAGCATCATCAGTGTTCTTAGCTAATTTATTAACAGCTTTGAACATTTTAGTTGTTTTACCGCCAAACATTTTATCAGCAGTGCTTTCTATTACTTTAAGAGGTATAACTTGTTTTTGTTCTTTTAATTTTTTTCTAACAATAGGTATTAATGTTTTTAAAGTTAAGATACCTTCTTTATCTAAATCTACTAATTGTCTTGCATTGAAACCTAAATCAAAACCTTCATCTAAATTTAAAGATTGTTCAAACTCTTTTCTATTTTTCTTGCCTTGTGCTTTTCTAAAATTAGCTACAAAAGTATCTTCAATATCTTTTATTAGTAATTCTTTTGATTTTTTAGGAATAACTGTTGGTTCAAATTTTGTAACATTTTCGTCAAAACCTTCTAAAAATTTTCTATCTTCGTCTAATAATTTTTGGTTAGGTTTTATTTTAGAATATTTTTCTGCGTTCTTTTGTTTAATATATCTTGCAGTTCTAAATATTCCTTCAGCAACACCACCTAATGCAACACCTTCAATTGCATTTTTTAAACGACCTTCCCAGAAAGTATCTTTAGGGTCAGACGCTAAATAATCAAATAATGGGTTAGTTAAACTAGGTGCGTGTTCATTAACCATATCTACAAAACGACCTGAGTTTTCATCAAACGCCACAAAGTCTGCAACTGCACCTTTTGTAACAACTTTTGTTGTAGCTCCTAGTTTTTGAAATGCTTGTACCGGTTTTAAGAATTTACCTACACCAATAAATCCAGTTGCAAATTGTGATACACCTCTAACTAAACCACCTGCGACAGTATCAGGCGCATCAACTTCAGGTAATGTAAATAAGGCTTTATTTGGGTCGCCTACTCCTAAAGTGTCACCTATTTGGTCTACAAGATTTATAGATGATTGTACGCTGTCTCTAACTCCACCTATGATTTGTAATGGCACGTCTGTAAAAAAACCTCGTTCTTTTTCTTGTAAAGCTGTGCCGGAATTTTCAGTAACAGTAGAAGTATCTTGATTTGTAATAATAGGTTTATCTGGTTGTTCTTGCTGATATTCAGGTAAGTTTAAATATTCTTGAATAGTTTCCTCTGAAGTTCCTTCAGGAAATTCAATTACAGTACCATTTGGTGCAGTTCTAGTAATCATTCATTATCTTCCTTATTTTCTTCTTGCTTTTTAGAAATTCTGTCAAAATCTTCTTGTGATAAAGCGTTTTTATTATTTCTAATAAATTTAGATTTTTCTCTACCTTTAAGATTAGACGGTATAATTACAGCATCTTTTAAATTAATACTTAATTCAGGGTCTTCACGTGGTGTGTCTCGTCTTTCTTTTCTACTTAGTTTCTTTTTAGGTAATTTATCAGGGTCAAATTTTTCTGTCTTACTTGATGATTTAGTTGTTTTATCTGAAGTTTCAGTTGTACCGCCTTCACTAGCTTTTTGTTCTAACTCTGCTTTAGTAGGTACTGTTGTTTTGAAACTATTAGTTTGAATATATTTTAGATAATCTTCTCGTCTTTCCGAAACGTATTTTATAAAAGCTGTTTGTCGAGCTTCAAAAGTTTTAAATTTATCACCACCTATAGGATTATCAGCTAACCATTGTTTAGCATCTTCTTCAAACTGGGTTACTAAACCTTGGTTTAATACTGTTGATACGCCTATAGTTTTTGAAGTTGTTTGTATTCTATTTGATAAATCACTTTCATACGCTTTAAATAATCTATGTTCTAATAAACCATCTTTTTTAGTTGCTTCATTTATACCAATAACATTTCTAAATTTAACAAATTCTTTTTCAGTAAATTGTTGTTGATTATCTATTAAATATTCTTGTGCTTTAAGATATTCATTTCTTTTTATTATATCTAATAATTCAGTTTTTGTTTCACCATTAGTTTTTTCTGCGTAACCTGAAAAATGATTTGCATATATTTTTTCAGCATTTTTCTTTCCTGTTGCTGATAGTTTTTTATATATATCACTTTTTCTAAAATCCTCTATATTGTCAAACGTATCGAGACTATCGTAGGCAATGTTGCTTTCTCTATAAACTTTTTGTTTTGCTCTACTATTTTGAACTGTTTCTCTTTTGTCTTGTCTTTCGTCTACAGCGTCTTTGATTGCATTAAAATCATTTTCTAATGCTTTTACATTAAATAAAACATCAGTTCCTATTTTAATATTTTTTGGAAGTTCTCTAACTAAACGTGATGCACCTTCAAAATCACTTGTTGTTGTGGCATACTCTTTTAAACTATCTAACAACAATTGTCTTGTGGTCAGTTTACCTGAACCATTTTTAACTGCATCTAAAATGAAAGCGGATATTTCTGCACCTTTTTCTTCTATAGGTTTATCGCTAGTAAAAATTAATTGTAAATTTTCTTTAAATCTTAATTCAAACTCTGCACCTACTTTAGCTAATTGTGTTTGTGCATGAGCCTGACCTAAATCATTTTTAGTACCTGACGTTTTAGAGAAGAAACCTTTGTTTAATTTAACTGGGTCATAGACACCTAGTTGATTTTCATTAATAAAATTTTTTAATTCATTTTTGTAAAAGACATCAAAACTACCAATTGTATTGTTATCAGCTACTTGTTTTCTTGCATACTCTTGAAAAACTTTTTGTTTAAATTCTTGTGCTTTTGAATTTAAATATAATTCTTGTGCTTTTTCTATATAGTAAGGGTTTGCTTCTTTAGGTATTTCACCTTCTTCAACTTTTTTTCTAAAATTGTCTCTATTTGTTTCATAATCTTTTATAGCTTTTGCTTCATTAACATTCTTTTTTTTGACTTCCTGCATGATACCTATGTCAGATAAACCACCTCTAACAAAAGCGTCTAAAGATTTAGTAAAGTTTTTAACAGCAGGGTCTTGTTGTGTAGGCTCAGGTGTATAAAATAAATTGAAGTCTGAAGATAAAACCTGTGTTAATTCAGGTGTTAAATTAAAATTTGGTGCTGTTCGTTTTTTTGCCATTATTTATCTGCATCAGGTAAAGGGTTAGGATACTGTGTAGGGTCAGGGTCTAAACCTAGTTTTTGTTTCTTTGCTCTTTGTGTAGTGTAAACATCAGCTACATTCAAAGCTCCTGACAAGAATAACAATTCCGGATTTGGTGGTTGAACATAAGTAGATTGTGCTTCTTGTCCAAATTGAATTGCTTCCATATTTCTTTCAAACTGTGAAATATTTATATTTAAGTTGTTAGCTAAAGAAGTTTTGTAGTTACCTTCTGTTCTATAGTAATCTGCTAATAAACCTACGATAGAACCTGCTTCTGCAACGCCACCTTCACCTGCACTAAGACGAAACTCACTACGAGCTTTTCTTGCTTTTAATGTTGCTTGAAATCCTTTGTCTTTTGTTTGTTCTATTTGTTGTCTAATTTTTAATTGTTCACTTGCATATCTTCTAATTGCATTGTTCTTTGCAATTTCGTTTTGCCTTTTTTGTGCAATAAAATTAGCTTTCTGTTGTGCCTTTCCAGTTTGATACTGGAGACCTGCACTAGCCACCGCTACTGCTGTTACTGGGTCGCACATATTTTTATAAATTCATAAAATGGTTTTTGTAAAACTCCATAAGGAACTTTTTGTAGAAACGTAAATCCACACCATTTTAACCAACGTATGTGTAAGTCATTTCTACAATCAACATAGTTCCAAAGTTTTGGATATTTCTTGTTTAAAAAATTAATTACTTTTCTACTTTCTCTTAGGAAAGAAAAACGTATTCTGTAAATGTCATCAGAAGCTAATAACCATATAGCTCCTTCTTTACCAACACCAAACATTCCTACTGGAACATCTTTAGTATCGACTATTGTAAAACACACCTCTGATTGAAAGAAACCTCTCAACAAAGCATGATAAGGTAATTGACCACTGTTTGCTAAAATTTCTTGTTTATCAGCTTTTCGTAATCTTGTGTGTAGATATTCTACATCAGTAAATTTACTTTCTCTAAAACCGTTAAACTCTTTGACTTGCAGTGACATAATATCCTTGCCAACTAGCGTTAATAAAGTTTGATGGTAAATGACTGTCGTTTTTAATTGTAACAGTTAGTTTGTCATTTTCAGATTGCACAGCAAAAGTGTAATCTCCATCTTCTAAATTAACAGTACCTAGTAGACCTGAACCTGTAATCGTTCCTGTAAATGTAGTTGTTGATGTGTCTCTACCTACAGGAATAACTTCTGTAGTAAAAAAGCCTGTATCATTGAAACTTACATTCCAGTTTCTAATTTGTAGTCTTCCTTCTTTTACTGATATTCTTGAACCTTGTGTGTCAGCAGTTTGTATAAACTGTTGTGAGAACGTAAACTTAAATTCGTATTGTTCACCTATAAAATAATTTTGTGCAGTAATATCTCCAGTAACAACTATATCTGTACCTGATTGTGATACAGTTGTAATCTCTTGTCCTGCTTTATTAGATGAACCACTTTTACCTACAACCTTCATAGTATTGTTTATTGTGTATGGAAGTGTAATTGTAGTTTGGTTTGTACCTGAATTATAATTTTCTGTAATCTGTGTGTTATTAAGTTTTCTATCTAAGTGTGTTAGATAAGTTTCACCGGTATCTACTTTTGCAGGAGATACATCTATTTTTTCTAAGTAAACACCATCTGCTCTTTGGTTTACAATAAATAATTCGTTTTCTATAAAATCAATATTTAAAATATTATCTGTTGAAGTTGTACCATAAGTCCACTTACTCCATGCACTTTGTAGTCTTCGGCCTTGTGAAATATAATATTGATAAATATATAATGCGTTACTTTCGTCAGAACTTAATGCTACGAATATATTTTCAGTAGTAGCACTAGTAAGTTTAAAGACGTTAGAAGGAACAAACTTAGGCACATTAGCAGTAATGTCGTCAGCTTGTTTTGTATCTGTGTCAGACGCAATGAAAAATTCTCTAAATCCTGTAAAATTACCTTTAGGGAAAGCAAAGAAGACGTTAGAACCTGCTCCGATAGGTTTAACATCTTTGTCGTTTTCAAATTCTGTTGTGACATCTATTCTTACATTCTCCGAAGTTAAAGTGTTTCCACCAGTTAATATAAATTGTGTTTGGTCTGAAAATAAAAGTAATTCTTCATCAAACGAAATAGCATGACGTAAAATAGAAACTTTAGTATGTGTACCTGCAACATCTATAGGGTCAGTTGCTAAGGTTTGCGTTATAGTTTCAGGAAAGAAATTAAAGAACTCTCCTGCTCTACTAAAGATTACATTTTCATCTGCTAAAAAACTAAGTCTGTTTCTATGAAAGAAAACATCATTTAGTTTTCTACCTACAAAACTTGGGTTAGGAACTGTTTCAGTGTCACCTACTAATCTTTGTCCAAAAGCAGGAACAGTATAATCCGTTGCACTTATTGTATATGTTGAGCCGTCTACTTGTGTAAATCTAAAATTACCATCAGCAGTTCTAATTAGAACGTGTGGCATGGTAGTTTCATCAATAGTAGTCTGTGTGTCTGGTGCTACTGTTTCTTCCCATAACTGGTCAGCTTCAATAAATTTTACATAATAATTATCAAAAGTATTTCCTGCTTCTCCTGTTATTTCTACAATTTGATTGTTAATTGCAGGTACAGGTAAATCAGAAAACTTTTGTACTTTATCTTTTACAATCTGTGACGCATCATCACCAAAACCATCAGATGCACTTACGGTTAGAGTACCACTAGCTTTTACAATAGAAAAACTAGAGTTACCTATTTTTGTTAAAGTTATTCCTGAAGGTGAACCAATAGCACTAAATAAACCATCACGTATTGCTTCGGTGTCTGTTCCTGAAGATGTAAAGTTAGAAGTTGTGCCATCTATAGTAACTGAATATTTTGTATTATTAACACCTTGTAAAACTGAATATACTGCTTGTTCTACTTTAGCACCTGAAGTTGTTGCCTTCATTGCTGTAGTAGTATTTTTATTTAATACAAATGTAAAATCAGCAACAGTAACACAAACAAAATCTTGTTTAGGATTTGTGCTTGATAAATAGTTTGTAGCTCCAGTTTGGTCTACAACTGTTTTAGAAACTCCATTAATATCATAAACAGCAATATCACCGTTAGTAATAACCACAATGTATCGTTCATTTGTATCTCTGTTTATTGTATGAATAAAAGCATTACCAAAAGCACTACTTGATAATTTTGCTACGTAATCTGTATTAGGTCTTTTTTTTAAACCTTCAACAACAGAACTAAAACCATTGATTTGTTCTGTGGCCTGTGAGTTCAGTCTTAGTACTTCAGGTTGCTGTGAGACCCCCTGTACTAAATTTGGTATAGTACGACTGACTAAAGGCATTAATATACTCTATTGTTTCTAGTAATTGTGTATGCTTGTTCAGGTGTATCAAATATATTGAAGTCACCTGTTTGGCTTTCAGCTTGTTTTAAAATACTTAAAGCTTTCTTCTCATCTTCCATAGAAAATTTATGAAGTGTGTTTGCTCCTAAAGTTCTATCGTGAAATATTCTAGCACTTCTTATTGTAATATATCTTTTAGCTTGTTCAGGTATTTCAGAAAAAGGTAGAAGATATACTATAGTTGCTTCGTCAAAATTTTGGTCAAAAACTTCTGTGTTTTTTGCAAGATTATATAAAAATGTATCTCTTTGAACTATGTCGTAACTTGCTTTTGAATATCTATTTGGGTCTAATTCTACTCTTACTACATTTGTTGCAACAGGAATTTTGTTATCTGTATTTCTTGTAAGTGTTGCTTTGTAGTGTGTATTAAAATGCCAACCTTGTGATTGCACTTCTCTACTAACTTCTGACAAAACATTTTTAGCTACTGTACCATCTACAGGTAAACTACCTGTTAATGAGTTCAACGGAGCTTCTCCGATAGTACTCAATATGGTATTGACAGCTTCTAATTCAGAAGTTCTAGTTTGTAATGTCATAATATATTCGTGATGGCGGATATTTCACCGCCACCACTAGGGAAAAACCTTATGCTGTTTTGATTGAAACAACACTTTCAGGTCTTAGTATTCCATGACCTAAGGCCATGCGAGCCGTCATTAACGTCCCAAGCCTACGAGCATCATAGGTATTTTCAACAACTAGGCTTTTAAGTCGAACAGTTCCAATTGCTGAACTATGCATTACTACAGCGTAATGGTTTGAGAAATCACCGTTGTAAGTATTGTTAGTTCCGCTAATTGCACTTGATAAGTCAGTTCCAAAGACACTTACAGCAGTGTTTGACTTAACGATTGGTACACCACCGATTGATAGTACAGTACCTTTACCGAAGTCACCATTGTCTGATGAGAAATCTCTGTTTACTAATTTATCTACGTTAGCTAACTGATAATATTGGTCAGGTGCTACGATACAAACTCTACCTGCTGTTGGAACATTGTTTTCGTCTAATTTTTGAATTGCTTCAAATACTGAAGAAATCAATGAAGTAGCGTTAGTGTTTGCATCAGCGTCAGTAATTTCAGTACCGCCATTACCGCCTGAGATATTAGCACTAGCTTGTGATGCTAGGATTGCTAAAGATAGTAAATGTGTGTCAACCTTGTTCGAAAGTGCCGACCCCATTTCGGAACTATAGATAGAACGCACATCATAATGGTTCTTTAGTTCTTCTATTTCAGCAACGAAAGCATCTGCCAATAACATATCATCTATGTTAATGACTTTTTCGTTGTGTTTAATAGCTTGACCAGTAATCTCATTACCTGCTGTATGGTAATTTGCCGATACAGTACCAGTAACAGGAAACTGAGCTGACTTACCGTTTGAAATTGTTCTAACAGTTGTCATACCCAACATTTTGTTTTCTCTTTGAAATGTTGAAAGTACTTCACCACTGAACACTTTCAAGAACAATGCGTCTGCTGTTCCTGATGAGTTTACCTGACCAATGCTTGATATAGTTGCATTTGACATATTTATATTCTCCTTATTAATATGTTTGGTTGGTTGTTGTTAACAAACTACTTTTCATAATCAGAAGGTTATCAGTCGTAACTGGCAATCTTTTTTGAATTTGGTTAGCACCTCTCTTATGAGAGATGGTACTATTTATTTTTTCTTTTAGACATTATCTTCCAAAAATCTTTTTCAGAAACTTTTTTAGATTTACATTTACAATCTTCACAAGTGCAAGTTCCATATTCATCTGCATGTAAAGGCAACTTACAATGACATTCGTGATGACATTGTTTACACGTTACCTTGTGAGACATAATTCTTGAACGACCTACGTTTAGATTTATTCATCATTGTTTTGCTAGGTCTTCTACCAATACTGGTCTTTTTGAATTTTGCTCTTGTCTCGTGAACTGTTGCACTAAGAAGATTATTTTTCTTCT
>CAACVD010000739.1_pt2 | contig 14627 bp, 22 predicted proteins | sample 2381771 | NCBI WGS metagenome assembly CAACVD01 (sample SAMEA5211965, study PRJEB30684) | marine metagenome | biome: Marine; feature: Epipelagic; material: Water | collected 2015-10-15 | depth 15 m | reverse complement strand
GACTGTCATAATCTTCTTCTTTCTTAATTGCTTCTTTCCACATAATAATCACTTTTTTTAAAAATCAACTCTTGGTCTAAAGGCATCAATTAAGTTATCAAGGTCTTTTTTTGTTTTTGAATCAAAAAATTCCTTTCCTTTATCCGAATTAAAATAGAGGCCGTTTTCTGATAATTTATCCAAAAAACTTTCAAGCCTGTTTTTTAAATTTTCGATTTTATCCTTAGTCATTTTTTTCCCATATGGTAAGCCTGCTAAAGTCAAAACTTTGTCAAATTCATTTAGAAGATATTGTTAAGATAGATAGAGAAGAAGCACAAAGATTAGGAGATAAATATGCTCCTAATGAAATGCAAGAATTTTATCTTGATAAGAATTTGAAGAGAATGAAAAAGATTGATGATTATGTTCGAGAAAACTTTTATGATAAAATGGAAGAACATCAACAAAAATACTATGATATGTTCTATGATACTACTATTAAAGAAACTGACCCTGAGAAATTTAAAATGGCAAGAAGGTCATTAATTTCAATGTTAAGAAGTTTTGGATATGAACTACCAAGAAGGTGATATTATGACATGGGAAGATATAATTAAATTAAGACAAGGGCCAATGCGAGAAAAAGACGCTGAGCGTTTAGAACTAAGAACATCTCCTGATAGAAAAGACCGTGATGAAGCGGAAAATATTCAAAATAAAGAAAGAAGGGAACTAACAAAAGAAATAGAAAGAACTGCAATTAGTATTGCATCACTATTTGCAAGAGAAAAAATGAGAATCACAGGAGCAGATGGCCGAGAATCCAAAAGAAGTTATCAGTTATTAGCAAAATTAATGGAACAAATAGCCGAATTATACTCAAGGATGTATGGAGATGTTGATAGGGTAGATAATCAAGGCCAAAGCATCGCATCCTCCAATATTCAAGGCGATGAATATATGCGAAAAGTAGCCGCTAAATTTAGAGAAGTAGCACAGACTTTTAAAAAGAAGTGATTTTAAAGGTGATTAAAGATGAAATGGGAAAATATTATTAAAAGTAGCCCACTACAAAAATTTGCAAAAATAGCAGAAAATAATGGACTACACATCGTTGATGAACAATATGAAGAGGATAATATTATGTTAATTCCTAAAAAATATCGCTTTATGAATAATGCGTTTTATTACCCGTTTCCGTTGGCTGAATTTTTACCATTTAATCTTGGTTATGGGGTTTATATTCCCGCAGCAGATATGAAAGATGTCCCTACCGTTGATTTTGGTAACAAAACATATAAATTTCACCAGCAGAAGGAGAGGGGTAAAGTTACTTTAGACGAAGAAGAGTTTCTTAAAATAATTAAAAAATATAAAGAATTTTGCAAAGAACATAAAGATAAGTTTTTAAAACTATTCACAGATAAAAAAAATCTAGGTTATTAAAGGTGATATTATGTGGAAAGATGAAATAAGTAAAAAGCGGTCATTCAGTCCTAGATATAATAAGACTGAAAAAAGAATAGCAATAGAACAGGTAATGGAAAGTCTAAACGATACTATCTTTATTGCTGAGAGATATGATAAAAGTATGAAATTAGGTATTCTTGAATTTTTATCCGAAGCAAAAACAAAACTAGCAGAAAGGTATAGAACTATTCAAGGCGATTAATATGAATTGGTTTGATTTACTTAAAGTTGATTTCTCCCCTGCTGATGCTATGGGCTTTATGGAGCATTTGCAAGATGAATTGGGTGGAGATATTGATATTGTAAAAAGACCACCTATATCTACTGCTGGTGAAAAGAAATTGAAATCTCCAATTAGACAAGAAATACATCTTAACTATGATGCTGGAAATGTTAAGTTAAAGCAAAATAAAAAGGGAGAATTTTTCATTCTTACTCACAATGGTTCATTTAATCAAGAAAAGAAACTAGGAAGACCTATTTATAATTTAAAGAAAATTGTAGACGAATTACTTGAGTTTTTACAAGATAATGAAACTTTTGAAAAGTTTGATATTGATAGTCTTGATTTTTCAAAGGCTACTCCAGAAGAACAACTTTCATGGTTTAATTCATTAAAGGCGGGAGGCGCAGTAACTACTGCTACACCTGCAATTATTAACGTAAGATATTCAAAGAAAAAGGAGGATGAGGAATTTGGTCAAAAAGACTAAGAAGAATGTTGTTTCTATGAATGGAACTACTATTGAATTTACTCCTTATGAGTTCATTAGAAAATATAATGAATGGAAAACAGATATGGGTGGCGTTTCTGCTGGTTCAATTTATTCCACTAAGGATTTATTAGAAACTGTTAGAGGTCATGTAAATACTGCTACAAGAAGAGGAAGGTCAAAAAATTCTGGAAGTGAAGGAGCATTCAAAGTTCTTGATGAATTAGATGATTTAATTAGCGAAAAACAACAATTGTTTTTTAAAGATACTTTAACTTATTTAAGAAAGTTTGAGGAATTACTTGAGTCTTTTTTGAAAAGCGATACTCTCAATCCTCAAAATGTTAAATTTACAAAACCTGCAAAATGGAGAGTTAGTAAAAATAACAAAAGTATAATTATTACTGATGATACTCCAGTAGATTATTATGGTCATTTTGTTGATAGCGGGAATGAAAGAACATCTTATTTCCGAGCAAGAAATAAAATCAATGAAGCAAACGAAAATAAATCAAGTATTAGTTTAAGCGGCTGGGATGATAGTTGGTCAAGTAATGAAAAGAATACTGCAAAACCTCCACTTTATATGGCACTTTATGAAGGATATAGTAAGTCAGATGGACTATTACAAATTATTCAAGAAGCCATTAAAGAACTCGAAAATAAAGACTACAATGTTAGAGTTACCAAATTACGTCAGGCAAATAAATTAGCAAGAATTCCTGAAATTAGAAGAGTCATTTCTGGTTTTTTGAAAAGAAGAGCATTGTTTGATGGTGGGGATTTTAAGACAAATAATGCAAGAACTGAACTTAAAGGTAAAGTTATTGAGTTAAGTGAAAAATCAGCAGAAAGACTTAGCGTTATTCTTTATGGAGAAGTTCTTGCAGGTGATTTAAGTAAGGTTCAATTGGACTTAACAAAACCTGCTATGAAGAGATTAATTGAATTAGCGGTGGTTACAAGAACTTCTGAATTAAAGGATAGAAAATCACCAAGCGGAGAACCTATTGTTCTTAAATCATGGAAGATGATATTATGAGATGGAAAAAGATATTGAAAGGCGAAGAAGTGCATCCTAGTGCTGAAGGCTACGTTAAGAGAGGAAAGGGAAACGTTGAAAGACAAAGACCAAAGGATGATAAGACTTTATTCCAATTAGATGTTATGAACTCTTTTAGAGACTTTGCTTTAAAAGCCATGAGTTTGAGTTTTAGTGGAAGAACGGATATGAAAAACGAAAAAGGTGAAGTTAAGATGCCACAAACCATATCAGTAATACAACTTTTAAAGAAGTATGGTGCAGGTTATTCTATTGGCTCAAAAGATATAAGTCCAGCAAAATTTATCGAAAAGGAAAGAAAGTTGGCCGAAGCCATTATTGACCAAATAGTAGACACGCTTAAGGTATTCCCTAAATTAGAAACAACTAGCGAAGACCTTGATAGAGGTGAAGGATATACTTCTAAATTCATTAGATATGCTAAATCCAAACTTCCTAGATTATCTGTTTCTATGGCAACCGATTGAGGTGAATAAAATGGTTACTCGTAAGCGTTGTGGATTTTGCCAGCATGAGGATAGAGAAGAACTTGAATCCATGTTAGAGACAGGACAAACCAGTTGCGACGTTTTAGACGCAAACAATGGTTGGAGAAGTGGAACTGCTTCACAACATCAAAGAAATCACATGGGTAATTATGAGATGAGTTCAAATCCTCGATGTGTTCTATGCACAGACCCTATGAGGAAACACTATGAAATAGCCCTATCTGAAGGTAATATCACAAGTGATGCAGTTTCCGAAGCATTAGGCACAACAAAACAACAGGTGCAACGGCACATGAAGCACCACTTAACGCCATTGGTGCAGAAGTCTGCGGCCTCCTTGATAGCGAAAAAGGAAGTAAATGAAGTTGATTTACTTTCTGCGAATGTTCAACGCTTAGATATGAAATTAGATGATGTATTCGCTATGGATGATTTAGACCCAAAGGTGATTGATAGTTTGACAAAACTCGCAAGAGAGATTAGAGAATCATTAAAGTATCTTATGGAGTTCAAAGGTAAATTGGTTCATAAGAGACAAGATACAGTTATATTCGCACAGATGCAAATTGTTCAAGAAGTTCTTGCACAGAACAATCCTGAAGTTTGGCTTGAAATTAAGAAAGAAATGCAGGAGAGATTACAATGAGTTGGAAAAAAGAAATTAAAAAACAACGCAAAATGCCTAGAAGTAAATGGGTAGGCGGGTCTGCTCAATGTAAAAAGTGTAAAAAATTCTTTCCTGCACCAAGAAGTAGTTTATCTATTTCAGGCCCAACTACTGATAAAGAAGTTATACAAAATTTTAAGTCAATTAACCAATCAGGTATGTGTGAAAAATGCTATCAAGAACAAATAAGCCGTAAGCCTAAAGAATGGCCTTTAGATAATGCAGGTTATTATAAGCGTGGAATTGACCGTATGAGATATCGTCGCAGATAAATGCAGGAGAGATTACAATGAATTGGGAGGATATAATTAAAGGCGACTATCCAGATGTTGTTATGAGAGTCTATGAACTGAATGTCAAGAAAGGGACAGGTAAAATTTCTGGACTTTACAAAAGTAAAGAGTCGCTAAAAGAACAAATTCTAAAACATACGGAAAAGGGAGATGAATCAATGTCATTAGATGAACTTGTAAGATTAAACCCGAATGTAGATTATACAGTAAGATTTGTTTATGAGTAGGTGATTAAAATGAGTTGGGAAAGTTTAATTAAAAAGAGTGGAATGGTCTATATATTATTTAAAAATAGAACTGGTAGTCTGCCCCCTGACCATGTAATTGAGGCTGGTTACGGAGAGATTGACGGTTATCCTGTTAAAGCATTTTCTTCATATAGGATTCTATATGATTTTCTGTTAAGACAGCAACTTATTGAGTTAGACCCCAATAGCGTGGAAAGTGCAGGAGTAGATGATGAAGGAAGACCAAAAGGGCAGGGAACAACACCTGTTTTTGATACTTATAAAACTAAGGAATTTAAAGAAAAATTAGCGAAAGAAGGGCTTTATGTTGTTACTTTACCACTTGATAATATGGGGGAAATTAAATGACACGCTGTAAATTACTCGACCAATGGTTTGATGCAAAGTCTAAAGAATTAGACGAAGAAGAGACTAAGCAAAAGAAAGACTTAATAACAGGTGATAAGAAATGAGTTGGGGAGATATATTAAAAAGAAAAATGGCTACCCAATCCATGTTTGAAAAGCCTAAACAGGAAACGGTAGACTTTGCTGATTCAGAAGATTTTTGTTGCGGAAACGCTAAAAATCAAATTTTGTCTACTATATCTCGCAATTATGACAGGTCTTCAAGAACTGGAGAGAATGTAACAGGAAGTGCTAAAAATGATTATGAACAAAACTTAAGAGTTTTGGATAAGATGGATTGTGACAGTCTTAAGAGATGGCTTAAAAACCAAGTAAGTAAATTAGTTACTAGAAAAACTCCAGCAGGTAAAAGGTTTAATCCTGCTCTTTATGAACTTAAAGAAATTCTAGAAGAATGGGAACAATGCGAGGGATGACATTGAACTGGCAATTTGTCTTAAAGGCTAAGCCATCGGCTAATACTATATTAGTCGAAATTATTACGGCCTTTGATGAATTGTATAATAAAATTAAAGTGGCCGACAAAAAAAGTAAGGCGACTGGTTCAAGTATTTTAAAAAACCTTTTTAAGGAAAATCCTGATTTAGATACTAATTTTGAAACTGTTAAAAAAGTATATGAAGAAAAGATGTTAAGTCAAATGTTATCTCCTGAATTGATAGATGAAAATGAACTTCTCAAAAGATTCTCTATGATTAAAGAATTAGTTACTCAGAAAGCAAAGAGAGAAATAGAACACAATGAAGCCTTTTTCCAAGAACTCTTCTCTTCTAAGAAAAATCCAGCAAATATTAAAGAATTGTTGGTAATTTATCAGAAAAAGATTGCTGATAGTGTTCCTAAGCAAACCCGTTCAGATTATATTAAGAACAATGTAGAAAATACTGCAAGAATACAGTCATTATACAAGAAAAATCAAAAAAAACCGACAGTTGAGCAGTTTAGAAAGAACGAAGTGCCTAATTTTGACTACGTTTTGGTGAAAGTGATAGTCGAGGGCAAAGAAAAACCCAAAAAAACGGGTTGGACAACCGATGGAAACGCTTTATTTAAGGTCTTTGAGGAAGATTCGGACAAAATTGAGTCGGAAGTATCAAAAATTGACAATGTTACGGAAACAAAAGTCATTTTTTCACCAATTCGCAAGAATTTTGGCGAAAAAACCTCTCTTGAAATAGAAACTACTACAAAAAACTACAATGCAGTAGAGGTAAATCAAGCAAATATCGCAAATTACCTAAATGTTATTGAATATTTGCCAAGTGTTAGTAATCTTAGTAAATTAGACAAAAGTATTTTTTCAGTAAATGTTGAGAGAATCAAAAACGTTGGATTATTTGGTAGTAAATTATCAAATGTTCGACAATTATTAAGAGAAGTAATTATATCAGAACCACAAGCCCTAATTGCTAAGTTTTCACAAGAACAATTTAAGAATAGAAGAAAATTTGGACAATTTTTCCTACAAAATAAGAAAATTACAGAATCCGAACAATCTACTAAATTAGATACTTTTTTGAGACAATATACTTTGTTAAAAGATAGAGAACTTTCTTCTAAAGATTATGAAGAAAAACCTATGGATGAAAAGATTATTGTTTCTCAAGATGATTTTAGAACCTATAACGAATTTAAAAACGGCTACGATAGATTAATGAGAAACGTTCAACAAGGAACAGTAGATGAAGATTTTAATGAGAAAATCGGAGCATTGCCTTTTACTGATTTATTAAAACAAGTTGTTGATGAAGGAAGAGAAGGCGAAACTGAAATAGTAAGCATAACTCAAGTTTCTAATGCTATTAAAAATCTATTGGATAAAACCGATAGAAGTTTTCTCAATATTTTATTAATTGTATCATTTTTAGGATATGGCACAGGAAACGGTGATGAAATTTTTGAACTCATAGATGATTACGAAAGAGAGTTGAAAGAAAAAAGAAAGGAATTAAGAGAAAAGAATAAAAAATGGAGAAAAGGAGGAAAACAAGGAGAAAAACCTACATTTGAGAATCCTCCTAATAACGAAGAAATTAATTCTAAACTCAAAAGACTGTTCGACGAAAACCTAAGCGTATTTAAAGAAAAGTTATTTGAAGCAGTTAATACTCTATTACAAGGTATTGCACGAAAGGAAGATGAAAAATATTTTTCAATCGCCAATAACAACAAACTTATAAGCAAGTTAGTAGAAAGCAAATTGTTGGAGGAAGCACAATGACAGCAGAAGAACAACTCAATAAAATTAAGCAACTTCCAGACTTAGATGATTTGCGAGAAGAATACGAAGAAGAGGAAGATAAGAACGAATTTATCTTAGTTGAATTCGGTGATTATTTAGACGACGCAGGTAGCGTTACATCAAGAAAGAAGTTAATTGGAATGATTAACGACCTTATGAGAGAAGGCAGAAGTAAAGTTCAAGAGACTTTTGAAACTAAATCTGTTTTGGATGAAATTAACTTTACAGGTATGCAATACAAAGGAGAAGATATTGCAGAAAAAGGAGGGAAACTCAAGGAACAGTTCGTGAGTTTGCTCTCTAATACAATTATTGATGTAAACAAAATTACAGTCAAGGACTTGAACCCCAGAATAAAACAAAATAAAGAAGCATATAACAATGCTAAACTTCAAGTAGAACAAGTAAAGGTTGTTAAAGAAAGCAATCTGCTAAAGAACTTTATCAATATTTATGATGATTTACTAGATAGGCAACAATACAATCTAGGAAAAAGAGAATTGGATTTAGACTTTGATTTATCTGATTTCTTTAGTGCTTCTACTCTAAGGCAACTGTCTCAAAGAAACAATGTTTATAAGTATTGGAAAGAGATACATGGAAAGATTGAAGAATTAAAAGAGGAACTTAAGAAAACGGATTTACTAGATAAAAAAACCATTGATAATATTAACTATATACATGATTTTAAGAAAGTAAAATTCAACGTTGATGCTTTAGAATATAGAGCATACGACTTTGTTAAATCATATATCGGTCTTGTTTTTGGTTCAGACATTATTGATTTAGATGAAGTTGATGGCGAATATTATTTCGCTCAAAGAGGAACAAAGACAGAAGATGGAGATAAGGCTCAAAGTGGAGAAATTGATTCTACTAAGGTTTTATCAACCGAATTAAAGAGAGCATTACAAACCACAAAAGAAATGGATGTTTTAGGATATTTACATATCGTTACTAACCTATCAGATGGTTCTTATGCTCTTTCTGCTGATGAACTTAAATTATTGAAAAGTAAGATTAAAGAGTTATTTAACACTTATGTTGTTCAATTTGATGATGAATTTATAGAGTCAATGAATGACGGGCTGAAAAACCTACTAGACTCATTTAAGATTGTAAATACTGCTAGAACCTATCACTATCTTCCAATATACTTTGCGTCAAATAAAGAAAGCATGATTAGGTATAAAAATTTACAATTGTCTACGAAAGCAGAAATGAATACGAAAACTGAAGAGATAGAATTTAAACAAAACCTTGACTTCGATGAAAAGAAAATCACCAATGCAATCAATGAAATGATAAAAGCAATTAGTGAAGCAGTTGTCGAAGAAAGGGGAGCAACTCCAATTAATATTAGAGAAGAAGGAAAAGGTGTAGGTAGTGGGGGCCGTGATTCTGATAAAGAAGTTTCATTCTATACTGCATCTGTTAGGGGAAAACTAGCAAGATACAAAAATATTGACGAGAAGATGGAAAAAATTCTAAAACTTATTGATGATTGTTATATTAGACCATTTAACAGCAAATTTGGAAAAGGCATCGCTTTAGAGTATGATGAAACACTATTAGGAGATTTGACTAACAGGCCTGATTCTCCTTTCGCTATCAAAAGACAACTTAATGAAAATTATGTCAAGGAAGGATTAGATTTCATCAACCTAGATGAACTTAATGACATTAAAGAATTTATGATTCTAAACAAGCAAATAGAAAGCAAAACCACTAAGGTTAATTTAGATGAACTTAAGAGAGTCTTTTTAGAGATGGCAGACGAAATGGATGATATTATTGATACTTCTGAAGCAAAAGATTTAGGATTTACAGAAATGATTATTAAAGATATTGCTTCTCTATTCTATCACATAACAAAAGAAGATACTAGTTTTGAAGGAATTAGTTCAAAGGCTGCGTTTGATGAAAGAGGTGCGACAACTTATGATGATTCACACGCATTTAAACAGGTAGTTTATTTCTTAATAGGAAGAATAGATGAGTTTAACGCATCAAATATGAAAAGTGAAGCAAAGGTTGTAAAAGATATTAAGAAACTACAAGACTGGTTTGGAGGCATTAAAAAATCTGAAGAAGAAATGTTATTACAAGCACATGACCATATTCGGGTTCTTAAAGGACAGGAGATACATTTTGATGTATTAGACTACAATGATATTGATGACATGGAATATTTCATTACTAAGATGAACAAAGAAAGAAATATTGATTTGAGTTCTATGGAAGTGTATAACATTGTCAAAGAATTAGATTCTTTCCAAAATATCTCTAATGAGTATGGTATCAGCACAGAAGATGTTTATCTAATTAAGGCTAACTTTAGGTGATACTATGCAAGTCTTTGATATTCTTAAACGAATAGATGTTCTCCCCGAAGAGAGTTTAGAACATTTAGAAGAGTTTGTTTCAGCAGAAGAGAAAGGTTATCCATCTATTCTGCATCCATTAAAAATCGTTGCAGACTTTGACGACGAAACAAATAAATTAAGAGGATATACTTCTTATAGAGATTTTGGAAAGTTTTTCTTTGTTGGAAATAGTTTTGTTTTTGATAAAGAAGGTGGAATTTTTAGGAGATTACTAGAACATAGAGATGATAAGATAGGTGAAGGTATTCCTAAAATTACTTTACTTAATCCATTGAAGGGAACAGACCTTAGTAGATTATCTTCTTACGTCGAAAGGAGAGGCGGAGTTAAAATAACAGAATACTCCCAAGTAGATGACATTATGGATGAAGAAACATATGATGAATTTAAAAAACTTCCTATGTATAGATATCCTCCACTAAAGGATGATTCTACAAAAAAGGCTAAAGATGTGGCAGTAAATGAAAATATGCCAACTGACATTAAACGGCTAAAAAGAATTAAGGATGATAGTAAGGGCAGAACTTTTCAAAGTAGGAACTTTCCTAGTAAAGAATCTTGGCGAGAAGTTCTTAGAAAGCCAAAAAAGAAAAGGTGATTAGATGGATTGGAAAAACATTTTGAAAAGAATTCAAGATAGGCAATCCAAAATAAATGAAATGGATGAATGGGTTCAAGTATTCATAAATTCAATATATGAAATGCATGGAGATTTAGATAGGGGTCATGGTAATAATTGGTTGGGTATTACTAGAATAATAGCCTCAGTATTATATTCTGGAGCAGGTGCAGAACATAAAGATATTATGAAGAAATTTAGAGAAATTATGAATATTATTGAAAATAAATATCCAGATGGCAAAGAACTCAAGAATAAGTTAGAAACTATAATAGATAGAAGAAAAGGTGAACGCTATGCTTAATGCTGAAGAATTTAACCTAGAACATCAAATGGATATGGAGTTATCAAAGAACTCCTTTCCATATTTTTTCCAACACGTTCTAGGTTTTGACTTTCCAACATACATACAAGAATGGCACGATTTAATGAATGATACACAAAGAACTGTTATTATTTGTAGCCGTGACCACGGAAAATCAGTATTTATGCACAGTTGGGTTGTTTGGAATTTAATATTTCAACCTCCACCTTATCAGATGCTTTATATTTCATCTAACCAAAAACAGACAATGGTTCACATGAGAGACATTGATAAAATGTTTCAACATCCACTTCTTAAAAAGTTTAAACCTGCAAGGGGTTGGGCTATTGGTAATATTACTTTAACCAACGGAAATCAAATCCTTGAGCGTTCTGTTGGTTCACAGATTCGTGGATTACACCCTCAAGAAATTATTATTGACGACCCTTTGAAAGAGTTCAGCGTAAGCGGTATTCAAAAGGTAACTGATTGGTTTTATGGGGATATGATTCCTACACTTCACCATACTGCATCTTTAAGGGTCATCGGTACTCCGTTTAGTTATACAGATATTTACAAACAACTAGAAGAAAATGCTGCATATACTGTTAGAACTTATCCCTGTCTAAATGCACTTAATGAACCTCTTTGGCCTGACCGTTGGGATTATGATGCTTTAATGTCAAGAAAGGCTGAAATTGGTTCGCTTAAATTTACAAGAGAATATATGTGTGTTCCTATTTCAACTGGAACTTCTCTATTCAATCCAGAATATTTACAACTTGCTAAGAATAAAGACTTAGTTTTAAAACCGAGTAGAAGAGAAGGATATAAATATTTTGTTGGAGTAGACCCTGCTATTTCTACTGATGGCGACTATAACGTAATTACTGTTCTTGAAGTAGACAATGAAGATAATAAGAACATAGTTTATATTGACCGTTCCAAAAATGTAGAATTTAGAGAGAACATTAACAAGGTCAAACTAATTGGTAAGATATTTAATCCAGAAGTAATTCTATTTGAAACAAATACATTCGCAAAGTCATTTACTCAAGAACTTCGCAACGTCGCAGATTTAAATGTTCATGACTTTAATACTACTCGCAAGAGAAAGGAAGAAGTTATTTTAAATCTACAAATGACTTTGGAAAATCAAAAGATGAACTTTCCTTATGGTAATGAAGAAAGTCGAAGAGTTACATCAGCATTGGTTGAAGAACTATCAATGTTCGCAATTACAGAACGTGGAAGATTTGAAGGAATTGGGGCGCATGATGACATGGTGATGAGTTTGGCCTTAGCAAATGCCGCCACGTTTCAAATCACGGATAACTTCATACTCTTGGATGACATGGAGATATTCGGGAGTTCAAATCGTTCTAACAATCGAGTTAAAATGCCATTCTTAGGCTTGAATTTTTAAAGGTGATAATATGTTAAAAAGGCAAAAAACTGCCCAAGAACTTGTTGACATTATTGGTAAGCAAAAAGCAGTTTTAGTTGATTTTGATGAAGCAGTAAGAAGTTATCATTCTGGAGATGTAGATATTGATGCCGACGAATTTGAAGATTTAGTCAGCGAATTTGATATTAACAATAAAAATCTAACCGATGCAATAAAACAAATTCTTTTTTCACTTAAGGAACAATAAGGTGATACTATGGATTTAAGTGAATTAACTCCTGAAGAGGCTGATAAGGCTGTTGATAACGTAATTGAGCAACGTCGCCTAAAAAGATTATCTCAACAGGCTAAAGAAGAAATGGAAAATTTAACCAATAAATCTTTTTTGGTGGGTGGTCGAGTCCTTTCAGAATTAGAAGAGATTCACAAAATTTCAACGCATATGAATATCAATGCAACAGAAGCAAGAAAACAATTAACATTCCCACAAGAGTATAACATTGATGGTCAAACTATTCCCGACCTTGTTAGAAAGATGCGTAAAGCAAGAAGACAATTAAAGGGAGATATGAGAGATAAAATGAACAAAAGTATTGACTCTCTCATTGATGGTTATTCTGATTATCTAAACAAGTGTATTGATTCAATGCATTGGTTAAGTCCTTACTCTATCCCACTTAAGAAAATGTCTATTAAAGAAAAAGATTTATTTAGACTTAATAAAATGAAAGATACTACATCAAGAAGAGAAGTAGTAGACGTTTTGTGTAAGTATTGGGAACTCGATTTAGACCAAAAAGATATGGCTTTTTGTAGAGATTACGCTAAAATTTCAAAGGAGATGAAAGAAGTTAAGAAAGAATATAGGGGCATCCTTTCTAAGATTAATTCACAACAATTGAAGAAATCTAAGAAAGAACAGGCTAAAGAGTTTATTCTTAAACAAATTGTCAATAATCCTGGAATTGGTGCAAAAAGAATACATGATAGTATGCCCAGTCCATTATACAAATACAGCAATAGTAATATGATTTCTAAAATGGTTAGAAGTATGAATGTTGCTAATTATGAAGGTGCTTATTACAAAGTTCCATCAATGATGAAGAAAAACATCTGGGCTTATACTGCCGCATTTATTGATTCAGATGGTTATATCACATTAGACCGTAACATGAATCCTAGAGTTGGATTAGTTGCAACAGGAGAAAGGGGAAAGGCTTTCATGCAAGAAATGCATAAATCTATTGGATTTGGCAGAATGCACCTTGACCAAAAATCACCACAAGATACTCGACTAATTAACAGATTAAATTTCTATTCACAAGATGATGTTACTGGCCTTTTAACAAAGTGCTTACCTCACTTTAGATTAAAGAAAGGTAATGCTAAGTTGTTACTTGAACTTATTCGCATGAAGAAATCATATAAAAAAGCCGATTGGTATAAAGACCGTTGTGATGAAATTTTTAAGTTAATGAAGTGGGAAAATCATAAAGACCATGTGGGCTTTGATTGGGCTAAAGAGAATATTTACTTAGATGACATTACAAAGTTACAAGGTAATTGTAAAATGAGTCTTATGGATGAATTAGAAAACATTGGCGGTATTGTTCTTAAGGAGGTATAATTATGAAGTGGATGAACTTATTGAAGAGAAAAGTAAATACCTATGAAGAATACAAGAAAGAGCGTGAAAGATTACTTCAAGAACAGAAGAGAGAACAAAAAAAGATATTCGATTCTCTACTTGATGAAAGTGGCAAAAGAAAGAGATTTCTTAACGATAAAGATATGGAGAAAATAGGAAAAATAAAAGAACCACTTAATAATTTTGATGATATAAATGAAGAATATTATGACAGAATGACTAGTGATAAAAAATTTGCAGAAGAAAATGAAAAAAGAATCAAAAGGGAAAGAGAACGAAAGGCACAAATGCAAGGGAATACAAGAGGCCGTAGACACGGAGGAAAAAAGAAAAATAAAAAACGAAAAGGTCAATTTACAGTTCAAAGAGGTTCAGGCCAATCTAAATCAGAAAGAAGAAGTGGCGGAAGAGATGACTCAAGACGTTTTAGGAAATTATAGTGGTATTTATGAATATAGGAAACCATAATTTCATGTATTGTGGCATTTGCTACATTGAAGGACAGATGCCGTTTAGTTTCTGCGAATTATGTTGGATTGCTCATGGAAAACCAAAGGGGATGAATTAATGAATTGGCAGACTATTCTTAAGAAGAAACCTAAACCAGAAAGCCCTAGAAAGAAGGCTCTTAAAAGAGCAAGAGCGAAAGGTCTAGCAGGTTTAAATAAGCCTCAAAGATTACAAGGTC
>CAACVD010000789.1_pt1 | contig 14633 bp, 16 predicted proteins | sample 2381771 | NCBI WGS metagenome assembly CAACVD01 (sample SAMEA5211965, study PRJEB30684) | marine metagenome | biome: Marine; feature: Epipelagic; material: Water | collected 2015-10-15 | depth 15 m | reverse complement strand
AGGATCATCATATTATTCATCAGGCATAGCAGTAGGTGGCGGTTCTGGAAGTTCCGGTGGAAATGGAAAAGCAGTTTTAGTATTCACAAGCACTGTTGAATCAAAAGTCAAAATTGGTGGCACATGGAAGAACATTACTGATATGTTTACAAAACAAGGTGGCACATGGAAAAGAATTACAGGAGGCTACGTAAAAATTGGTGGCACATGGAAAGCATTATTTGGTACAATAGGAGGACATGATGGTTCAGGGTTCCAACAAACGTCAACAGGATTCGGTGGAGCAGGATCATCAGATGCATTGGATTCATCAGGTGGAGCAGGATCATCAGGATCATCAGGATCTGGTGGCGGCGGCGGCGGAGGTCGTGTAATTTGCACTTGGCTGATGTATAAAGATATGTTCAGTGCTGAAGACTTAAAAATTGATACAGAGTTTTCTGTAAAATATTTGCCGAGAACTTTAAAGATTGGTTATTGGTACTGGGCAGTGCCATTAGTATCATACATGGACAAAGCACACAAGGAAAATACAAAATTTGGTAGATTAGTTATAGCAGTTATTAGAACTCTAGCACAGGCAAGAGCAAACGAGTTGGCATACAAAATGGGCCATCGTAAAAAAGGAGATATTTTAGGTAAATTTACAAGATTCTTGGGAGAAGGTTTCTGTTTTGCAGTTGGATTAGTAGTAAAACCTTTTGTTGAGAAAAGATTTGGTCATTGGTTAGAAATCTATGATCCAGACATTAATTAAGAAGTAAATACGTTAAAGGATAGGACAAATGGCAACAAAACAAGAAGTCGCAGATTATATCAACGCAAACGCGGAGACTGTTTTAACAGCAGAAGAGATAGCAAAAGTTGATGCTAAAATGAATCCAGAAGTGGCAGAGATATTAATCAAGTTACTAGGTGACGTTAGTTTTTTAGTACAAGTGCGAGACAACGGAAGTAATTAAAAATGGCATATACCATTAACAACACTTTAGGCACAACCTTGGTGACATTGAAAGATGGAACCATAGATACAGCCACAACTGATCTTTCATTATTCGGAAAAGGTTATCCGGGTTTTGGTGAAAGAATGAATGAGAACTTTATTTCTCTTTTAGAAAATTTTGCCAGCACCACATCACCGGATAATAAAATTAGGGGACAGTTATGGTACGATGCAACCAATAATCAAATAAATGTTTACACAGGATCTAAATGGAAGCCAGTTGGATCTACAACAAACAGTGCAACTGCACCTACAAATGCAGTGCAAGGTGACCAATGGTATGACACAGTCAATAATCAGTTATATGTTCACAACGGAACATCCTTTACGTTAATAGGTCCTACATCAGTAGCAGGCTCAGGTGTTACAGCCATGGTCCCTGAAACAATCACTTCAACTTTAGGTGTTGAAAAGCAAATTTTAAAAGGCGTTACAGGAGATTCTGTTGTGTATGTTGTGTCAGCAGAAGAGTTTACTCCAACATCAACAGCAGGTACTACAGGTGCTGATCTTATAGCGGCAGGTTTTGCAACAGTTAAAAAAGGTATCACACTATCCACTAGTATTTCAGACAACAAATTTTTTGGCACTGCTAACACTTCAGATAATTTAACAGTTGGTGGATCATTAGTGCCAGCGGCAAATTTTTTAAGGGCAGACGAAAGTGATACAATGTCAGGAACACTTACAGCAACAGCAGTCAATACAAATGCTTCTGCTCCACCAGGAGGTACATTAACGGTCTCGGGTAACCTAACTGTTACTGGTACACTATCGGCAACTGAAACGGTATCAACATCTGTTAGTTCATTAATAGTTGAAGATAACCTTGTGGTTCTTAACAGTACCACATCTGGTTTGTTGCCGTCAGGACAGGTTAATTTTGCAGGACTACAAGTAAACAGAGGGGCATCATCAGGTGGTGCAGGTCCATCTTCAACTCTAGTGCAAGATGCTTTTTGGGTATTTGACGAAACGTTTGGTGACGACGGAACAACAACTTTTGGTAATGCAGGCGGTGCCTGGACAGCGTTTAGATCGGCAAATGCACTCAATGACAAATCATTGGTTGATATTAGAGCCAATGTATTTCATGGAACTGCAACACAGGCCAACTACGCTGACTTGGCAGAGAAATATTCATCGGATAAAGAATATCCCACTGGCACTATTGTATGTGTAGGTGGAGATCAAGAAGTCACAGCCACAAAGGCAGATAGTATACCAATAGGTGTTGTATCTGAAAATCCAGCCTATCTCATGAATGCAGAGGGTGAAGGATTGATTATAGGGTTGAAAGGTAAGGTACCTATACGAGTAAACGGACCAGTTAATAAGGGAGACGTGATTTATGTTACAAATTCGGCAGGAATTGGTAGTAGAATTGCCGAAGATGGTGCACATATGGTAGGAATAGCATTGGACAGTCACGGTTTTGACGCAGAAAAATTGGTTAATTGTGTGTTAAAAGTATAGGATATAAATAAATACGATAGTTAAAACATTAATGTTTACAAAAGAGGATTTAATATGTCAGTAGTAACAGCAACAAGATACAACGCAATGCAAACCAAGATTGCCGCTGTACTGGGGACTGGTTCGGGAGATAAAGGTTATGGCCAATCTGTAACTTCTGTGCCATTATCAGTGGGCGACAAGGTTCAGGCAACGCATTTACAAGCACTATTCACAGATATAAACAAGTGTATATTGCACCAAACAGGATCAGCAACTTCAAACATAGCATCACAATCAGTAGGTGACATTGTAAAAGAAAACGATGCAACATCTAAAAAAGGTTGGATACAATTTGAAACTGAAGCAACAACGGCAGAAACAAATAGATTGAACAACAGTTCAGGAAACTTCACTGCCGCAGACAAACTTACAATACAGAGAACAAGTGCATGGGGAGGATCTCCGGATTCCATCAATGCAACGTTCACAGTAGTATTTGCATCAGCAGATATTAAAAGAAACTATTTCAACGCAGGTGGTGAAGTAAGAATTACTTTATCTCTATCAGGTGGTTCAGGTTCAAAAGGAACTTCATGGACAAACTTGTTTACCGCGGCAGGAACAATCAAGTTCGGAAGAACTGCAACAACAAGAACTGGTAGTGCAGGTGATACAACTTCAATTGGTAATGTCGACATGACAGGTTCTCACCAACAAATTTTCCAACATGACGTTGGATCAGGCGTGTACGGAGAAAACGACTTTAACATCACAGCAAGAGACAACAACACTACTACACTAGAATTCATCATCACTGTAAACGATGATGACGCAGGTGACCAAACAGGTACAGGTGGTCCAGTTGACGAAAACGTTGGTGGTACTTTAACAGCCACTATCGCAGAGTTCAGACCAACTAACGCAAGTGCGGTGACACTGGCAAGTCCGACATTTACTACTACAGACGGATTTCAATAATCTCTAATAAACAGGGTTAACAAAAGCATATTTTTGTTGACCTACGGCCGTAAGATAAGTATAATATTATTATGGATACAAGACTTAACGAAGCCTTGGAATTTACGGATTTTTCAGTTGCATTTGCTGATAGAAAACGTCTGCTCAAGCAAAAATTCCAGACTGCAACAATACATTACCACAATGGTGGAAAGTTCACCATTACCAGAGAACTTCTTAACTTTGTAGACAACATGGTCAACAAAGATATTGACTATGCAAAGACAAGTTCAATCCTCATAGACGACGCAGACAATCCCATCGAGATAGAAAACATAAAATCTTTTGCAGAAACAATAAATGACGTGTACTTCAAAGCCTTGAATGAATACCATACAGAACTGCAAAAAGCAAGAAAAGAACGAGATGCAAAAGGGTTGTTATGAAATCACGTGGAGTAGTTCTATTCGCTCACAACAATGAACTAATAAATTATGTTCGCCAGGCAGTGTTCTGTGCAAAACAGATCACCATGCATTTGAAACTTCCTGTCACTTTGGTGTCAAGCACTGTTGATGACGTATCAATAGAAGATCACGCAGTCTTTGATAAAATTATAACAGTAGAAAAACAATCAACACGCAACAACAAAACATACAGAGATGCCAGGAACAAAAGGGTGCAGGGTTCATGGTACAATGGTGACAGATCAAGCGTCTATGACCTCACACCTTATGAAGAAACAATAGTCATGGACACAGATTACATAATAAACAACGCTCAATTGCTAGATTGTTTCAATATAGATTGTAGTCTGCAGATATGGAAGGGTGGAACCTACATCAACAGTATGGCAAAGTTCTGGAGAATCGCAAACGTAAGCGATCCTTCAATCGAAATGTACTGGGCAACTGTGTTTTACTTCAAAAAAAATGAAAGAACAAGGAGATTTTTCAATCTCGTAAAGCACATCAAGGACAACTGGACCTATTACAGGTATGTTTATCATATTCAACCAACAAACTTCAGGAACGACTTCGCATTTAGCATAGCGATTCATATCATGAATGGTTTTTCGTCGGAGGCAGAGTGGCCTCAGCCGTTGCCTGGAGAACTGTATTACAGTTTTGACCGCGATCAGTTGCTAGACTTCAAAGACAACAAATTCACAGTGCTGTTGGTCGATCCAAAAAGACAAAAAAACACAGTTACCACTCTTCCTGGGGAAAGTTTACACGTAATGAACAAGATAAGTTTAGAAAAATATTTAGATGGGATAGAATAATGTCAAGGGGAATATTGTTGTACGCAAATAACAACGAAAAATGCGATTATCTAAAACAAGCATACGCACTTGCACTATCTATAAAAATTAAAAACGCAAATGAAAAAATTGCTTTAGCCACATCTGCAGATGTGTCCTACGATGTTTTTGATAAAATTATAAAAATTCAACACAACGATAAACTTACAATGCTACATCCAGAGAATCGTACTCAATTTTATGACATATCTCCTTACGATGAAACCATTGTTATGGACGTTGATATGCTTGTGGCTACTGATTTAGAAAATTATTGGAAATTTCTCAATAAATTTGATTTGTATTTTACTTCGAATGCATTTACATATAGGAATAAAGTAGTTACAAATAATTTTTATCGTAAAACTTTTGTTCTAAACAAACTTCCAAATGTGTATAATGCATTTTATTATTTTAAAAAAACAAAAGAAAATTGGCAGTTTTTCAACTTACAAAACGAAATAATAAAATATTGGAAAGACTATTATAAAAGATACACGCCAAAAAGAACACAGCAATGGCCAAGCATGGACGTTACATCTGCTATTGCTTTAAAGGTTCTAGGTCTCGAAGATTATGCCGTTCATAATCAAGACACTATTCCTGTTGTTCATTTAAAACCAAAGATACAAGGTTTTGTAAATCCACCAAAACTTTGTAGTGATATCTTTAACACTTACGTAGATCAAAAAGGAGACATATATGTTGCTAATTTTAAACAACACGGCATTGTGCATTATGTAGAACCTCAAATGTTAACAGAAAATAATATTAATATGCTTGAGAAAATATACGAGGAGCAAAACTAATGGCAGAATTTTTTTTAACTTTTGACAAAGATACTGGAACGATACTTTCCGTAGGCAGAGAACATGGTGACAATTTTATTCAAATCGCAGAACGTCAGGCTATTGAATTTCTTAATTTAGAAAAGAACACAATTGATTATCATGTCGTATGGAAAAATAAAAAACATACACTAGAAGAAAAAGCAAAAGTTCAGGTCAGTGAAAGTATAGTGGCAACGAACGATCATTATCAAATTCCGGAAAATAATAAGGATTGTAACCTAATTTTCACACAAGACGAAAAAAATAATAAATGGATTATTACTGCAAATGATGACTTTATTACTGAAGTGACGAAATCCCCGGGATTATTTCAGAACATCTTTGTAACTGCACAAAATAATCCAAATATTTACTATGGATCAATAAGGGTTGATTTTGATTTCTTGAAAAATAAAAAAGAACTAGTTATCGAAAGCATGGCTGGAAAAAATTGCAGTCTTTATTGTAAAAATGTATATAACAATTATCAACACGTGAGGATGTAAATGCAAAATTTTAAGGTCAAGGATTGTGATATTTTTTATTTGAGTTATGATGAGCCAAATGCAGAAAAAAATTATCATGACATATATCAAAAAGTTCCATGGGTAAAAAGAGTTCACGGTGTAAAAGGCTCAGATGCCGCTCACAAAGCCTGTGCAGAAAGATCAGATAAAGAAAGATTTATAACGGTAGATGGAGATAACATAATAAATGAAAAGTTTATTGATGTATCTGTACCGTTTGATGATGATATTAATCTAGCAAATTGCGTAATAAGTTGGTGTGGATATAATGTTGTAAATGGATTGATATACGGCAATGGTGGACTTAAATGTTGGCCAAAAGAATATGTTCTTAATATGAAGACTCACGAAAACGCTGATCCAGAAGACGTTGCTTCTCAAATAGATTTTTGTTGGGACATAAGATATCTACAAATGAACCACACTTACAGTGATGTATACAACAATCACACACCAGGGCAAGCCTGGAGAGCAGGTTTCAGAGAGGGAGTGAAAATGAGTCTTGATAGAGGTGCTAGAGTACCTATAGAAGAATTTAAAAAGAATCATTGGAAAAATTTAAATCGAATGTATATTTGGCAAATGGTCGGCGCAGATGTTGAAAATGGCATATGGGCAGTGTACGGCGCAAGGCAAGGCACTTATATGACAATGTGTACTGATTGGGATATTGTGCATACAAGAGATTTTGAATATCTAAATGAGATGTGGCGAGATATTGAAAGCAAAATTTCGTTAAATAGCATTGAGGAAGAGATAATAAAGTTGGGTAACGACCTAATTGGAGAATTAGATATTCCTATATCGCCAAAACCGTTGGATCCCCAGCAAAGTTCATTTTTTAAGAAAGTTTACAAAAATCCTTCCAGGGGAGTTGAGAGTTTTATCTCAAAAGAGTAATGGATAAAAAAGTTGTTTGTGCGATACCATGGATGCATTTGGCATTCGAACCTAGCGGCAAAGTAATACCTTGTTGTTTAACATCAACATTTGATTACTTTTCGGGCGATCTAAAAACACAATCATTACCAGAAATTTGGAATAGTAAAAATCAACGTGACTTACGTTTGCAAATGATGAAAGGTGAAAAACCCGAAATTTGTAAAAAGTGCTACAAACAAGAAGACGCCACAGGACAGTCCGGACGGACACATCACAACAAACAAAACGAAGATTTAATAAAATCAATTCCGCAAATAACTGAAAAAAACGGTGCAGTGCCTGACATGAAATTGCGTTATTGGGATTTTAGATTTAGCAACTTATGTAATTTTAAATGTAGATCATGTGGCCCGAGATATAGTTCTTCTTGGGTGCCTGATGCAAAAAAAATGGGTTGGATCACTGAACACGCAGAAAAAAAAGTTTTGAACATTGACGAAACAACCTTTCCTTCAAAACTTGATTTTCTCGAAGAGCAAGTAAAATACGTTAAAAGAATTTACTTTGCAGGCGGCGAACCGTTAATGATGCCAGAACATTGGAAAGTTCTTGAAATGTTAGATGCTCATAAGAAATATGATGTGCGTATTGATTACAATACAAATATTTCTAAATTAGATTATGCGGGTAAAAATGTAATTGATTATTGGAAAAAATGGGATACACACAACGGACCAAGAATAAATGTTTGGCCCAGTATCGATGAAATAGGACCACGTGCCGAAGTAATTCGTTCAGGCACAGTATGGTCACGTGTAGAGGCAAATTTGAAAACACTTGCAGGTTTAAAAAAACATATTGCTATAGAACCATCAATCACAGTAGGAGCAATGAACGTATTCAGATTGCCGGAAATTATAAATCATTTGACTGAACTTGGTGTTATTGGTGAGCACCCTTATCAAAGTTATGCAAACTTTTATTTAAATTTATTGGAATGGCCATCACATTTCCATATGCACATCTTAAGTAATAAATTTAGAGCACAAATAAAAGAAAAATTAAAGAAATTTGTTAGCGAATATAATAAGAAATGGGATACAGATATAGGTCCTAGATTCGATCAAATATTTGTAGAACTAGATAGATCACACAACGTGAAACAGGCGAGACTTTTTCTAGAAAAGACTAATCAATTAGACACAATAAGAGACGAGTGGACTTTTAAAACTATTCCAGAGATGGAAGATGTGAGAAGATTTTACCCAGGTATCTATAAAAGGTCAGAGATGATAGAAATTAAGCAGGCCAAACCTGCATTTTACTTAACATGGGTCATTAATAATATTTGTACAAACAAATGCAGTTATTGTCCACCTAGTCTCCATAACGGAAAAAATCATCACTATGATTGGAATCAGGCCAAAAAATTTATTAACAACTTATTTGCAAAACATAAAAGCATACATTGTTCTATCGCAGGCGGTGAGCCGTCGGTAAGTCCATTTTTTCCTGAACTTGTAAAAATGTTCCACGATAAAGGACACACTGTTGGAGTCACAACTAATCTTGCAAAGAGTATTAGATATTGGAAAGAAGTATCACCATATCTAACTTACATATCTTCAAGTTATCATCCTAGTTTCGAAGACAAAGAATTTTTAAAAAAAGTTTTGGTATGTGCAAGAAGCACTAAAACTTATGTTAGAGTAATGATGGATACAAGACATTGGGACAAGGCAGTTGATATGTACGAAACTTGTAAAGAATTAAAATATGTGACAACAGAGCCGGTAAAAATATTAGATTGGAATGAAGGTGATTTTACAGGATGTGATTACAACAAAGAACAACTGGAATGGTTCGAGAAAAATTCAAAAATTAATGGCGAATTCAAAGAAGCGATCTATAGAAAAAACAACATAGGTGGCCATTTTTATTATTCAGATGGTACAATAGATGAATATGGTGATGCAAACGAACTTGTTAATAAAGGGAAAAATGATTTTAGAGGTTGGTCTTGCGACATAGGATTGAAAAGTTTATTTGTAGATTACAATGGAAGCATAAGGAAAGCAAACTGTAGACAGGGAGACATAGTAGGTTATCTGCAAAAACAAGATGACATTGTTTGGCCAAAGCAACCTGAGATATGTTCGATTAAAAGATGCCATTGTTCAACAGACGTATATGTAGACAAAAGGAAACCAAAATATGGACAGTAAAACTTTTTTCATACAAGGATGTAGCCATTGTAGTGGTGCAGAATTACCTGGAGATACAGGCCATGGTTTAGTATACGATAAAAGTTGGCCAAATAAAGTAGCCACAAATTTAAATGCAGGAGAAATCGTAAATCGTGCTTCACCCGGCAGTTCAAATGACTGGATTATTGAGGATACAATAAATTATGTTCTTGATAATAAAGATAAAGATATTTTTGTATTACTTGGGTTCACAGGATCAGATAGAATATATTTAAAACATCTGGCGTATCAAAATTCAAAACCATATGGAAGGGCAATTTTAACGCCTGGAATAATCGACGACAAAAAATTCCAGGATGAAAACTTACTTACAGAACATCATGATATGTATAAAAGTTTACTCCAGACAGACTGGGGCACATGGCACCAAATACAACTTAGATTTTTTCGACAAGTAAATTATATTCAAACTTTTTTACAAGATAATAATATTCCTCATTTGTTCGTAACAACAATATTTCCACTAGATGCTAGGTATAAAAAATTTGGTGAATTTAAATGGCTGTATGATAAAATGGATAAGAAAAATTTATATGGGGATTTTACCAAAGACACTTGTTACTACGAAATACTTAAAGATAAGTTTAAGGTAAACGAAATGTTTCATATAGGACAAGAAGGACAAGATCATTTCGCAAATTTAATTACGGAGTATATAACAACAAATGATTTACTACACTAAAAATCTTGAAAATTATTTAAGGGATGGATGGAAAACATATCCCAAGGAGTATCGTGAATTAAATGAAGAAATAAAATTTCCGTTTGTGGAATATTTTACACCTAGTCTCACAATTCCCGATCAAAATTTTATATGGTTTTTTGAATTAAGACACCCGTTTATTTTGAAAAATTTAGACAAGTATGTTTTCCCACCAGAAATAGTAGATGCAATTAAGAAAAAAACCTGTAAGATATTAGTGCTAGGTTGGATGGAAAATTGGGGCATAAAAGAATTCAAAATTTTATTCGAATATTTTAGTAAACAGATACCAGATCTTGAATACAATGATTTTATATATGCAACTGCCAGTGCAGAAGATTACAGTGATGAAAATTTTAATCATTTCTATGCTAACAGGATGGAAAGACAATGGCATGAAATTTTTTATCCTAAAATTGCCAGAAAAGCAAAGAAAATTAAAAAAATAAAAGATTTTATTTGTCTTAATCGTAGACCTGCATGGCATAGATTTTTGACAGTCTCATTGCTCTGGGAATGGAGGCGTTTAGGTTACATCAGTCATCTCGCTAAAGATTCAAAACTAAATGATGATTACTATGGTACGGAAACAGCAGAAAATCATTACACAAAAGCATTTGATGTGTTTAAATCATGCGATCCGTTCCCTCATACGATTAGCAAAAAATTCACACGACAAGTTGAAAAAGCATTGCCTATGATTTTAAAACAAGATAGACATAAAATACTAGAAGGAGCAAATCCAAACAAAGACACAGATGCACCAAAATATCTTGAATCATGGATCCATATTGTCACAGAAACAAGAATGGAAACGCACACGGAAATGGACGGCCTGGTAGATAGATTCGTAAGTGAAAAAACTTTTAAACCCATGTTTTACAAGCAACCTTTTATAATTGTAGGACAATACAAGATACTAGAATCACTGCGTAAATGGGGATATAAAACTTATGATACTTTCTTTAATGAAGATTATGATAACACTAAAAATGGTTACTTCCGTACACAAAAAGCGATACAAAATATGCAAAGGTGGTTGAGTCTCACGCCGGCGGGCAAGGAAGCAATGTACAAAGAACATGAACACGTGTTTGAACATAATTTTAATCATCTAATGAAAAGAGGAAAAGAACTAGAAAAGAATTTACACGAGCACATACAAGGAGTTTTCAAATGAAAGTTTCATTTATAGGACTAGGTAAACTTGGTATGCCTTGTGCAGAAACTATTGCAAAAAGAGGTGGGAACACTGTAAATGGGTACGACATCGTAGATAAGAAAAGTAAGTTTGTAAAAATTAGGAATAATTTAGCAGATGCAGTCAAAGGATCCGAGATAGTTTTTGTGGCAACACCAACTCCACACGACAATGATTATGGAGGAGAAAAACCTGTAAGTCATTTAGAGCCTAAAGACTTTGATTACAGCAGTGTCATAGAAGTTCTAAAACAATGTAATGATGTTATGAATAAAAAACAATTACTTGTATTAGTTTCTACAGTGTTACCAGGAACAACTAGAAAGCATTTCGCCCCACTTGTCACAAAAACAAATTTTGTTTACAATCCTTACCTAATTGCAATGGGCACAGTGAAGGAAGACTTTTTGAATCCAGAAATGATAATGATAGGAACTGAAAAGGGCGGAAAGTCAAGACAGGCTTTAATATTAACAGAATTTTATAAAAATGTTCTAGGACATGAACCAAGGACAGAATATTGTACCTGGGACGAGTGTGAGGCAATCAAAATTTTTTATAATACCTTTATAAGCACCAAAATTGCTTTGGTAAACATGATACAAGATGTTGCCGTAAAAAATGGAAATATTAATGTTGATAATGTTACCAATGCTCTAAGTGCCAGTACAAATAGGATTATAAGTCAAAAATATATGACAGCAGGTATGGGAGACGGCGGCAGTTGTCATCCACGAGATAACATAGCATTACGTTGGTTATCAAAGCGATTGAACTTGAATTATGATATATTCAGTGCTATAATTGAAGCGAGAGAGATGCAGGCAAAAAATATGGCAACAGAAATTTTAAAGCATGGTAAAGTAATACATTTTACATCAGATTCATACAAGCCAGGTACCACAATGACAGATGGATCATATTCATTATTAGTTCAACATTACATTAGGCAACTAGGTGGTGTAGTGTCATATGGTTTTGGCCAGCCAATAGATGTACACGTTCTTACGCATCCAGGTGATACTGTTGAATTATCGGACGGAAAAGGAATTATTTTTGATCCATGGAGAAAGTATCCTAAGGGTAGCAACGTTATTCATTACGGAGAAAACGCCAATGTATGATTGTGTTTTTATAAGTTACAAAGAAACTAACAAAGAAGAAAATTGGGAAAACTTGTCTAGTAGATTTCCTATGTCTAAAAGAGTCGACGGCGTACAAGGAATACACCAGGCACACATTGTAGGCGCAAAATTGTGTAATACAAATATGTTTTGGATTGTAGACGGAGATGCAGTGCTTACTAACGATTTCGATATGTCGTATGTCGCAGATTCTTGGGACGAAGATATTGTCCACGTATGGAGGTGCCAAAATCCTGTGAATGGATTAGTATACGGATATGGCGGAGTGAAATTATTTCCACGTCTGTTAACTATTAACATGGATACTAATAGAACTGACATGACAACAAGTATAAGCAATAAATTTAGAGCAATGCCAGAAGTAAGTAACACAACAAACTTTAACACGTCACCTTTTGAAACTTGGAAATCTGCGTTTAGAGAATGTTGTAAGTTATCATCTAAAATTATCGATAGACAAAAAGATACAGAGACCGAATCAAGGTTGAATACATGGTGCAGTGTTGGCTATGATTCTCCGTTTGGTGAATATGCAATTAAAGGTGCAAAGCAAGGGAGACTGTTCGGTGAAACAAATAAAAAAGATGTAAGTCAACTTAAGAAAATTAATGATTTTAAATGGTTAGAAGAAAGATTTTATGAAAACGCATGAACTTTTAGATAGATTAGAATTGCTATATCCTAATAATGAAATGTTACAGGATCTTAGACGTGCATTTGTAGACGACGACAGGAACAGTTTGCAAAGACTTATCGGCAATATCAATCCAACAGAAATTACAAACGCAGTAAGAATGCTTGAAGGGAATAAAGATTTTGTAGAGGATTCTTTATCACAAGGACAAATTAAAAGTAAACTTTGGTTAATAAATGAATTAAAAAAATTAAAACTAGATTTGGGCACTGTTTTTTTATGCGCCGGCTGGTATGCTATATTGGCTACATTAATATTCGAAAATAATATTAAAGTTACTAAAATTAGAAGTTTTGATATAGATAAAACTGTGTTAGACATTGCTGAAAGATTTAATAAAAAATGGGTGTTAGAAGATTGGAAATTTAAACCTGCTGTGTATGACATACATGATATAAATTTTAATGAATTTACGTACAACGTTACTAGAACAGATGGACAGGTGAGAGAACTTACAGATAAACCAGACACAATCATTAATACTTCCTGTGAGCACATTAATAATTTTAGTGATTGGTATAGGAAAATTCCTGCAGGTAAACTTTTAATATTACAAACCAACAATTATTTTGATCTTCAAGAGCACGTAAACTGTTCGGACAGTCTAGCAAGTTTTGGAGACACAACACCAATGGAACAAGTGCTGTATGAAGGATCATTAGATTGTGGACAATATGTGAGGTTTATGCGAATTGGCATTAGATAATATGACATTGCGAGAACTACAAAAAGAAAGTGCCAGAGTCTTGGCGACAATAGATTCTACAAGTGTTGGTTTGTCAAAGTTTAATAAACTTGCACACCATAACAGCCTTAATTGGTATAAGGCAGTCATTCAAAGTTATATAGATCGATACGGTGATCTGCCAAGCAAGGTTGGGCCTGGAAAGGATGTAAAGTTAATCAATGTTTAAACTTACTAATGATGCTCCAAACACAGTCGTGATTGATTGGCTGATTAATAATATTTGTAATTATAAATGTTCTTATTGCATTCCTGAACTTAATGCTGGTTCTAATATTGAAACTCCCAGCACAGAAATATTTAAATATTTTAAAAAATTAGAAGAACATTTTTCCGGCCAAGATAAAATATTAACCATAAGTGGCGGCGAACCAACTCTGTACAAATATTTTACTGAACTTGTTAATCAAATTTGTAGCAATTTTAACAATTGGTATATAGAAATTTTAACTAACGGAAGCAGGACTACAAAATGGTGGGAAACTTTTGCAAAACAAAATAAATTTAAAAACTTACGTGTAAACATTAGTTTTCATCCTGAGTTTGCAGATGCTAATCATTTATTAGAAGTGTGTAAAATTTTACATAATAATATTGATACATCAGTTCAAATACTTTATAAGCCTCAGTATAAAGAAAAATGTAGTAATTTTTATACTGAATTAGCAAGTAGTGAATTATCGTTGTTTGTAAAATATAAATCAATAAAACAATTTGACGAAGACGGAAAAACTTTGGATTACAATGAAAATGATAAAAAGGAACTATCTAAATATTTTAAAACAAGGATAGATACAACTAGGTGGCCCATACCTCGTAATCTTATAATAAATGATGAGGCTAAACCTTTTAATCACATATACGAAATAGTCGCCACACAGAAAAATAGTTTTAAAGGCATGAATTGTGAGATAGGAA
>CAACVD010000870.1_pt1 | contig 14634 bp, 14 predicted proteins | sample 2381771 | NCBI WGS metagenome assembly CAACVD01 (sample SAMEA5211965, study PRJEB30684) | marine metagenome | biome: Marine; feature: Epipelagic; material: Water | collected 2015-10-15 | depth 15 m | reverse complement strand
GGTGTATGGAGTTTAACAAGTCAAAGAATTGCAAAGAGTCAAGGAACGTGGCCTAGGTTTTTAGCAAGTTATACTTTAGATTATTTAATTATTGCTGGTGGTGGTGGAACTGGCGGTAATAATGGTTGGTCAGGTGTTTATGGTGGAGGAGGTGCAGGTGGTTATAGAGAATCATCAGGTACAGCAACAGGTTGTTATTCAGTTTCTCCATTAGGTACAGGAGTATGTGGTGTAACAGTTGAAGAAGGTTCTTATGCAGTAACTGTAGGTGCTGGAGGAACAGGTGGTGGATCTACACCGTGGCCAAATGGAGCTAACGGTACAGATTCAAGTTTTGAAGGTATAACAGCAGCAGGTGGGGGTGGATCTTCAGGATCTCAATTTCCTGGAGCTCCAACTGGTAATGGTTCTGCTGGAGGTTCTGGTGGTGGAGGAGGTGGAGGTGGAAATTCTGGCGGAGCTGGAAACACTCCTCCTACAAGTCCCCCTCAAGGTAATGCTGGAGGTTCTGGTGGAACTTATCCTGGTACATTTGGTGGTGGAGGAGGAGGTGGTGCTGGCGGTGCTGGTACTAATTCTACATCACCTGACGGATATGGAACAGGTGGTGGTGGAGCTACAACTTCAATAACTGGATCTTCTGTAACAAGAGCTTCAGGTGGTGGTGGAGGTGGTAACAATAATGGACAAGCTCCTGCACAAACAGGAGGAGGTGGTGGTAGTAGACCTGGTCCTGCAGGGGGCCCTTTTGTTAATGGGGTAGCAAATACTGGTGGAGGTGGTTCTTGTGGTTCTGGTGGATCAGGTATAGTTGTTTTAAGAGCACCAAGTGCAGCTACATTAGTAGCAAGCCCTTGTACTAATACAGTTGGATCTGCACCTTGTGGAGCTAAAGTTGCAACATTCACAGTTACTGGAACCTTGACTGTTTCTTAATCATTGACAATTTTGTTCTAATAAATATAAATTCTATTTATATAAAGCTATGAATCTACAGAATTATTATTGGTTTTTTAAATCAGCGTTAACTCCACGATTTTGTGATGAATTGATTAAGTATGGAAATCAACAACAAGAACAAATTGCTTTAACTGGTGGACAAACAAAAAAATTAGAAGAACTGAATAAAAAGAAAAAAGCTGTTAAGAAGAAAAAGAAAATAAAAAGAACTTCTGCAAATGCTCATCTAACGGATGAAGAAATTGAAGCAATGGATCCAGCTAAGAAATTAGATGATAAAGATTTAAATGATTTAAAACAAAAAAGAGATTCAAATATTGTTTGGGTTAATGATAGGTGGGTCTATAAAGAAATACAACCATATATACATCAAGCTAATGCGAGTGCAGGTTGGAATTTTAATTGGGATTTTTCTGAGTCTTGTCAATTTACAAAATATAAACTCAATCAGTTTTATGATTGGCATTGTGATAGTTGGGAACAACCTTATAACAATCCAGACAATCCAAACACTCATGGTAAGATTAGAAAATTATCAGTGACGTGTTGTTTATCAGATGAAAAAGATTACAAAGGCGGTGAACTCGAATTTCAATTCAGAAATCAAGATGATCCAACATTAACACGAACGTGTACTGAAATATTACCTCGTGGCTCTATCGTGGTATTTCCTTCATTTGTGTGGCATAGAGTAAAACCTGTAACGAAAGGAACAAGATATTCTTTAGTGATTTGGAACTTAGGATATCCGTTTAGATAATATGGCAAAAACAGATCAATTACAAACATCATTTTATTTTCAAACACCAATTTATCATATTGAAATACCTGAATGGGTAGATCACGTGGATAAGGTTTGTGATAAGTATATTAAACAAGCAAGAAAAAATAATCAAAAAGCAATTAAAGATAGGGAAAAGTCTTGGAAGAAAAAAGGTTTAGGTGATGTAGGTATGTCTCATCACTCAACTTCTTTAATCAATGATCCGGGTTTAAAAGAGTTTCAAGAATATATTGGAGCAACTAGTTGGAATGTTTTAGATCATATGGGTTATGATATGTCTGGCTATGAATTATTTTGGACAGAATTTTGGGTGCAACATTTTGCAGATAAAGGTGGTGGACACCATGAAGGTCATATTCATTATGATAACCATATATCAGGTTTTTATTTTTTAAGATGTTCAGAAAAAACATCTATGCCAGTTTTTCACGATCCAAGACAAGCTAAATTGATGAATGATTTACCACAAAAGAAGGCAGAAGATGTAACACCCACTTCACCTTTAATTCATTATAAACCAAAACCAGGAACACTAATTTTTATTCCAGCGTATTTAGAACATCAATATACCGTAGATCCTGGAGTAGAAGATTTTAGATTTGTACATTTTAATCTACAAGCGGTAAGAAGAATGATTACAGATACCATTAGAAAACAAGCGAAGGAGGAAAAATAATGAGTTTTAAAAAGAATGGTTATACCATTATTAAAAAAGCAATCGATCCAAAGATTGCAGATTTTGTTTACAAGTATTTTTTATTAAAAAGACAAGTTGCAAGAACTATGTTTGATACCAAATACATTTCACCTTTTACAGAATACTGGGGTGTATGGAATGACCAACAAGTTCCTGAAACATATTCACATTATGGTGATGTCGCAATGGACACATTACTTACAGAAGTTAAACCTGTTATGGAAAAAGAAACAGGATTAAAATTAATTGAAACATACGCATACGCTAGAATTTATAAAAAAGGCGATGTTCTACATCGACACAAAGATAGATTTAGTTGTGAAATATCTACAACGATGAATCTAGGTGGAGATGACTGGCCTATTTTTATTGCAACAAAAGAGTCAGATGGCTCTACCGCAAAAGATGGATCTTATAAACCATCAAAAGCAAAAGGTATTAAAGTCACATTAAATCCAGGAGATATGCTCGTTTACAGAGGTAATATCTTAGAACACTGGAGAGAAGCTTTTAAAGGCAAAGATTGCGGACAAGTTTTTCTACACTATAATAACAAAGCAACCAAAGGCTCAGAAGATAATAAGTTTGATAGAAGGCCGCATCTAGGACTTCCATCCTGGTTTAAAAAGTGATATAGTTTCGACATGCTAAGGTAAGCCTCACCACCACACCACAGGTTTGCCTTGGCGCCAAATTGGTATGGAGAAATATGTTACAAAAAATACAATTTTTACCTGGGTTCAATAAACAAGTCACAGCTACAGGTGCTGAAGGCCAGTGGATTGATGGTGACAATGTTAGATTTAGATACAACACACCAGAAAAGATCGGTGGTTGGGCTCAACTTGGAGAAAGTAAACTTACAGGAGCATCAAGAAAAACACATCACATTATTAATAAATCCGGAAGTAAGTTTGCTATTCTAGGCACAAACAGAATTTTATATGCATATAATGGTGGTATCTTTTATGATATTCATCCGATTAAATCGACAAACACTTTAACCAACGCTTTTACAACAACAAACGGATCAACTTCTGTTACTATTACATTTTCTTCACCTCACAATATTAGTGCTAAAGACATTATTTTATTAGATAATTTTTCTACCATCACCAATTCTAACTATAGTGCATCTGATTTTGATGATAAAAAATTTATGGTCACTTCTGTGCCAACAACAACCACTTTAACCATTACCATGCCAAGTGCAGAAACCGGTTCAGGTGCAACCGCATCGGGTGGCATTCGTGTCAGACATTATTATCCTGTGGGTCCAGCAGAACAAACTCCTGCTTTAGGCTGGGGACTAGGAACTTGGGGTGGTGAAGTTATTGGTAATGCTTCAACTACATTAGTCAATAGTATTAACGATACACAAACCACAGCTATTCAATTAACCGATACTGCACAATTTCCAACATCAGGTACCAATTTTATAAAAATTGGATCAGAAGAAATATCTTATACAGGAATTACTTCAAACGTTTTAACCGGTGTAACAAGAGGCGTTAGAAACACAACAGCAGCGGCTCATAACGCAAGTGATACAGTTGAAAATACCTCTGACTTTATTGCATGGGGTGAGGCAGCAAGTGGTGATCAAGTTAATGATCCAGGACTCTGGTCTATTGATAACTTTGGAGATAAAATTATTGCACTGATTCATAACGGAGAAGTATTTGAATGGGATTCAAATGCAGACAATGCAGTTACACAAAGAGCAACCATTATATCAGGAGCGCCAACAGCATCAAGAGATATGTTAGTATCTACACCAGATCGACACTTAGTATTCTTTGGAACCGAAACAACGATTGGTGATAAGACAACACAAGATGAAATGTTTATTAGATTTTCAGATCAAGAAGATATAAATAATTACACACCTACAGCTGTAAATACAGCAGGAACACAAAGACTTTCAGACGGATCAAGAATTGTTGGAGCGGTAAGAGGTCGTGATGCAATTTACGTGTGGACAGATACTGCGCTATTTACACAAAGATTTGTTGGACCACCATTTACTTTTGGTTTCGCACAAGTTGGAACGAACTGTGGTTTAATTGGACAAAACGCTGCGCTTGAAGTGGATGGTGCTGCTTACTGGATGTCTGAGAACGGTTTTTTTAAATACTCAGGTAATTTAGAAACCATGCAGTGTTTAGTTGAAGACTTTGTATATGACAATTTAAACACCACAGCAACACAACTTATTAACGTTGGACTTAATAATTTGTTTGGGGAGATCACTTGGTTCTATTGCACTTCAACATCAACTATTGTGAATCGAATGGTGACTTATAATTATCTAGACTCAACACCGCAAAGACCCGTTTGGACAACAGGAACACTTGCAAGAACAACTTGGGTTGATTCTTCTGTGTTTGGTTTACCTCATGCAACTGAATATAGTGTATCGACTAACACTTCTTTTGATGTTGTTGGAAACACAGATGGCTCAACGGTTTATTATGAACATGAAAAAGGAACTGATGATGTAACAAGCACAGCAACTACTGCAATTGCTGCAAATATACAATCAGGAGACTATGATATTAATGGTGAAAGTTTAGGTGGTGATGGAGAAGTGATTATGAAAATTAGAAGATTTGTTCCTGATTTTATTTCACAAACAGGTAATTCTCAAGTCACTTTAAATTTAAGAAACTATTCTAATAACTCACAGGCAAGTTCACCTTTAGGTCCGTTTACAATTTCATCAAGCACATCAAAAGTTGATACGCGTGCACGAGCAAGAGCGATATCTTTAAAAATAGAAAATACGAGCACAGGTCAAGATTGGAAATTAGGAACTTTTAGAATTGACATACAACCGGATGGGAGAAGGTAATGGCAAAAATTACTTTAGTATTTACAAGACCAGGAAGAGAATACAGGCAGCAAGATGCCGATGCTTTAATTCGAGACCTTGACGGATTGATAGAAAAGCTTAATTCTACATTTCAACAAGATTTAACAGAAGAAACACAAAGATTTACTTGGTTTTTAAGTAACAGTGAAAAGAACTAATGGCAAATAGATATAAAAACGCAAATTTTGATTTAACAACAACAAATGTCACGGATGTTTATACTTGTCCGTCTAACTCAAGAGCGATTATACAAAATATACATGTTGCAAATGTTGGATCTGGAAACACAGAAATAAAAGCTTTTATACATGATAACTCTGCATCAAGAGCTTTTCAGTTTGCAGAACATACGGTTAATGCAGGTGACTCTAAATCTGTATCAGATGGCACCGTTATATTAGAGGAAAATGATAAGTTACAGTTACAAGCGGGATCAGCTGATATATTTGAAGGCACCGTCTCTATACTAGAATTTGATAGAACATAATATGCAAGTAATAAAACCAGATAAAATAATAGAAAAAATTACTAATATTAAGACTGGCGAAGAGTATAAGGACGATCAGGATTGGAAATCAAAGGGTATTTCACCTGATGATATCAGAAAAGATGTAACCTTAGTCATGCCGAGTCTTGATTTATTTAGTAAAACAAAGTAGATTAGAACATTCAGGATTGAAACGCCTGCCTAATTGTATACAATACCCAATATGACTATTGCAAGAGGACAAATGAAAAGACAACTATACCAAGATGGAACAATGCCAGAGGGAGGACTACCTTCTCTAGAAGATATTATGGAAGGTAAAATATCACCTGCTGAACTTGCGTTAATTAAAGAAACGTTAGAAGATGCAGAATTTATGCAAGAGGGTTACAACTTAGAAGATGAAATGTCTGATGAAGACACTGAAGTTATGGAAAATTTAAGATTAAAACAAATGGCACCTGAATACCAATACAACGAAAAAAATCCTTACACAGGTCCAAGACCTATGAGAATGGGTGGTGGTCTTATGGATACTAGACAAGCGTATGGTTTTGGAAGTTTTGTTAAATCAATTACAAAACCAATTAAAAAAGTTGTAAGTAAAGTAGGTGATGTTGCTGGAGATATTTTAGATAAAGAAAATTTAGATAAGATTGCACAAGTTGCATCTTTTATTCCAGGACCTCATCAACCTTTTGCTCAAGCATATACGGCAGGAAGAGGAGCAGGAATTGGTGGAAGTGATTTTGGAGGATTTCAAATAGGTGGATTTACTCCTAGCGGAGGAACGTTTGGAACTACTTCAACAAGCGGTCCGTCTTTAAGTGGTTTTAGTTTTGCACCTATGGAAGGTCCGCTACCTACAGGTCAAAGTGAAGGTGGAGGAATACTTGGCGGTATAGACCCTAGAATACTTGAAGCTGGAATGAAAATAGGAACTAATGTTTTACAAAAAAAATTACAAGAAAAACAACAAGAGAAAAAAGTTGACGACGCTTATGACTATTTAAAAGGTAGTTTTGGAACTGCAAATATAACTGACAAACAGGCACGAGCAATAAAATTATTTGGTGGTGCAGCCGTGTCAGCAGCGCTAGCTAAATTAGCTTATGAATCTCAACAACAACAATTAGAAGATTTTAAAAAAGACAGAGAAGCTTTTGAACGAAGAAGAGAAGCTAAAAGAGCAGAATACGCTCAAGCTAGACGACCAGAGGTTACAGGTGCACCAACTGGCCCAGCAGATGTTGTAAAAAGACCAGGTCAAGCTATGGGTGGTATCATGGACGTGCCATTAAGAACTAACCCACAAGGCGTTACAGAAATGGATTTTAGAAAAACAGGTGGTTTTGTGCCACCGGTTGGTATAAAAGAAAAAGCAGATGACATTCCAGCAATGTTATCGAATAATGAGTTTGTATTTACAGCAGACGCGGTTCGAGCAGCGGGCGGCGGGAGTGTAAATAAAGGAGCGGAAAGAATGTATTCACTAATGAAACAATTAGAAGGACAAGTATAATGGCAGTTACAACTCCAGCAGGTTTACCCGCAGCGTTTTTAGAACCGTTTGCAGAAAAAGTAACTGATATTCTAGCGCAACAAATAGCGCCGATTGAAACAGGATTAGATATTTCAGCTATTACTCCAAAGGTTGCTGCAGTCAGTCCTCTTGTTCAACAAGCACAACAAAGAGCCGTGACTCAAGCAGGTTTAGGACAGTTACAATTTGATCCAACAACTGGTGAAATCACAGGCGTTGGAGCAGGTACAGGTGTTGCAGCGTTTGAACCCTTTGTACAAGAAGCTCAGAGACTAGCTGCTCCACAACAATACCAAGCATTTATGTCACCTTTTCAAACTGAAGTATTAGACGCGACTCAAGCACTATTAGACGAGCAGCGAGCAGCAGGAAGAGCGGGGCGAGCAGCGGATGCTATCACTGCAGGAGCATTTGGTGGTGGAAGAGAAGGTGTAAGAAGAGCTGAGTATGAGAGACAAAGAGATATTTATGATGCAGGTATTTTAGCAAATTTAAGAGAACAAGGTTTACAAAGAGCACAAACGTTACAACAACAAGCTTTAGCTAATCAACTTGGAATTGGACAAGCGCAACAACAGCTAGATGTAAGCGCGACTTCGAGACTTGGTCAAGCTGGAACTGGGGCACAAGCTTATTCTCAATCTGTGCTTGATGCAATAAGACAAGGAAATGTTTTAGCTGAAGAATTTCCATTTCAACAATTAGGCAGAGCAACTAATATCTTTAGTCCGTTTTTAACTGGACAAGCTGCTTTACAACAGCCGGGGACACCTCTTGGAACAAGTCCAGGTTTAGCAGCTGCACAAGCATTTGGTGGAACCTTTGGACCTATTTTACAATCTATGGGAAGAACTCAGCTTCAACCACAACAACAACAACAACCTACGGGTGGACAGTTCGGTATTGCAAGCCTATACGGAGGTATTTAATATGCCTAACATTCTTAAAAGACCTATGTTTAGTAGAGGGGGAGCATCACAAGGCACAGGTGTAACTTCTGGTTTAGGAAGACAAAATTTTGAAGAAAAAGGTTCAGCGCAAACTACACCTAATCCCGCGCTTGATGATAAAAAAGCAATGATTGATTACGTGTCTCAATTAAAAAGACAAGCGCAACCTACTACAACACAAAGAATAGGTGATTTTTTAACTGCTTTTGGTGCTAGCGCAGATCCAACGCGTGTTCAAACAGTTGCAGAAGCCTTAGGCGGAGCTGCAAGAGGTTATACTGCACTATCACAAAAAAGAGATGAAAGAGCAGATAAGTATGGTGCAGTTTTAGATTCACAGTTATTAAAAATGTTTGGTAGCGATGCAAAAGTAACCGCTGCAATGACCAATGCAAAAGAATTTGCAAGAGTCAATTTTAAAAAATTTCCAGGAAAAACTGATAAAGAAAAATACAATGCAGCATACGCATCAAAGTTTAATGAATTATTAAGTAAAGAAAGAGCTCAAACTTCAACGATTGAATTAGTTAGAGAACGAGATAATCAAATTAAGAAAACAGAAATTTTTCCACCTGATTTTAATACACGTCCAATCGCTGAAACTCAAATTTTAATTGAACAAGGAAAAGTTAAAGGTGTTCCTAGTTATGCGGGTGTCATGAGAATCGATGATGTTATTATAGAAGGTGATGGAACAGTTGCAACACCTAACACAAAAAAACCAGGATATCCAGGTAACTTTAGAAGATATAGAACAAATGAATTTTACATTGCAAACGATGGTAGTGTATATCAATATCAAGGATCAAAAGGCAAAGGTACATTCAAAAGAGTGTACCCATAGGAGTACACATGGCAGAAGAAGTTTATATAGATGAATTTGATCTTACTCCTAGTGAAGAAGAATTAAAAGCTAGAGAAGAACAACAAAAAATTAAAAAACAAGAGCTTGAAGCAGAAAAAGAATTAAATCCTGTTATTGAAGTACCAGGACTAGGACTTCCACCAAAAGAACGTACAACAGGTGAGGTTGTAAAAGATTTTTTATTTGGACCTAAAGGTGTAGAGCTTTCAGGACCGGGAAAAGCTCCAAAACTGTTTAGAAGAATTACAGAAAGATTAGAAGGAGTTCCTGAAGATCAATTAGAAGAAATAGGTGAAACAGATGTGTTTACTGATTTTGCTGCTGGAATTATTGATGGTACAATAAAAATACCTTATGGTTTCGTTAGTCTTACAGCTGAGATTGCAGATGTATTTAGAGAGGATGACGTGCCTGTTGATCAAGGGTATGTTGCTCAACTAGAAAAATATTTTAGTAATAGTGTTTTAGGAAAAATTCAACAAGGTGCTGAGGACGTAGTTAAAGAGACTGCAATTGGTAAACTAACTTCTGCATTTACACAACTTTATGCTCTTGGAAGAGCAGGAGCGAGTGTTGCTGTTAACGCGTCTACAAAAGCAAAACAAATTTATAACAAATATGCAGCCGCAGCAAAAGCAAACAAAGTTGTAAAAGCAAGACCTGATGCAGTTAAGGCAGGATTAAAAGCAAGGGATTTAAACACATTAACAGGAAAACAGAATTTTGCAGCAGTAACGCTTGGTGGTGCTGGCGGAGCTTCACTTGTTGCAGATGTTGAGGACATTGGAACTTTTGGTGATTTTTTAGGAGGACCCTCTGCATTAGATCGTGAACAAAGAGAACTTGCAACTGATGATGCTGTAAGAAGATTATACAATAGATTTAAGTTTGGTGCTGAAGGTGCTGCTATTTCTGTGCCGATTGCATATGGTATAAACACAATCGCTAAACGAGTATCAAAAGCAGGAAAAGATTTAAAGTTTAGTGATGATAATATTGATCAATGGATATCTAAGTACATTGTAGAACCTTTTGTTCCAGCAGGAAGAAAAAGTCAGTTTTTATTTGAGGGCATGAAAAGAGTTGAGGGAGAATTAGCTGGCGGTCAGGTTGTAGCAAGAGATTTAATTTTAGATATAGATAAAACACTTTTTAATATTGCAAAAGAATCGGGTATTAAAACAAGTAATCCTGCGTGGAAAAGATTAATAGGTCGTCTTGATGAATTACTTACATCCACTGATGATGTAATCGAAGGTGGAAAAATTGTATTTAAAGGTTTTGATAACAAAAAATTAAAAGAATTTGAAAAATTTACAAAAGAAATTGGATTATCTACAAATGCTAGAAATAATTTAATATCTGACATGTTTAAGGTCAGAAATCAATTTAATGTTTTTAAAAATACATTTGTAAAAGAGTCTGGTGGAAATCTAAATATTGCTAACAAAGAATTTATGGAGCTTATGGGTGAACGTATGAGAAATATTTTTAATTCAGAATACAAAATATTTACTGATAGAAGTATATTACCTTTTTTAAATTACAAACCAACTGAGTCTGCAATCAACGAAGTTAAAGAAGTATTTAAAAGATATGCAGCAGGAAACGGTATTAAACTTACTCCAGAAGATTTAGATGGACTTGTGGATGACATAATTAAAAATGTAAAATACAACCCAGTAACACAAACACCAGAGTTTCCCTTAACGGTTATGAGTGTGTTGGATGAAAATGCAGTGCAGTTAATTAATATCGCTGATAACATCAAAGGTAATCAATTTAAACCTACAACCCTAATACAATCAGAAAAAGATTTAAGAGCGTTTCAAAGATTCTTTGGTCAAAAAAGAGATTTAAGAAACACGATTACAAATGTCATGTCAGATTTATCTGGGTTAGTTGCAAAGAATAGATTTTACAATAGCATTAAAAGTGAGTCGGATAGACTTATTGCAAACGGTGAACGAGCAATTGTTTATCCAACTAGAATTCAAGCTATTAATAATTTACCTAATCAAAAAATTATTGCAGATAAAAACGGTTTGAAACTAAAATCTAATCTTGGCGAATCTGTTTACACAAACCCTCTTGATGGATACTTTACATCAGATGCTTATGCAGATGCTTTAAAGTTTAGTGAAAAATTAATTACAGATGATCTTGCAAAAAATATATTATACAAGCATTTATTTTTAGTGCCAAAAGGACTAACACAAATTTCAAAAACTATTTTGGGTCCTTTTACACACTCAAGAAACTTTATCACCGCATCACAGTTTTCATTAGCAAACGGTAATTTATTTAAAAACCCTGTAGAAACTTTAAAAAGATTTAAACAAGCGTTTAATACCATTCAACCTCAACTTATCTATCGTAACTTGCCTGAAGATCAGGCCCTTTATCGTTTTTTATTAGATGAACAGGTTGTAAGTTCTTCAGCAACGGCTAGGGATATTGCAGGGTTACTTGATGATATTGGTAAAGGAGGCGATGTTTATGGTAGAATATTTGGTAAGTTTGGAAAAGCAATACGAAAACTTTATAATGTGGCTGCAGACGTATACGTTGCAGAAGATGACTTCTTTAAAATATTTAATTTTTTATCTGAATTTGACTCGTATAAAAATGCATACGGTAAAGCACTAAAAAACGGTGTTATTACTAAAATGCCAAGTGACTTACAAATTATGAAAGAGGTTGCAAATATTGTTAAGAACACAGTTCCAAACTATAATTTTGTTGGGACATTTGGTCAAAATGCAAGACGTTTACCTCTTGGAAACTTTATTTCATTTCCAATTGAAGTTACAAGAACTTCAGTTAACATTGCACAACAAGCATCAAAAGAATTAAAAAACCCTGTATTAAAAAACATCGGTGCAAGAAGAGCTCTTGGATTTGGAACAGCGATCGCAACAGCGCCTGCTATCATTACAGGTTTCTTAAAAGCATTATACGGTGTTTCAAGCGCAGCTGTTGCAGCAATTAGAGAACTCGCATTACCTGATTTTGCAGAAGACTCCACCATTGGTGTGACGAGAGATGAAAACGGTAATTACAAATACATTGATGTATCCTCTTTCTTGGTTTACGACACAATTCAAAACCCGATACAGTCTATTATTGCAGGGGTTGAAAGGGAAAGAGTGTTTGATTCAGAAGCACCACTTACCGTTGGTGTTGCAAAAGGACTTGCAAAAGGTGTCTCTAGATTTTTTAGACCTTATGTTGATGAATCTATTTATTTTAACGTATTTAACAATTTATTAATAAGAAAAGGTGTAACGGCAGACGGTAGAAAACTTTGGAATGACAATGCACCTGACGGAGAAAAAATTAAAATTGCGTTAGAATACGCTGCAACAGAAGTTGCACCATTATCTTTAAAACAGTTTCAAAGACTTTATCTTGCGGGAACAGATCAGCCAGGACCACGTGGAGAAAAATACGAACTTAGCGATGAGATTGCAGGTTTTTATGGTTTACGTCAAGTTAAGGTTAATCCAGAAAAATCTTTAAATTTTAAAATCAACGACTTTAAAAAAAGTATTAGAAATACAAGAAGTTTATTTACCTCTGAGGTTTTAAAAGGAGGTCGACTTGAACCTAATGATATTATTCAAAGATACGTTGTAGCAAATGCACAAAGATATAAAGCATTTAATGAATTACAAAGAAAAATAAAAGCAGCTGAAGTTTTAGATGTAACAGAAGATCAAATGCGAGCACTATTTAAAAGAAGACAGGAAAGAAAAAATTATAATTTTATACAGGAAAATTCGTTTTCACCTTTTTCAATTACTAAACCAGTTAGAAAAGAATTTAAGAGAGCCGAAGAGAAACTTAGACAAGACTTTGATAGTGTTGAAATTCCTGCAGGATTACCAGATTATGTCAATGAAATTTTAAGAGATTTACAACAAACTATGAAAGACATTCCATTAGGAGATGATTTTTACAAATACATTAATGTGGATGATTACATCGTTAAAGATCAATCAAGTTTACCTCAAGGATTCTTACCACAGCAACCTATGCCAAATGTGCCGGCTCAACCAGCACAAGTCTCTAGTATAACACAAACAGGTCTAACACCGACTGAGAATGCATTGTTATCTGAGGAAGAAAAACAAATAAGACTAAGACAGAGAGGATTAGGATAATGGCAAGAGACCCAAAAGTAGGAACAGGTAAAAAACCAAAAGGATCAGGACGAAGATTATATACAGATGAAAACCCAAAAGATACCGTAGGTATTAAGTTTGCGACACCTGCAGATGCTAGAAGAACAGTAGCAAAAGTTAAAAGAGTAAGTAAACCTTTTGCTAGAAAAATTCAGATCTTGACGGTAGGAGAACAACGCGCTAAAGTAATGGGTAAATCACAAGTCGCAAATATATTTAAAAAGGGAAAAGAGGCGATAAGGAAACGACATGGCAAAAGAACCTAAAACAACTGGTGAACACATTGTAGCTTTGTACGGCTATATTACAGGTCTCAAAAAAGATATTAACACCATTAAGAATAACCATCTCAAACATATGCACCAGGACATTGATAAGACATCTAAAAAGATAGATTACATCCTGGGACTGATTATTGCTGGACTAGCTTTTTTAGCTGCAAAAGGCCTAGAACTACTTTAAAAATCCTTCCTGAGAGCTTCAATTTTTAACGAAACGACCTTGACATGACCTCTGGTACCTTCTATATATTGTTGCAAAGCAATATAACTAAGGAGTTTAAAATGTTTCCATCATATTCACAAGTAAAAGAATTTTGGACTAACTACACAGCTAACGTTCAAAAATTCTGGGAAGACTTCTATAAAGATCTTTCAAAAAAGAATTAATGACATTCGGTGATGATCCCTTTGGGCACAATAAAAATCTCAGAGGGGTCAAACCTATAGAATTTTTTATAGCTTTCTTATTTGTGTGGTATTTACTGGCTCACTAGATCCAGTCTTTAAGTTCTTCACCCATAATTTCTGTAGCTAAGTTAATTTTATTACGAAGTGCTTCGACAATTTTTTCATCGATTGTATCTTCTGCAATAATATCAACATAGGTCATAGGTTTGCTTTGACCGATACGATCAATACGGGCTTCTGACTGCTGACGTTTTTCAAGATCATATCCATTTGAATAATAAATCATTGTCGACGCTGCAGTCAGTGTGATTCCGTATCCTCCTGTTTGCGGTGTTCCGACCAAGAATCTGACTGGACTGGATAGATCTTGAATTTTTTCAATCGCCTTTTGGCGATCTTCAGTAGATGTGTCACCATAATACGTAAGAATTGAATCGTCTCCATGTTTCTTTTTTACCTCCTCTACAATTAATTCAATGTCATGCCTATAGTGGGCCCAAATAATTGCTTTACCCTCTAGCTCATCTAAAAGATTTAATAACTCATCAAGTCTTTTTGATTTTACTTTTTGAACATCTCCATCGTCTGATTTAAAAT
>CAACVD010000869.1_pt1 | contig 14641 bp, 22 predicted proteins | sample 2381771 | NCBI WGS metagenome assembly CAACVD01 (sample SAMEA5211965, study PRJEB30684) | marine metagenome | biome: Marine; feature: Epipelagic; material: Water | collected 2015-10-15 | depth 15 m | reverse complement strand
CAAATAGTAAATTCTTCTATTTTCATAATGGATATTTTATACTATATTCTTCAAATCTCCAGGGTTGCCCTCCAGCAAAATGCCTATAAACTGTTTTTTCTGGTGTCGTTCTATTGATGTCGTATGTATTAGGTTTACCTGTTTTATGGTCTCCCGTTTCATCATATAATTGGGTTACGTTCCATTCAGTTGGTAAAACATGAACATTTTCTTTCAATTCTTCTAATGAAAATAAAGTATGTTCTGTAGGATAAGAATGGAAACCTAAGTTTTCTATTTCATAAAAAGATTCCCAACTATGAGGCTTAATACCAGCACATGTATAGTACATTTGTTGATCTGCTATATGCCATTTACCTTTTTCGTTATTATGCTCATTAAAAAATTCATAGTTACTTACTTCAAGCCATCTTTCTCTATTGATAATAGCATTAATTAATTTTCTACTAAATTCATTTATTTTTAATGCAAAAAATCCAAAACAATGGGTGTTACCTGAATCTATAGCGTATGTAAATCCTTTATCTACGTCTATAAATTCATCCATTTTATTAATAAAAATATCTGCATCATAATTATAAATTACATCACCATCTTTTAAAGAACCTTTATCTAATAAATCTTTGAATAACATCCACCTATTAAAATGCATATTTTCTCTTTGGTCAAATTCCGGATGTAATGTTCTAATATTAAAATTAGAATGATTCATTTCAATAAATTTTAGACCATGCATATCAGCATATTTTTCGAAACGAGGTCTAATATATTTTTCATACATCGCCTGTCTCTGCGGGTCATATAATACAAACGTAGTTAAAAATTTTTTCATAGTAAATTCATATATTTTTTGGTATGTCCTTGAAAATGAAGACCGTAAAATTCAACCTCTTCATCTTTATAATTAATACCGAAAATTTTATTATCAATTTTTTTCAATTGTTTGATTTCATTTTTCATTTTGAACTCATCTTCAATATTATTTTTCGACATTCCTATACCTCTATCAAATACACCATCTTGTAAATTATAAAGATTTTTATCACTACCATACCAATGATACATTAAAGTCATGTCGCATATACCACCACCGGTTTGAGTTGATACATGCCATTCCCATTTAGGCATTAGTATTTCAATATTATTACTATAAGTTTCAATTAAAAAATTGCAAAAATCTTCTATACCGTCTCTGGTCCATATTGAATTATGTATGCATACTATATCATCATTTTTATTTTGATCTTGAGGTTTACATGCTACACATTTATCGTCACCTAATATTTTTTCAAAATCTAAAGATTTAAGAAATATAGCATCGGTATCGCACATTAAAAATTTATCTATATTATTTTGTTTTGCATATTTAAGAGCTGAAAAATATCTATAAAAACAAAATCTTTCAAAATATTCTGCATTATATGACATATGTTTATAAAAAGAATCAAAAATTTCAAATTTACTATCCATTAAAACAGCAATATCTTTGAATATTTTACCATTTAAAGTTAAACTATTTTGAAGATAGTCAACCTGATTAGGTTGATAATAAAATAATGGTAAATCACTTTTCATCTTGCAAATATCTTAAAATTGTTTTACTCATACCTTCCATAGTAAAAAATTCTTGATAAACTTCTTTACCACGTTTAAGCATATTTTCTATATCTTTTTCAGAATAACTTTCCAATTTACTTTTTAAACTAGGTATTTCATCTTCATGAATACAAACAGCAAACTCAGACCAATCAATATATTTTTTAAAAGGAAACCATTCAGGGTTATAAATGAATACTGGAATACTACCTAATTGCATTACTTCATAAAATCTAAAACTTTGCTTACCATAACCACGTGGGCATAACGAAAAAATTGATCTTTGAGTGGTGTAAATAAATTCTTTCAAATGATCATTTTGTACTTTATCGGTCCACATTCTCGGTTCATTAAAATAAAAACTATTATCATCATAATAAGTTTTATATAATTTAACTCTAGCGGATGCATTATGAGATATAGTACCTACAAATGAACAGAAAATATCTTTATTTACTTCTTTAATAAGATTTTTTTCTATTGGGCTACATATTAAAGGTAAAGGTATACCATTTTTATTACCACCTGCTTCAAAACTTAAAGTACCTGAAGGTAGTATTTCTTGCACTGCATCGTCATGTTGTGATACTGTAAAATATTTTTTATCTTTTGGTAACCAATTTAAATATGGTTGTAACAATTCTTTATTTTTACTTGTTATATAAACACTCGTCCAATAGACGGGAATGTATGTATAACCTGTTTTATCGAACGTATCCTTATGGTTTTTATAAAACTTATAAAAGTATTCTTCTAAGTAATCACCTTTGTGATAAGGTGGATATGTAGGGTAATCCGCTGGTACTCTTAAATTTTTAAAATTAACTTCCATTTATTCTTTTTCTAACTATATCTAAAATTTTATACTTATCATCCTTCGTACGTGTCCAGTTACCATGGTGTATAAAAATATTATCTGGTATAGGAAATGTTTCATCTGTATTAAACCAATGACCTTTTAAACCACCCTTACCGTCTGGCTGACCTGCAATATGACCATAAGTCCAATATTCATTAGGTAAAACTGCCCATTTAATTTGTATAGATGGAAAGTTATGTAAGTTGCGTAATAAATAATTTGCAGTTCTTTGTTCTTCTTCAAATTTAGTTAAATTACCTAATACAGTTTTAAAAAATGATCTTGTAGTTTTATTATTTCTAACGCAGAAAAAACCAGTATTGACTCCCCCTGGACCGTCATTTTGCCATACAACATCTTTACCTTCCATCCTTTTAATAATATCATCATAAAAATCTCTGTATATTACTATATCAGGATCTATAAACATAAAATATTCTTTTTCTTCATCACATCTTTTTAAATTTTCATAAAAGCACGATGCTTTATATTCCATAGTAGCATTCCAGCCATCGGTACCAAACTCTGCAGTATCACAAAGCTGTGGTTTATTAATAATAGTTAAATCTATATTAGGATTATATTTAAAAGAATCTAAAAGATACTCTTTTAAAAATTTTTCATGAGATGGTGTAAAAAGAGTATATGCTTTAATTTTCATTATTTAAAATGTGTCTTTCTAATTGTAGCTCATTTTTGAAGGGTTTCCACCATAATATATCATTTACTGTCTCTCTCTTTAGTAAAACATTCTGAACAAAATTCCACCATCTACTCATTTCAGGTACGGTTTGTGCAATATTTGTATTATGTTGCTCATACTCATCAGTATCTTTACACGAAACTGAATCATGTTCTATATGGAAAATTACCGGAGGTTGTTTATTTAAAATTTTATATTTACTATTTACTACAGATGTAATAAAAAATACTGTATCCCAGTACGGTTTACCGAGATATAGAAAAGGAAATTTATGTGAATTTTCTACCCACCAATCACGTTTAAAAGCAAAAAGATCAAAACCATGTACACTATATGATTGTACTTTTAGTTCTTCATCTAATGAATTTAGTTCATGTAAATGACCACGACTTGCTGGGTACGTTTCTATATCATCTTCTAATTGTTTAAAAAATGTATTATTCAATATAATATCATTATTGATAAAAACTATTAAATCATTATCAGTTTTAGATAAACAATTTAGTAAATCATTTACAAACGGGTATTTACCCTTTTGTGGTATTTTTAAAGTTTTAAAATCAGAAAAATTAATATCGTCTTCATCTGATATAACATTATATAAAGTTACATTGGGGTTTTTATTTTTACATTTACGTAAAGATTCTAAACACAATTGTTCTCTTTTCGAAAGATTTTTTTCATCTTTAAAGCTATTAATTCCTATTGCTATTTTCATATATTATTTTTTTTATTTCTTGTTTTGATAATTTTGGTATTGTTTGAATATTATCGTTATGTTTATCAGAAAACATTTTATATTCTGCCGAAAGCTTTTTATCTCTTGCACCACCTTCATTAATTCTAGTTTGGGTTTCTGGGTGATTCATAATTAAATCATCTGAATTTTTTATATCTGGAAAATACCAAAAAGCAGGTATATGTTTTGTTTTTGATATTCTATATACATTTTCAACATCAAATATATACCTAAATTTATTATCATATAAACCAGTATCATCTAAACATTCTTTTGTCTTAAACGTAAATTCATTACACATATTTGGGTATAAAGAAACTGACACATCTTTACTATACTGCAATTCCAATTCAGGTGTTCTATTTCCTGGTTCACCTGAACCCCAACTAGTACTTGCAAAACAAAAATATCCAATTTTGCTTTGTTCTGCTGCTTCTATATACTTTTCAAATATATCAGGGTCTTTAATTACCATATCATCTTCCAACGTAATATAATAATCACAGTCCCTTTCTTGTAAAAATCTTAAATTATCATTTCTACAAACTGATGGGTAATAATTTTTTTTATGCTGAATCCAATGTGCATCTTTATAATTTCCTTCATATGGTTTACCTCCATTTACTACTACCAATTCATCTATTTTATCCATCGGTAAAGATTCGTAAAGATCTTTAAAATAATGCTCTGCATTATAAGTTGTTATACCTACACCTATTTTCATAATTCTTTAAAATATTTTATTACCGTTTCAATGTCATCATACTCTTGATTTGGGTTTGTTACATCTATTTTAAATTTATTTTTAAATCTTTCAACCCCCTCTTTAAAATGTTTTAACCAATCACCTTTTCTTATTGTCGATTTTCCATGATTTTCATCTTGGTCATGCATGTATTGATTACTATTTTCAATATCAATAAACCATCTAAAAGGAGGGTGATACCCTTTATTAATTGCTTCCATAGTATGGTCAACGTGTTCCATAGCATTGTAATAAACTTCATCCATTAAACCTATATCTTTTAATACTGAACTATGATAATAAGAGCATGCCCCGTAAACATTGAAATATAAAGCAACTTTTACACCTCTTATATCAAATATTTTTCTCGGATTAGGTTTGGTCCCATTTATTTTATTATCATGCCCATGTAAACAATAATTAAAATGTTTAACTTTTGTTTTTTTGGATGCTTCTATATATTTTTCAAATACATTCTCTTTAAAAATAACATCATCTTCAACTATAAATATGTGTTCACATTCATTGTCTAACAAATGCTGTAATGCTTTATTTTTTGTTTTACCTACACCTAAATTTATTTTATTATTAATTATATTTTTACTTGAATCTTGTATAGGTATTTCACCATCATTAATTATAACTAACTCATGATACCAATCTTTTTTTATACTTTTAATACAATTTTTTAAAAAATTATTACGATTACACGTTATAACTCCAATTCCAATCTTTGATATCATAATAAATATATATAAATAAAGTTATGGCAGATCAAGTAAGCATTAAACAATTACCACAAGTAACCGAAATTAATACAGGAGATTTACTTCTTGTACAAACTCCTAACGCGACAAATACATTATTATTTGAAAATTTCATTATAGGTTTAAATAATACCACGTTTTCATCAACTATATCAGGTCAAAGAAGTGATATCGATTCTCTTTCATCATCTATTTTTAGTAACGATATACAAGCAGTACCTCTAACAAAAGATGATGCTTTAAATTTAAGTGGTATTCCAATAGTTATAGGTGGTAAAACGTTCAATATTCTATTATCTGGAGTACACGTATAAAAAAATTATTTTTTAGATTTTTCATGTAGCTCTTTAAAAGTTTCCATTTGATCTTTTAATTCCTTTTCTTCTTTTTTAGCTATACCTTGAGATTCTAAAAGTTGTTCCATTAGATCTAAATTTTCTGGACTAAACAAATCTGAACTACTACCATCACCTCCTACAAGATCTCCTTCTGCATCTACATATAATTTAATCATTTGCATCCGTTCTTGTGGACTACCAAATACTTCAATAAATGCTGGTGCTTTATCTCTAGGAAAAAATGGATTATCTTGAGGATTTTCATGATAATGTCTTTGTAAAACTTTAAAAAAGTTGTCTATTTCTTTAATATAATTTTCATCAGTTTCTCTTACACCATCACTTTCAACTTGAATTTTATTGAATTTGGTAATTGGTATAAAGAAAATAATATCAATATTTTCTAAAGCTTCTCTAACAATTGGTATACACTCGTCGACAAAATCTTCATCAATATCGCTATCTTCCTGACTCATAGCCCACATCGAGTATACTAAATTATCTAAAGGGCACCTGTCAAAAATAACTTTATCATCTCTATCAAATTCCTTTAAGGATTCTGTCATATAGTCTAATATAGCCTTCTGTGTTTCTTTTGTAGTATGCTTACTATGGGGTAGTTGTTTTTCTTTTAATATATCTCTATAAGAATTAACCTCGTATCCATACATTGGCCATTCTTGTAAAAAATCTTTAATTAAGGTACTTTTACCTAAGTTTGCGGATCCGCTAATTGCAATTCTCATACTATTATTTTATAATAAAAATTTGATATATCAAGTCTATATACTATAATTAATATATGATAACGTTTGACGAAAAGTCTCATACTTACAAGTGTAGTAAGACTGGTAGAGAGTTAATATCGGCGACTACTTTAATAGGTAAGTATAAAAAGCCATTTGATAAAATGGAAAATGCAACTCGTGTAGCTAATAGAGAAGGCTTAGATGTTGAGTTTGTATTAGATATGTGGGAGAAAGAAAAAAATAGAGCTTGTGATTATGGTACCAGTATTCACAAGGTTATGGAGGATTATTTAACTGAAGGGGTGGAAGAAGAGGAGCATGAATCTTTATACACTTCTTTTAATAAATGGAATCATATTTTTAAGAAGTTTCCTACTTTATTATGTGAAGAAAAATTACATGATTTAGATAATTTTATTGCTGGTACTGCTGATTTAATTTACGAAAATAAAACTCATTTTATGGTTGGAGATTTTAAGACTAATAAAGCATTTAATTTCTTCTCTCCGTATAATGAGTTTATGCTAAAACCTATGGATCATTTAAGTGTATGTGAATTCAATACATACGGGTTACAGTTATCTTTATATGCATATTTACATGAAAAGAGTTCAGGTAAAAAATGCACTGGATGTGTTATATTCTATAAAGATAAAGAAAATAGATTTTACCCCATTAGAGTAAACTATATGAAGAAAGAGATTATTTCTCTAATAGAAGATTACAATAATCCCAATTCACTATCTTCAAAAATTGATTAATATATCTTTCTCTGTCTGGTCCATATTTCTTGTAATATGCGTGTTCCCAAACGTCAATACCCAATATAGGGGTTCCCATATCATACATTAATGGGTTATCCTGGTTGTCAGTAGGAACTATTTTCAATCTATTTCCCTTTTTTACCAACCAAACCCAACCGGAACCAAAATGCGTTTTTGCTTGTTCCTTAAATTGTTCCTTAAATTTATCAACAGTCCCGTATTGTTTTTCCAGTAACTCTTTGATATTTCCTTTTATTGTAGGTCTTTCAGGGGACATCATGTTCCAGAATAGTTGATGGTTGTAAGCTCCTCCTGCATTGTTCCTTATAGCTGGTTTTTTCTTAGCTGATCTTTCGACTAACTGTTCCAGTTCCATTTTTTTAGTTCCTATAGCTGCATTTAGTTTTTTTATGTACCCTTTATAGTGTTTATTGAAGTGTAATTTCATTGTTTCTTCATCAATAAATGGTTCCAAACTATTAAAATCATAAGGAAGTTTTATGGGTTTGTACCCATTTAATTCTTCTAAAAGTAAATCTGTTAAATTATCATAGTTCATTTCTTACCTCCCTTCATATTTGCACACCAATGATACATTTTTCCTTTTTCTCCTCCGTATTTTTTCGCTTTTCTCCTTAATTCAGTAACAGACCCCTTACAACTTGCTCCAGATTTTTTAACTCTACCTGGTCTACTCTTTCCTTTTACCTTTTTATCGGCATAATTTTCAAAATATGTACTAAAATTAATCATTTTCTCTCATTCTCTGTGTCTTTTTCTTGCTAGCTTCTTTCTTTTTACTAATATATTTAAAAGCTGACCGTAAACTTTTCTTCTTTTTAGGGTCTTTTGTTCTACCCACTGCAGCTCTAACGCGTTGATGTATTAAATTTATAATTTGCGACTGTCTTTTATGTGATTTAGATTTAAAAGATGGTTTATTTAACGTATCCCTTACATCAGCTGCTGAACTAAACTTTACACCTACAGTATCTTTAGGATTTTCATCGGTATATAATCTTCTACCTGAACCTTTAGGTTTTTTACCGGTACCTTTTTTAGGATCTGCTTCTAATAATATTTTTTCTACTAAAGTAATAAACTTCACCTAAATATTTATTAGAGAAAGATAGATTAAAATGTTATGTTTGGACTTATTACAATGCTACTTACAACGCTCGGTGCAACGGGCATGGGATCAATGCTTAAAATTGTCGGGGGTATCTTTTCAGGTATTTCTGAAGCTAAAGAAATGCAAGCTAGGAGAGAGCTTGTTAGAGATATGGAACTTAAAAAAGCAGATGTTGAGTTTCAGAAAGCAATCTTCGGTGAAGTCAATGCAGATAACTCTGCCTTTACTAGGGCTACTCGCCGGCTCATTGCTCTTATCGGGATGTGCAACTTCGCCGTCATTTCAATTCTCTGCACCCTCTACCCTGGAGTTGAACTCGTTACCTTCACCCCACCAGAAAATAAAGAAGCAATCTCAATCCTCTTCGGACTCATTAAATTCCCTTCAGGCGCCGACATTACCACGAGCATTACAACGGGACACATTTCTCTTGTATCAATCGCCACTCTGGGCGCAATAGTTGGTTTTTACTTTACTCCAGGCGGTAAAAGATAATGACCAGTATACCAGTCAGTCTATATAATAGTATGTTCGAATTTTTTGGCGCTGCTATTTGTGGAGTTATCACATATATTATTATTAAAGACTTGTATAAAGAATTAAGACGCAATAAAAAGAAGTAATTACTTACTCTTAGCTCTATAAACTTGATCCCAATCTTCTCCTGGATCATTTTCTTTTAGATCTGCTATACGATCAATCATCATATTATAGTAAAATTCTAACTCTGTATTTTCTTTTATTGAATTTTTAAGAGTATTTTCTGCTTTTAACCAGTCTCTTTTTTTATAATGCTTTAAGAATGTATCATGCAGTAAATAGTTAAATTGGTCAGTTAATACTGTATAAACTGTTATACCTTCTTTCTTACCCTTAACAGCAATTTTATCTAATTCTATAAATTTAAATTTATTACGAATAAGTTTAATAGTTTCTTCACCTAATAAAATACCTACACCATATGCCTTAGTTTGACCTTCAAGTCTTGCAGCTAAATTAACACCATCACCTAAACATGTATAATCAAATCTTTGATCTGAACCCATATTACCTACAACAACTCTACCGGTATTAATACCAATACCTATTGCTAATGGTTTCTTACCTTCTTCGATTAACTGTATATTAAGATTAGATAGTTCTAATTGCATTTTTATTGCAACTTCAATTGCTTTAATACGATGAGATAATTGATCTTCAGGTAAAGGTGCATTCCAAAACGCCATTAATGCATCACCGATATATTTGTCTATAGTACCACCAGATTCCATAACTATCTGAGTCATAGGAGTAAGATATCGATTAATAAGATAAGTTAAACCTTGAGGGTTATCTTTAAACTGTTCACTGATTGTAGTAAACCCTCTGATATCAGAAAATAATATAGTTAAGTCTTGCGTATCTCCTCCAAGTTTTAACATATTAGGATTTTTTTGTAGTTTCTTAACTATTTCAGGGGCTAGATAATGTTCAAACTGCTTTTTAATTAACATTTTACCTTTATATTCATGTATAAATCTAAAGAATATAGCTAATGTAAATACTATAAAAGTACTATAAATTGGGTAGGTAAAATCGTATAATAAATTATGATTACTGAATAACCAAAAACCATATATAGGTAAAGTAATTATCACCACACTTATCAGTAAACTATTAATAACCCATAGAAACCTAAGAGCACATAGCGTCAACAATAAGCTCAGTGCTAAAGTAAAAAGTATTTCATATAAAGTTGCTTCAACCGGTCTAACTAATACGTTATCATTTGCTAATGTTTCAACAACTTGTAAGTTTAATTCATGACCATTACTAATCTTTATTGGGGTAGCTACTGAATTGGATAAACCTTCTGCTGTTAATGCAATTACTGCTATAGTATCCTTTACAGAAGACCAATCTTCACTCGTTAATGAAATTTTATTAAACTCTGTATCATAATTAATCCATACTCTAGCATTTTCATCAGTTTCAAAAGTACCAACATTCCTCAATCTAATAGCACTTACCCCCGCATGGTCTACTTTAACTTGATACGATCTATCATCTACTAAAGTTCTTAAAATTTCTAAAGGTAAAGTTGGATACACTTCATCTTTTACTTGTATCATTAAAGGCATTCGACGTACAACACCGTCAAGCTCAGGTGCAGTAACAGTCATACCTACTCCTTTAGAAAACATACCTACACTTTCAATAGGACCTATACCATTAGGGTAATCGAATAACCAATCATTTAATTTTACCGAACCTATTGTTGTGATATTCTGTTTAACTAATACACCTTTACCTTGCAATGCAGCAGATTGAGCTGTAACGACCGGGTAATGATACAAAATATCGGTAAAGGTTTTATCCCCACCTAATCTATCTTCTTCAGCAAATAAAATAGGTAAAACTACTAAACCTGCTCCATGGTAATATGCTTTCTCAATATAATGAGATAATATGTCTCTTCTCCAAGGCCATTGACCATATTTTTCTAAACTAGATTCATCTATTTCTATAATAGTAAATAAATCAGATTTTTTTACTTTTTGAGTTTTTTGATAATAGTCTAAACCTTTTAATCTTAAGATTTCTACTGGATATGGATCATATATTCTTAGTACTGAAAATAAAATCGCAGCTATAGTACAATATATGAATGGTTTAAATTTATTAAGTTTCATTGTTGAATAATATTTATAGACACGCTACCTCCAGCGTTTAAAACACCTTCTGTTACTGTACCTTTATTATCGTATTTTAAAGATACATCTGAAACCGATGGTACAATTAATTTAATTTTATTTTCATTATCTGATGTAAAAGTAGCTTTATCATCTTCTATTTCAAAAATAGAATCTTGTTCTTGATCATCAAAATTCATATATGATGCTTCTTCATATAAATCTTCTTGATTATCATTTTCTACTTTTTCATCATCTATCGTTTCATTTTGAATTTGTATAGTTTCGTTTTTTCTATTATCATCTATTATTGGTCGTGAAGGAGATGTAAATGATGATGATACTGATGTTACTTCAAATGCTTCTGTTAATATAACTGAACCTATATCATTAAAAACTTCAATAGAACCAACATATGTATTACCATTACTATCTTCAGATGGTAATAAAGTAAATGTACTTTCTCCAGATTCTTTAACTACTACTTCAAAATCAGTACCTCTAACTGATACAGAAGCTGTAGGGGTAGTTATTTTAATATTTTCTTTACTGTTTTTAGCTATTAAACCCGATGTATATCTTAGTTTACCGAAAGATGCTTTTAAACTTACTTTACCTTTTTTTGTATTATCATCATATACAAATTCATCTATTATTAACGTTGAATATTCTGCAATATTAACCTTAGTATCATCTACAAATAATATTTTTAAAGTGCCATCTAAAGTTTCAATTTCATCATACATTTCAACTGGTGTACCTACCTCAGTTAAATATTTTTCTGTACTTCTGGTAATTTGCCCGGATTGAGACTGAAAAGAAACCTCCCCAACTTTAGAAAAAGCAGAGGAGGTTATAAAAACAAATACTAGAAATAAATTAAGGACCGACTTCAATAAATGGACCTTGTGCAAAATCAGGTGTTGGAACTGGTTGTGTATAACTTCCATCAAAATTACTTATAGTACCAAGACCTTCCAATCCAGCAGTATAATTACCATCAGACTGTATAATTGTAAAGGTTGTATCATTACCATAATGGGTAAGCTCTAATGTTTGGTATTCAGATCCTGATTGTACTAAATTAAGGATATTACTATCACCTTGAAGTTGTACGATTTGACTGTGACCTAAACCTAGATTACCTCCTTCTTGAATAGATGTAATTGTATTACCATTACCAATTAGTGAAATATCTGATACAGCTGCAACATTATCATTAAGATAAAAATCTAATATATTACTGTTACCAATAATATAATTTTTAAGGTATTGCTGAGAAATACTTGAAGCTTCAGCTGATGTATCATCTTTCTTAATTGAAATATCATTACCATCACCTAATATGGTATTAGTAAATGTATTTTGATCACCTGATACTAAAATATCTTGTACATTACTATTACCTTCTATGTATAGATCGAAATCTGTTTGATCACCTTCCCATTCAATATCTAATTCATTAGCGTTACCGATTTGAGAAATATCAAAATCACTACTATCACCACCAATAGTAGAAATGTCAGTTGAAGATCCTATTCTATTTCCTGAACCTACTTGAGTAATATCAAAGGTACCTGTTGAACCTTCTTGTTCTAAGTAAATTTCGTTATTTGCAAATGCAATTGATGTTGTTAATAATAATGCTAGTAATGTTGTTTTCATAATTATATTTATAAAAATATAACTAAAATTTTTACTATTCAACAAAATTCCACAAACCTTTTTTATCACCTTGTAACATTAAATCAATAATGCATGCATCGATAGCTTTTCTCGTTGCTATTGAAACTCTTTCATTTCTAGCATAACCTATTTCAGCCTCACCATAATCATTAAATTCACCTAAACCTAATTCATCAGTATCAAAATATTTAAAAAATGTAGCTCCTGCACTTACACTTAATATAGTTTTACTAACTGTAGATGATAATAGTATTTGACCTGAATTAACACTAACAAATCTCATTGAAACTGTAACGTTATCTTTTCTATACTGTTTTTGACCACCTATACCTAAGTAACTTGCACCGATACCACCTGATACAATATTACTTTCATATGATATAATACCACCTTCAACTAACATACCTGCAAACAATAAAGCTCCTAAATCTTCTTCACTATCGTTGAAAGATTTTCTATTAGTTTTAATAATATTTCTTTCGTTAAGTAAATTAGCAAGATTAGCTCTTTCTACTACTTTAAACCATTTATTATTACCAGCTTCTATTAATGATTCTATAACCCAAGCTTCCCCACCTTGGGTAACCGCTGATGAAAAAGATGCATAGTTATCAGCTGTCTTTCTCTGACCAGTTTTATCATCAAATGAATAAACTGCAACAAATATAGGTGCTTCTTTTACTTCTTTCATATCACCTTGTTCAATCATATAAGGTGGTTTTTGAACCCATGGTGGGTTTTGAACAGGAGTAGAAACACAACCTACCATTAGTAGTAAAGTTAAACTAATTAAAATTTTTATCATGGAGTTTCAGTAGCTGCTGGTGGTATATAAAGAGAACCTATAGGTATAATAATACTTGTCGTGGAACCATCAGTTAAGTCGTTAATTGTCAAATAAATTTGATCATCGGCAGATTTATACCATGTTATTGTACTGTCTTCAATAGAAAAAGTACCTGTCTCTAATCCATCATCAGCAAATAATTGCTCTGTAACCTGTTTAGCCAATTCGGAATAAATTCTAGCTTGTAAACTTGATAAGAATGTATTAACTGCTGAACGATCATCAGCTAATTGAGCTTGTAACTCAGCAGATTCAATTTCATCTTCAATCGCTTTTTTCCTATTAAAAGAAATTTGCTCTAAAGTCAATTTATGAGCAGAATATCCAATACCGGTAAATGTTGGTGATTTAAATTGAAATACTAATTCACTTCCTAACAATGTTAATGGGAGTAACAAACATAGAATAATCTTATTCATAGAATTATTTATATATTACTTTGTCTTTTTCAATAATTCTTCTTCTTTTAACTTATATTCTTTCTCTAATAATTCTCTTCTTTCCTTTTCTTGTAAAATCATTTTTAGTTTTATGTTTAGACGAATCATATCATTATCCAACATTCTTACTTTATCTATTAATTCAATTAAAGTTTTTTTAGAAGAACCTATTGTAGGTGATATATCTTTCGTCACCCATTGCCACACATAATATACAAAATAACCTAAACCTACTGCAGCAATAATTGGGAATCCAAAGTCATTAACTAACTTTGAAAAGTGGTCTATCATCATATCATCCATAATTATATTATTTAGAAGCGAGATTGCCACTCATTCTATTTTCTAAGAATTTTTTTATTTGCTCTAGTCGTGAACGATGCACCATAAGAGTATCCATTTGTCCGCTAATTCTTATATCATGGTAACCAAGTTGTTTTTTTAAATCGTCAATTTGTATTTGTTGTTCTTGAACTATTTGAGAATATTTATTTATATCTCTATCTAATAAGTAAAAAGATGTTACTAGTAGTAGTCCTAATACGGTAAATATTATATTTTTTTTCATTAGTCTTTTCTTGCGTCCTCCTTTCCTTCAGATGCT
>CAACVD010000868.1_pt1 | contig 14647 bp, 13 predicted proteins | sample 2381771 | NCBI WGS metagenome assembly CAACVD01 (sample SAMEA5211965, study PRJEB30684) | marine metagenome | biome: Marine; feature: Epipelagic; material: Water | collected 2015-10-15 | depth 15 m | reverse complement strand
AGAGCGAAGAAGTATTTAACTTTGGTACATCAGAGCTTGCATACAACTATGTATCTAAGCGAATGTTTGGTGAGGTGCTTGACGAAGAAGGCAAGACAGTAAAATACAAAGATAATGTAATTAAAGTTGATTTTGGTAAAGAATAATGTTAAGGCATATAGAGTATATGAGGAAAAAAATGAAAGAAGAACAGGCTAACATGCAATCAGATAATTTAGATATGGTCAACAGTCCTGCACACTACAACAAAGCAGGTATTGAAACCATAGACATAATTCAATCTGTCACAAAGGATGGATTTGAAGCGTATCTTCAAGGTAATATTTTAAAGTATGTGTGTAGATACAGATACAAAGATAATCCCGTAGAAGATTTAGGAAAAGCACGGTGGTATTTAAACCGTTTAATTGAAGTAATAGAAGAAGGGGAAGATCAAAATGTCGTCTAATATGTTACCAACATCATACCAAGAGTTCATACACAAATCAAGATATGCTCGTTGGCTTGATGAAGAAGGAAGAAGAGAAAACTGGGGTGAAACAGTTTCAAGATACATAAACTTTATGGAAGAAGCTTTACTTGAAAAGCACAACTACAAGATAGATAAAGTAGATAAACAAGCCATAGAAGAATACATAACCAACCTTAGTGTTATGCCATCCATGAGAGCTTTGATGACTGCAGGACAGGCATTGAAAAGAGATAACGTGTGTGGTTACAACTGTAGCTATTTACCTGTAGATAGTCCACGATCTTTTGATGAAGCGATGTACATACTTATGTGTGGTACAGGTGTAGGATTTAGTGTTGAACGAGAGAATGTAGATAAACTACCTATCGTTAGCGAGAACATGCAAGACTCTGATGTTGTTATTATTGTAGAAGATAGTAAGGCAGGATGGGCAAAGTCATTTCGTGAACTCGTTGCATTGCTCTATTCAGGGATGATACCGTCTTGGGATATATCTAATGTTAGACCTGCAGGTGCAAGACTAAAAGTTATGGGTGGTAGAGCATCAGGACCTGATCCGTTGGTCAACCTATTTAAGTTTACAATAGATAAGTTTAAAGAAGCAAAAGGTAGAAAACTATTTCCTATTGAGTGCCACGATATTATGTGTAAAGTTGGTGAGGTTGTTGTTGTAGGTGGAGTAAGACGATCTGCATTGATCAGTCTATCTAACCTGAACGATGACCAAATGGCTCACGCTAAAACAGGTCAATGGTGGGAAAACGAAGGACAACGATCTTTAGCTAACAACTCTGTAGCATACAAAGGTAAGCCAAGTATGGAAACTTACATGAGAGAGTGGTTAGCCTTGTATGAGTCTAAGTCAGGTGAACGTGGTATGTTCAACCGTAAGGCTGCCGATGATCAGGTAGCTAAGAATGGTAGACGACAGACAGGACATATGTGGGGTACTAATCCATGTAGTGAGATTATACTTAGACCGTATCAGTTCTGTAATCTATCTGAAGTTGTAGTTCGTGAGAATGATGACCTGTTAAGTTTACGATCCAAAGTAAGGATTGCAACTATCTTGGGTACATTTCAATCTACTCTTACAGATTTAAAATACTTACGAAAGATATGGAAAACAAATACTGAAGAAGAACGCTTGCTAGGTGTTTCATTAACTGGTATCATGGATAATTATGTGTTGGCTAGACAGACAGATTCAAAGGTTTGGTTACAAGAGATGAAACAGGTTGCAGTAGATACAAACAAAGAGTATGCAGAAAAGATTGGCATACCAAGAAGCACGGCTATTACATGTGTAAAGCCAAGTGGTACTGTATCGCAACTTACTGATTCAGCGTCAGGTATACACGCTAGACACAATCCTTTTTATGTAAGAACTGTACGTGGTGATAACAAAGATCCACTTACACAATTCATGAAAGAGGAGAACATACCGTTTGAACCTGATATCACAAAACCTGATAGTGTTACTGTTTTTTCGTTTCCAATGAAATCCCCTAGTGGTGCTATCACTAGGACAGAGATGAGTGCAATAGAACAACTAGAGTTATGGAAAGTCTATGCACTTTATTGGTGTGAACACAAACCATCTGTTACTATTTCTGTAAAAGAAAGTGAGTGGATGGAAGTGGGTGCGTGGTTGTATGAGAACTTTGATATTGCATCAGGGGTATCATTCTTACCATTCTCTGATCACACCTACCAACAAGCTCCTTATCAGGACATAGATGCAGATGAATATCTCGAATGGAATGGGCGTGTGCCAACATCACTCGACTGGACTAAGTTCTCTATGTATGAAAAGGAAGATAATACAAGTGGATCTCGTGAATTAGCATGTACTGCAGATGCCTGTGAAGTCGTGGACTTGAGTGCAAGCTAATGATAGAGATACCGATCAATGACGACTATATGAACCGTGCGAGGGAAAAAGCTTCTACTGTGGGCATATTGCAGGGAAGTATTACAGGTGGCACTAGCAACGTTGTAGGTGCGATAGGTGAGTTAGTCGTTGCTGATAGTATTAATGCAAAGCAAATAAATACATACGATTATGATCTAGTTAAGGATGGGATGCGTATAGATGTTAAGACTAAGCGTTGCAACACCAAACCGTTACCCAACTATGATTGTTCTGTAGCGTTGCATGGAACTAAACAAGATTGTGATGCGTATGTGTTTGTTCGCATACTTACAGATTTAACTAAAGCTTGGATTCTTGGTGGCATATCCAAACAGAGCTTTTACAAAGAAGCCACCCTATACAGAAAAGGGGATATTGATTATAACAACGGCTATACATTCAAGGCTGATTGTTATAACCTACAGATAAGTCAATTGAGTCCTTGCCATGATATCAAAAACTAAAGCGAAACTATTTTCATTAGAAGTATTTTTAAATAAAGAGGGGAATGTGGAGATGAACTACGAAGCAGTTACTCCTGACGATCTCGAACGAGAATTGAATACTGGGTTGCCTATGTATAGTGGCACAAGTCAGGTTGCATCACTGCTTCGGTATCTTCGGAAGAGTGCAGATGATATAATGAGTGGTTCACGAAACTATATTTAAGTTTCGTAATCCAACAATAGCTCTTCACCTTTTGCTATTGATCTTTTCGTAATAATGTTAAACACAAGATAGTCATCCCAGTCTTGTGTACAATCTAAAAAACAATTTGGTTCGTCAGAATGGTTTATAAATCCACCAAGAGGTGTTCTTATGTATGTAAGAATCATTGGCACTTTAATGTGTGTAGAACCTAAGTCTTTGTTCTCTTCTATATCTTGTGCAGCAAAGATTCCGTGACCATCAATAGGACTTTCTTTTATGCAAACTTCATCAGGTAAAGGATTGTAATAAAATCTATTGTAATGTATTTTCATTTGTCTCTAAACTTTTTTATAGAACCACCGAGATCATAACCCATACCAAATTTCTTTTGTTGAGTCATCATACCCATTGAGTCTTTGGCTTTAGGTGATGCTGAACCCATCGTTCTGTTTTGTTCAGCTAGTCCACCCATCATCATAGGTTTTCTAATAGTATCACCGTACATTGCAGCCGTACGTTGTCCATTGTTGTATTGCTTCTTACCCTTTGTAGCACCTGCTATTCTATCAGCTTGTGTAGGCTTATCAAATGGTGGTGCAAGAGCTGCAAATTCTTTTTGTTTTTTGGTCATTTCTGCCATTTTATTCTCCTGTTGTTTCGTATTCTACGCCTTTGCTTTCCCAATAGGCTTTTTTGTTGTACCCATTTTCATGGGTAATTCCTATTTGCTTTAGGTCTGTAACTATAAATGATGACAACACTTTAGCAAAATAAAATCCATCTCCTTCTATGAGTCTTTCAGGAGCGTTAATTAAATTATTTACTATGCTTGCAAACTTTGTATCGTTCATGACAGCGTTCATAATGGCATTGTTTGAAAGAGCTGCATATCTGATTGCATAGTCTGCGGCCACATACTCTTTACTAACAAGACCTCTTGCAAGGTTGAAACCTTTTGATAGAGTGTTTGTAAGAGAAAAACCAGTTTGTGTTCCTGCATCTATCCTACCTGCTTTTTGAGCCTTTGCAATAACACTAGATGGATCTATTCTTACACCTTGTCTAAACATTGCTTCATATGTTTTCAATTGATCATCCGTTATACCTGCTTCATAAGCTAATTGCTTAAAGTTTGTAGATGCCATGCTATTACCTGTTAGAAGATCTAAGGCTTCTTCTGGATGAGCAAAAGCAAAAACTGTTCTGTCTTGCCCATTGTAAAACTTCATGGTAGAGGTTGCCTTGCCTTTGCCACCTGCTGCATTTAAAGTTGATACAAATGTAGCTTTAAGAGCTTGTTGTTTTTGTGCGACTGTTATGTCACCTTTAAGAACAAGACCATCTAAATCACTTACATAATTTTCAAGTTTTACAGGATCACCAGAGCTTAGAATGGTTGAGTAAAAAGTATCTCCTGTCATGTTGTCTTTATACAAAGCTGTTCTTTTGTAAAAATCACCACCAGTTTTTTGTAATTGATCTAAACTTAAATTAACTTCTGCTGTTTGTTTTTCCATTAATTTAAAAAAGTTTGCATGTTCTTGTTCAAATTTTTTACTAGCCATAGCTGTGTTCATAACTTGATTGTCAATGTCAAAAACATCCCTAACGTTAACAGCAGGCATTTGTACATCTTGTATTTCACCTGTGATAGGATTTTTTCTTCTCACTGTTATAGTCATAGCGTTTTCAATATTTTCTACATACTCATTTACATTTTTAACTGTAGGTGGAAACTTAAAAGGCGTTAAAGAACCAAACTGATCTAGCTGTATGATTGGCTCTCGACCTGTCGCTATGTCTGCTCTTATTTTAGTGTTTCTTTTCCAATATCTATTCTCAACAAAATTAGAACGTAACAAAGATCGAAGAGTTTTGTTTAGTGCATTGAACGCCAAAACGCCCTCATCTGTGTCCAAATCAAAAACAACCTGCGAGCCATACTGTCTTAGTTGATCTTCTGTTGGTGTAATTATCCTACCATCATCTCCTTTTGTTAAAAGACTTGGTGGTAAGTTTATGGATGATGGTGCAAACGTTGCAATTATCTTTTTCATCTGCTGTTGGACAATAGCTTCTGAATTAGCCGTTGGATTGTTTATTGCATTTATTATAGGTTTAAATACATCAGACATGTTCTTGGATGTTATTTCATCACCATCTACAGATAAGTATTTAAAGTCACCTTGTTGTATTTTTTGATTTATGGAGCTGCCTATTGTTCCCGGATCAAACCTTTGTTTCTCAAGTCTAGCAACTGTTCTAGCAGTAACCATTGCATTGTAATCATTTGTATCCATTTGTGATGAATACCTAGCCATGTCAATGTCTAGCTGTCCTACTATAGTGCCTGCTAAACCTCTGACGTTTTCATTACTAGATCTCGTTAATTTTTGCATACCCTGTCTTATTTGTTCCATTTCGTAAGGTGATGCTAAAAGGTTGAAATCTGAAGCATCAAATGGTAATATATCACTATCAATCAAAGCCATAGCAACTTGTAAAGAACTTGGACCTTCAGGATTCATGTCAAAATTATTAAATGCGTCAGGATTTCTTTGTATAAATTGTTTTAAATTATCAAGAACTTCGCCACCACTTGCAAATGTTTTATCCCCAAGTAACTTTGATTCATTGATCATGCTTAAAAATTCAGGTTGATCAAAGAAAGATATAAGTGATCTTTCAACACCTTTGTTTATGCTTTGAGATAAAAAATTACCTAATGGGTTACCTTGTTTAGGTATAATTACAGAAGCTAAACTTTGATCAGCACTTGATTTATTTGCTGAAATTATATTTATTATGTTGTTAGCTGTCTGATCAAATCTTACTTTTTTCTTCGTTGATATCTTTGAGTACGCTTCTTCTATTCTACTTCTAGACGCACTCTCTATGACACCCTTTAAGTTTATTATATTTTGATTAGCTGAGTTTATAAACTGTTTATCTGTTTGAACAATACCTAATCTCATGTTTGATTCAAAGGCACTATCGACTAAATCATTTGCATGTTGATTTACTGTTTTAAGAGACGCATTTGCTTCATTTAATAATTCAGTTGTCTCATCTTCACCCTCAATTTTAGCTAACTGTACATCAACAGGTTTTTCATCTTTGCCAACCTTTATATCACCGTTTGGAGCGTAAACTTCAACGTCAACTACATCATCAACATTGTCTCCTTCTTTGTAACTACTCCTTGCAACATTAGCTCTTTTAGCCAAATTAAACAAGTTATCTAACAAGTTTTGACCTTCACCACTAGTATACAGACTTATACTTCTACCATTTAAAGGATTTTCTAATTGTTTTAAAATGGCTTCAGCTTCTAGACCATCATTTAGTTTTCTAGAAGCAAGCATCTTTGTACCATTATCTACAGCACCTTGATAGAGTCTTGCTGTTGTTTTTAAATTGTCTATAACATCTTGAGATACATTTCCAAATTCACCAGACTCTATCCTTACTATGGTGGCTGATAATTGATCTACTGCATTTGTTAAATTTACTAATCTTTTTTCATTCATCTGTTGTTGTTTTAATTTATCTCTTACTTTAGGAGAAATTCTAGCAACATTACCTGCAGAAAATTTACCTGCCTTAGAATCTAACGCCAATGCTATTCCTGCAAAAACATTAAGACCAGTCATTTCTGCAAGAGATACAGATAAGTTTTCCGTTACAACTTGTTTTATGCTTTTGCCAGTGCCTACCACTATAGAGTCAGGTAAGTCTTTAGTTATTTGTCTAATGTCATCTATAGCTAAAGCCATATCTTTGACTAAATAATCAAACTGTTCAGGTGATAAATTCTGTGCGTTTTTCGCAAAATTGTTTACGACAGAAATAGTTGCAGAGGGTAAATTCTGATCTTTTACAATTTCTTTCAATGTTCTTAAACTAGGATCAACGAGCAATCCTTTTGCTGTTAATGTTGGATTACGTGAAAGCACGGACAACATCGAACTTGTAAAGTTTTCTACACCCAACTTTGCTTCAGTGACTTTAGATGCTATAAAGTTACTTCCGGGTATACCACTGGGTAAATATGTAAATCTATTAGACGCAGTTCCGTAAGCACCTTTTATACCCCCAAGTAATAAAACAGAACCCACACTCATAGCTTCACCTATTGGGCCATACATCTGTCTACCTAGTAATTGTATACCTCCTAAAAATATATCATTCTTAGGGTGTATGCCAAAGTCAACAAGATTTGCTCCTGCTAATTTCATTCTTTGCCAGTTTAAATCTTGGTTCAAACGAGTTATATCATTTTCTATAGCACGTATTTCAGTTATAGGTTTATTTTTAAGAACTGCATCTTCGAGGTCTGTTTCTCTTGCCTGTATTATACCCTTTTGTGTTTTAATTCGTTCACTAAAATTATGCTTTTCAAAACTTCTCATAGTCTTTTTTGTCAAGCCATTTATAAAAATTCTATCTAAGAAGTTTAAACTTTTATCATTTTGTAATATATTTTTAGTTGCAACGGCAGGAGAGACGTTAAGAAGTTCTGCTTCTTTTGAAACTCTTAATGCCTTTTGTTTTGGTGATAGTAATGAAAAAGGAACTGATCCATCCTTACCTAAAAAATAACCTCTCTTCGCTGCCTTGTATGCTGTGGCTACACCTCTGAGAGGGTATGTTATGGCTTTTGTTCCTATCGTATTCTCACCAACAATAACTGCAAGTTGTTCAAACAATCCCATTTGATCAAAAGAAAACTCAAACAACTTGTTAGCATATTCTGGTGTGACGAAATTTATAGCAGGAACTGTTACTGTTTCGTCACCTATTTGAGTTTCTATTGTTTTGTCGTAACCTCGTCTTTGAAACTCTTCAGGTGACAAAGTTTTTCTTAACTCATCTCTTACTAAATCATTAACTATTCTATGTCTATCTGTGTCGGCTATATATTTATTTATTCCTGTTGATCTAAAGTTTTGTAATTCTTCGTCAAGATTTTCAGGAATTATAGGACTACCATCACCAAAAGATGTGTTAACTATACTTTTCATGAATGTAGGCATGTAGAATCTAAATATCTCATTAGTTCCACCAAGAGCTTCATATATTCTACGTGCAAAGTTTGCTTGTAAAGAAGGTCTGAAAGCTCTAGCTAACGCTGTTAAAGCATCAGGATCTTGTGGGCCGCCCTTTTGGGTTTCGTTCCATTTTATAAGTTTGTATTCATCTTCTACTTTTTTTTGTAACTCTGCCTTTTGTGGATTTACTTTAAAAGATAGATCTATAGGTTCAGATCCTAATGGTTTTATTTCTAAACCCTCAAACATAGTCTTATCAGTTATATTATTAGGAGTTATAACGTTGCCTGTTGACAAATCTATCGGAAAAGAACCTGTATTTGCAACACCTCTATACAAATCATTGTTGGTGGGCAACGTTTCATTAAACTCTGTTCTGTACGCATCTATTATAGTTTGATCAAATTGTTGATTGTTATTCTTTTTGTTTTGTTCTTCTTGTGCTTTTTCTATAATATCTGATCGTATAGGGTCAAAAGAAAAGTAAATTTTATTTACGTCTATTTCTTTGTTTAAAGATTTTTCAAATACTCTATTGTGAATTTCGTCAGGATTAATTTCAAGAGATGGATCATCTTTTAATTTTCTAGAGTATTCATCAATTGTTTGACCATCAGGAAAAGCTTTTGGATCAAAACCAAAACCACTACCTAAATCAATTGCTTCTTTTAGCTCTGTCATTGTCCTGCCCTTAGTGCGTTTAGTTCAATTAATGTTAGAGGTGTACCATCTTCTCTGACGTACATAGGTATAGATCCTGCTATAGGAACAGAACTACGTTTATCTGGAGATAGGAGTCCTACTTCATATACACCAGTTAATCTTTGTCCTGCTACATTTTTTAGTTGAGTTCTTTTCTTTGTGTATCTACTATTTGTACCAAACACAAGTGAAGGATTAGTTTCAAATGCCTTGACATATTCTTTTATGTTGGACACTTGTCGTGTAAGAAGAGATATCTTTTTAAAATCTTTTAAAGCACGTAATCCTCTTACGTTGTCTTTTTGAATTGTCACTGTGTTTGTGTTGTTATCATACCTAGAAAAATGTTCATTGACTTTTGATAACAAGGCTTGTTTAGATTTAGCTTCAACTAAAAATTCTTCAAGAACTGATACTGATACTTGTTTAGGAGTTGTGTACCCACCAGTTAAAGCGTTGTATGCAAACTTAAAGTCAGCATCAGATATTCTACCATTCGGATCTTTAGTTCTTGCATAGTTATATGCTAATGAAATAAATGTTGAATTTATTAAAGCATTATTTTTAGCAAAATCACTTCTCATTATTTCTGTAAAAGTTTGGTTTAATCTGCTAGATTCTGCTTCTCTTTCTTCAACTGTATTTCCTGCTACTGTATCAACAGTTATTAAGTTAGCAATATTACCTGAAGCAACATCCAATGTAGAACCACTTAAAAGAGCTTGGTTTAAAAAGAAACTATAAAAGTCACGAACAAATTGAGATCCCTGTCCGGGTGTTGTTTCTAGATAATTTATAACTGCTTCTAACTCGGCTGCAAAAGCGTCTGACGACTGAATTAATTGTGGTAATTTTTTAACATCGTAAGTTTGTCCTGCTAGTTGTTTACTACCTAATTCTAAAGCACTGGCAGATAATCCCATTCTGAATGGCTCTTTGCCTGCCCACGCATCTGGTAATCGTTCTGATTTTAAAGCCGCTATCATGTCGTATTGTGTACTAGCATCTTTTATATCATTTACAACAAAAAATCTAGCTAATTTTCTAGCATTTTTTTCTGTTATATCAGTATCACCCACGACTATACCTGAATTTTTTAGCATAGTTAATTTTTTAAATATCTCATCACTTCCTATTCTGACACCTCCACTAAGCACACCATCACCTGAAGTTATTAAATTTCTGTAACCTTTGTCTTTAAATAATTCTACAGGACTAACTCCTTTAGAGTTGGCAAATTCTATTGTTTCTTGTGATAATTGATATATAACGTTGTCAGCTAATTTTAGTTGTTCTACTGGCAATGCTGCAGCATCTTTTGTTTGAGGTGGCATAACATAATCAGTGTCTTGACCCTCTTTTGCTAATCCTAGTGTTTCTTCAACGAAATTTGATATACCCTCTATTTTCATTAATTCAGGCACTAAAGTATTAAAGTTAAAAGGTCGCCCTCTTTCTTTTTTAGCGTTAGCTCCAAGACCCATATCTATTATCTTAGTGGCATCCAAATGAATGTTTTGTATGACACTATTAGTCTCAGTAATAAAATCACTTTTTTGTTTATCATCTTTTAAATCAGTATCGTAGTCAAACTGTCCAGAACTTATCTTTCCGTTTAATCTAGCTAAATAAGTCAAACCTGCTTTTACATCTGATGTTGGGTCTTTGTCTTTTTGAATTAAAGAGTTAAAATCATTCTTACCGTAAACAAATTGAGTTGGCTTTGCCTTTCCTAAAACACTCATATTTTTGTACAAACTTTTTATATATTGATAAGATGTGTACGTGTCTTGATCTATTGGATCATCCGATGTCTTTAATTTTTCTAAGTTATTTTTGTCTGCTGTTGTGAGTTTTTTATCCATTATCTCTTTAACAGTATTTGCAACAACTTGATTACTAGTCGTGCCTTCTATAGTTCCATCTATCTCTTTTACCATTGTGGCTAATGACTGTATTGATTTCTTAAAAGCATCCCCAGTCTTTGAGCCATATTGAATTGCTGCCATAGATAGAAAGGCATTTGATTTAAAATCTAAATCACCTACGATATTTTTTTTAAAAGTTGTAATTAATCTAGGAACTTCTGATGGTCGTGCTTTACTAAGTTGATCTCTAAGACTATTTATATTCGTGTCAGAAAGTTCAACAGTAGGAATCTCATTTTGTTTTGATACGACAAAAGCATTTAAAGAGTGAAACAAAGAGTTGTTTAAAATTTGAGGTGCATATCTCTCTTCAATTTCTCCTTGATCATTCTCAACAACTTTAGGTGGGAAAACTGCAGACATGTATTGTTTTACATTATCAACACCTCCTTTAATCAAGTCATTGTATGTGGTGGATTGACTAGATGTCATGCTATTTCCTACACCAGTAATAACTGCAAACTTATACATGTCAGGATCAGTCTTAGCTAAAGTAGGATTTCCTAATAAATAATTCTTAGCAAACGTTGGACTTTCTGCCATTTGACTAAGAACCTTTTTATCAATTTCACTCATTTCAGGTTTTTTAGAAGCAGACAACACTATCTTTTGAAATCCAAAAGGATTTGTTTTTTGTAAATTAGCCATCATGCCGACTGATGGTGGTTGTTTTATAAACAATCTAGCTGCTTCAGAATCTCCTGCTAAGTAGTCTACAAAACTAGTTTCATTTTCTAAATAAGTTTTTTGTTTTTTTACTTCTGCAGCTCTTTTCTCATCAAGACCTGTATTTATTAAATCTAAAAATCCAGTTAATGCACCGACAGCTATGGGGTTACTTAATAGATCAGCCATTATTCTGTCTCCTCACCAAATTGCTTTTCTAACGTTTGTCGTATTGCTTCAAACATATTAGGATTATTGTTTTTCATAAGTTTTATAAAATCAGCATCATCTAATCTATTTCTTGTCAACGCATCTTCTCTTTCAAAAAATCTGTAAGGCACACCAGTTTCTTCTGCTCTATGTGCGATAAATAAACTTAGAGGTGCTTTAGTTATAAGACCTGCATCTAAGGTAAATTTACCTTCTTGAAATCCATTTGTCATCCAACTTTCAGTAAGATGTTCTATTGAAACTCCTGCAACTAAAAGTTTCATTACATCATCTTCAAAGTTAGGATCTTCAAATCTTCGAGTTGCTTTGTCCAGAATAACTCGTGGATCTACATCTTGTGGTGGGTTTCCCCAGTTCCACTTTTTGTTATCAGTTGTTAGTGATATCCCCGGAGGTGGTGATCCGAAATCATCTATATTTTCTAACGAACCTTTTCTAGGGTTTTTCTTAACTGATAATTCCATACTAACCTCTACTTAAATTTCTAAGTAATTTGTTTGTTCTACTTTGTGACGATGATAATCTTGTCGTAGTAGCATCGGCTAATGTCATGGTCTGTGATATTTTAGAATCAAAATTATCTGTTTGAACTCCAAAGTTTGAAGCTTGTAAACTTGCAAGCTGACTGTCTCGTGACAGTGATTCACCAAATCGCTTGTACACAGGCATCATCTGTGGCATATCCATACCTAGTATCTGTTCCATATTTTTTAATCGAGCAGGAGGGGGAGTTTTAGTTTGTGTATTCATAGGTCTTACTGCAAAACCTGATTGTTTTTCTTCTTTTGGGTTTAAAGCAGAATATACCTCTGTAGCTTTTTTTGCAAAACCTAAAACTGTTACTATCGTATCAAAAAAGTCCATACTACCACTTTCCTATAACTTTAATTATGTTGCTTGCTAAAGTTGTTTTTGCTGATTTGTCGTAGGCATCTGCATTTGCCGCAGCATCAAGTGCTTGTATGACTTGCTCGTGCTTTCTTTGTAGGTCAGATTCAGATGCAGTAAAATTAAATGTAGCATTGTCTCTGTATTGTTGCCACAAATCATTCAATGCTGTACCACTGATGTTATACATCAATTGAGTGTTTATTCTATTTGTCTCATTTTGCGTTGCTGTGTTGACAGTGTTTATCTCTCTACGCCATTTTGTATTTGACTGATCAATAATATTTCTCATATTAGCGTTGAACTTTTCTCTTTGATCATTCATCTTTGCGTTAAATTCACCAAACGCATTTTGTTGATTAACATTGAATTGATCTATTGCCACTTGTCTATTTATATTTGCACCATCAATTTGCAACCCTAATTCTGCAAAAAACTCTTCTACTTGAAACTCACTCTTAGCATTAAATTGCTCTCTAGCTGTTGTTTGTGCAGCTTCTGTCAAAGCACCCTGAGATAGAGCGTTGTACTTGATTGTGTTAGCTTGCTGTTGTGCGTCAAGTTCTTTTAAATCTACAGATAAAAGAGCTTGTGCGTTTGATATGGCTGATTGTACACGAGCAGAAGCATTTTGTCTATCCATTGTAGCAACTTGCAACGCATTTTGCACGGCTGCCTGTTGCCTGTTATCTAAGTTTTTTAATTGTATGGCCGCATAAGCGTTTGCATCACGAGCTGCAATACTTACCCCAGATTCCATAATTGCTTGAGTTATGGCCGCTGCTGCCATGCTTGAAGAACCTAATCCTCTTTGTTGCATGATAGCTGTAGCTTTTCTAGCAGCAGGAGATGCCCACTCAGGTAAGGGTTTTCCATCTTCTATACCTGACAATAATTCAGATAACTGGTACTGCACTGTGGCTTTTTCATCTAATTCTGCTTGTGCAGGAGTAATTGTAGCTTCGTCTGATAGTTGTTGTGTAGACACATCCTCTATATCAATTAGATTAGATATGTCAAAGTCAGTTGTTGCTCCTTGAAATTGTTGAGCTTTTATTTTGTCTATAGAAGATGTTACAGCCGTGGGTGCTAAACCAAGTCCAGTAGGTTTTTCTACTTGTTGTATGGTTGTTTTATCACCACTAGCATCTAAAAGAGCAGGTTGTACAAGTGTTCCTTGACCAGTTAAAGTTTTACCTTCTTGACCTAATAATTCTTCAGGTTCAACTTGCTTAGTAATGGCATCAACTTTGGTTGCGTCAGTGCCTAACTTTTTAGCTAGATCTTCAGTTTGTTTTTGAATGTCTACTGCCATGTTATCTATTTCCAATCAGTATCTTATCTAACTTATCTTCTAATCTTTTGATTGCATCCATAAGTGTGTGCATATCTTCTTTTACATCATCCTTACGTGCATAATCTTCTCGTGTCTTGTTAAGGAGTATCTGTATGCGTTTGACCTCTTGGAACATCTTGTTAAATGCCCAACCGAATGGTACAACGACCATAGTCAGGATTATGTTCCAAAATAACATTGCATCCATTTCCATGTTAGTCTGCATCCTCTATTGTGTTGCCTTCAGCTACCCATTCAAGGATTGCTTGGTAATGTCTGTTGGCAGGGTCTAGTGGTACAGATAAAAGTGTTTCTTCGTCACCAACTAAAGTAACTTTATAACAAGCTATTTCATTTGTTGTTATGTCCATGTGTTTTTGAACCTTGTTAATATTCATATGTAGCTCCTATAATTCTGCATCAAAAAACATTTTTGCTGTATTACTCGTGCCACCTAATCTAAGAAATACCACCTCTGAAGCTGTGCCAGATACGTTTGTACCACCCTCACATTCAAATAAATTAACAGAACTTCTAGCTGAATTTAAAGTTATAGCATCAAAATGGTCTGAAGCACCTCCAGTAAATGCTTGGTAAAAATTAGTGCCAGTTGTTGTTTCTAAACTAGGTACGGCTCTCATAATTGTTTTTGGATTTACAGTAATAAAAATTGAACCTGATGTGTACATAGTGCCAGTGCCTATATGCTCTGAAATATCTCTTCTTCCATCAGCATGAACATAAAAATACCTTTGACACAAAGCTAGTTCTTCCCCAAATGACCTATGCTCAAATGGTGTGGCTTGT
>CAACVD010000085.1_pt2 | contig 14676 bp, 18 predicted proteins | sample 2381771 | NCBI WGS metagenome assembly CAACVD01 (sample SAMEA5211965, study PRJEB30684) | marine metagenome | biome: Marine; feature: Epipelagic; material: Water | collected 2015-10-15 | depth 15 m | reverse complement strand
TAGGAGGGATGGCAGAGTGGTTGATTGCACTGGTCTTGAAAACCAGCATAGGCGCAAGTCTATCGAGAGTTCGAATCTCTCTCCCTCCGCCACATAATGGAACTTCCACAAACTGAAAAAGATTTAGACAACAAGTATAAATGGAAAATTTTGGTACCTGTTAGCAAAGGATGGCCTGCTGGTATGTCAAAGGCATTTAAAGTAAAAGCCCAATTTGATACATGGCTTACTGAAAATGACATATCTGGCCTAAGCTTTTACAACATGTTGTATTTGACAAGAGACAAAGATGTTGTATATTTTAAACTAAGTTGGCCTGGTGCACAAAATTTTCAAGTTATAAAATTGCGTTAATGATGTTACAATAATTTTGCGCCGATGGTGGAATGGTAGACACGCTGGTCTTAGGAACCAGTGCTTCGGCTTGTGAGTTCGAGTCTCACTCGGCGTACCATTGATCCTAGTTGGGGGGTGTACTAGGCGCCCCCCGATAATTATTCATATGTCCTGTGCAATTGTTCAATATAACATAGATCCACAACTTTATGCTGAACCAGGCTACAATAACTTGCATGACACTAGTTTAAGAAGATCATTCGAGAAAAAATGCACTAAACTTGTTGCACATTATTGTAAAAAACACAACATAGATCATCATGTAATTACTAAACCTATTTTAGGGCATAGGCATCCAACGTTCGAAAGATTTGATCTATGGTTGAATCCACAATGGACTGACAAATATGAATATGTGCTTTACATGGACAATGACATAATGATAGATCCAGAATCACCTAATATATTCAATTGGTGTAGAAATGATAGTTTTAATGTGTGTTGGTATAAGTTTAGACATATAGGACCTGACTTACTTAAAAAACAAGTGAAAGATCATGTTTTAAAGCACATTCCTGCTGATACACTTAGATATAGATTCCAATCTGGTTTGTTTATCCTGAACAAACATAGTGTTAATGCTACCAAGAGATGGATATCAAAATACAAAATGTTTAATGTAGATGATGGCATGATTCTAAATTGGGCCATTTTAGCCAGCAAAGTAAAGATGAATATGATGCCAATCACATTTAATGTTAAATTTAACACTCCAACCAAAACTGGTTATTTTTTACACGCTGCCGGTGGTAAAAAACATGCCCCAAACAATTTTATACATTGGCGATGTGATGCTTTCTTGGATAAGATCAAATAACACAACGTTTAAATTACCTACATTAAATAGTCATATAATGAAGTTGATATCACACAGAGGAAACATCACTGCATCCAATCCTAAACTTGAAAACACGCCAGGTTACATTGAACTAGCGTTAGCAACATATGACTGTGAAGTGGATATTTGGTTTGACAACAACAAATTTTATTTGGGCCATGATGGCCCTAAAATAGAAGTGTCTAAACATTTTGTAACACATCCGGGATTGTGGTGCCATGCAAAACATTATGCGTCATTACAAGCATTGCTAGACATTGGTGCCCACTGCTTTTTCCATAAACATGATGACTACACCGTGACAAGCAAAGGAGTCATTTGGGCTTATCCAGGAAAAAAAGGAGATAAAAATACTGTATGTGTGCATCCTCATGAGTTAGACGTACAAGATGTAAAAAATTTTTATGGTGTATGTGCAAATAATATTAAGGATTATGAGGATATAAAATGAACATAGTAATACCAATGGCAGGCGCTGGATCGAGATTCGAAAGTGCAGGCTATACTTTCCCCAAACCATTGATTGAAGTTGAAGGGCAACCAATGATACACAAAGTTGTTAATAACTTAAACATTCAAGGCAGATATATTTTTTTAGTGCAAAAAGCACATTATGAAAAATATAATTTAGAAAATTTATTAAACATGATTTCGCCAGGATGTGAAATAATTCAGTTAGAAGGGTTGACTGAAGGAGCGGCCTGCACAGTGCTAACAGCAAGAGATCATATTGATAACGATGAACCATTAGTAATTGCTAATTCGGATCAGTATATTGAATGGAATGCATTTGAAACTATTTCCGAATTTTCGAATGAAGGTGTTGATGGAGGAATATTAACATTTAGTTCAGTTCATCCAAAACACAGTTTTGCAAAGATTGATGGCCAAGGACATGTTACTGAAGTTGCTGAAAAGAAACCAATATCTACAAATGCAACAGTTGGAGTATACTTTTGGAAAAAAGGCAGTGATTTTGTTTACTATGCAGATCAAATGATAGAAAAAAATATCCGCACTAACAATGAATTTTATGTATGTCCTGTGTATAATGAAGCCATAGGCGATGGCAAAAAAATAATAACAAGTATGGTTGATAAAATGTGGGGCATGGGAACACCTGAAGAGTTAGACAACTTTTTACAAAACTATAAAAAATAATGCAATTTTATAATCCAAACATAGACACACAAAAATATGTTATAGCAACATATTGGATGAAATCAAAGAATGCTGACCTAAGGAAAACAGCCTGGGATCTTGCAATAGGGCAAAGTGTTGGTAATCCAAATGTAAGGAACCGTTGGGAAACTGAAGAACTATTTGAACAATCATCATGTGTCATAATGCATGAAAGAAATTCCCTTAAACATTTAACACAAGGTTATGTAAAAATAGGCTTTCCTATAATAAACACTGATTGGTCTGGTGATGGCATAAGCCATCTATTATGCCAACTTATGGGCGGCCAAGTTGACATTGACACTTTTGACTCATGTAGATTAACACACATTCAGTTTCCAACACATATCCAAGACAAATTTTTAGGCCCTAAGTTTGGAATCACTGGCATGAGAGAATATACTGGACAAAAAGACAAACCATTTAGCGGAGCGATTGTGAAGCCTAAAACGGGTATGGATGCAACAACACTACTAGAAATGGTTAAAGAATTGGTTGATGGAGGTTGTGACTTTATCAAGGAAGATGAGATCATGAGCAATCCAACATTTTGTCCTATTGAAGAGAGAGTTGACCTTATTGCAAATTGGATGGCCAAACAGTCACGCAAAGTAGTATATGCTGTGTGCATAAACGGAGACCATGATGTAATATTAAACAGAGCAAAAAAGGTATCTGAACTAGGTGGCAATGCTGTGCATATTAATTTTTGGTCAGGACTTGGAGTATATGGAGCAGTAAGAAGACTTGATCTACCTTTGTTTATACATTTTCAAAAATCTGGCGACAAAGTTATCACAGACAGTAGACATCAATTTGGAATTGATTGGCCAGTTATTTGCCAACTAGCAGGAATGCAAGGCGTTGATAGTATACATGCTGGCATGTGGGGTGGGTATCTCAGTGATGATGAAGAAGATTTGAAGACCACTATAAAAGTGTTGCATGATCATAATGTTGTGCCAGCACTAAGTTGTGGAATGCATCCGGGACTAGTACAAGCAAATGCAAGACAATTCGGCAACAATTTTATTGCAAATGTAGGAGGAGCCATACATGGTCATCCAGGAGGCACACTTGCAGGAGCCAAAGCTATGAGACAAGCCATAGACAAAACCCCAGGTGCAGAATACGACCAAGCCATTGCAAAATGGGGTCTGGTTAAGTGATCGCAGTATGCGTATCAGGATTAGCTAGATCAGGTTATAAAAAAGCAATTCAAATTGCACAAGAAGTATTTCCTTATGATTTTTTTTACATGCAGTGGAAAGGATATGATCAACCTGAAGTTGCAAATTGTCAATTCTTCGATGAACCAATATATGATTACCACAATCTACTAGAAACAAAATACAAACCAGATTGCCACATATGGAGAAGATATACCAGACCAAACACTGGAAAAATTTTTAGAAAGCCTGGACTTTTAGAAAAAACAAAACACAATTCCAAACAAACATTGGCACATTATTGGCTTACTAAAACCTTGCCTGAAAAATATACAACAATTATAAAATTAAGATATGATACTTTAGTATCAAAAAAAGTTGATTTTAAGCCTCTGCTAAAAAAATGCGTTGAAGAAGATACAGTGATTGGCATTGCAGGAAGTGTGCCAGGAAGAGATGTTGATTCTCCACTGAAAGTACATTCATACAAAGATTGCAAAAGATGTCCAGGACCATATCTATGGGACCATTTGGTATTTCATCCAAGATGGAAATTAAAAAATGTAGAAACACTTTTCAAGGACAAAAACTTGATGGGGGCAGAATGGGGATTTTATCAAGTGCTACATGCCCAATGGAACGACAACAATTATCTGAACGTTGAAGGTGGTAATGTGTTGACAGCACATGCAAACGTAATATAATAGGACAATGCACACATTAGATGAATATGGATGGCATATACTCCATGGCGACAATGGTTATGGATTAGCAGAAGTTAACAGAAGTATAATGGTGCAAGGCCCAGTGGATAGATATTGCAAACAAAAAAACTGTGCTGTAGAAATAGGTTCATACTATGGATTTACAACCAAATTACTGAGTACACATTTTAGTAAAGTATATGCCTTCGACTTGAATACAGAAGTATCTAAATGTTTTATTAAAAATATGGCAAAATTCAAGTGTGAGAATGTAGTATTCAATGCACATGGACTTTCAAATAGCGAAAAATATATTACAAATATAAACACAGGCCATTACATGAATAAAAGTATTGCTGATTCTCAAAAAACTTTTTTAGTTAAAAAACTAGATGATTATAATATCGATCCAATCGACTTTTTAATTGTAGATACTGAGGGACATGAACACGCCGTGCTTGAAGGATCTATTAATACTATTAAAAAAACAAATCCAGTAATAATTTGTAAATTTCATAATAGTGCAAACGAAGGGGAAGATATTTTGACCAAACAATTAGGATATAAATTTGTGCAACAAGTAAGCAATAACGATAGATTATATATTCATATGGAGCAACTATAATTGGAAACATACGATTACTATGGGTGGCATGTAAGCATGGAAGATATAATGTATAGGAACCTTCTAAAGGAAAATGCAAACATCATAGATGCAGACAAAGATAAGTTAGTTAAAATTATTAACAAGCATGTAACAAACAGGAGTACTGCTTTGGATATTGGATGCCATTATGGATTTATGACACAACTTTTATGTAGACATTTTAATACTGTGCATGCCTTTGATTTTAACAATGATGTATTTGAATGTTTTTTAAAAAATGCACAAAAATTTAATCTCAGTAATGTTGTTCCGCATCCATATGGACTTGGAGACAGTAACAGAAAGGTTGCTACAAAAGATTGGTTTGCAAAAATAGGCAGAAGAGGACCGTTGGGTAATCATGTTGACATGCAAGGAAAAAAATTAGATCAGCACATTAAAACTTTAGACAGTTTAAAAATACGTGATGTTGGACTAATGTTGATAGACACAGAAGGATTTGAACTTATGGTATTGCAAGGCGCGGATCAAACTATACGTAAGTATTCACCAGTGATAATTTTAGAGTGCCACAGTAAAAAAGAATTAACTAGAAAATTTGGATACAAAAAGGAAGCTATCATGGTCCATATGATACAACTTGGGTATAAAAATAAAGGATTAATAAACAGATCAGACATATTATTTGTAAAGGAGTAAAATGAAATACGTATTAACAGACATAGATGGAGTGTGTTTGAATTGGACCAAACAATTCAACAAATTTTTAGCATACTATCATCCAGATGTAACACTTGACGACCCCACTAAGGACTACGAGGACGTTGTCCACATCATGCATGACTTTAATAGATCAGCATGGATGGGGTGGTGCGAACCACTACGTGATGCAGTTGATATACTAACAAAGTTTAAGGAACGGGGATTTGAAATACATGGATGCACAGCTATGGGATTTGATCCATATGCCATAGCCGCAAGGAAAACAAACTTAGAAAGATATTTTCCTAATATTTTTAGTCGATTAGATACCACTTCAATGGACACAGGATCAACCAAAGAAAAATGGCTTGAACAATACCGTGGAAAACAATGCATATGGGTTGAAGATAAATGGATAAATGCTAAGGCAGGCGCAGACATGGGTATACAAACATTTTTAATGCGTCAACCCTACAACGCACAATATGATGATAACAAAATTATCAAGGTTGACAACTGGCAACAGATATATTACTATATAAACACAAAATGATGGACTTAAAAGTATTCATTGGCTGGGATTCAAGGGAGGATATTGCCTTCCAAGTTGCCAAACATTCAATTAAAAAACACAATCCCAATGTAAAAGTATATCCACTTAAATTGCCAACTTTACAAGAACTAGGCATTTACACAAGAGGAGTTGATGCAAAAGCGTCTACTGAATTTACGTTTAGTAGATTTTTTGTTCCTATGCTTACAGGATACAAAGGTTGGGCATTATTCATCGACTGTGATTTTTTATGCATGACTGATATCAATGAATTGTTTAAACAGGCAAATGACAACTACGCAGTTATGGTTGCAAAACATGACTACACTCCAAAAGAAGGAACCAAAATGGATGGCAAGCAACAACTTCCGTATCCAAGAAAAAATTGGTCTTCTTGCATGTTGTGGAACTGTGAACATCCTTCCAATAGGTTGTTAGATCAAAATGCAATGAACAGCAACGATGGACTATGGCATCATAGATTTGTTTGGTTAGCTGATCATGAAATAGGCCAAATATCTCATGAATGGAACTGGCTCACTGATTGGTACACTGCCCCCGATGATGGCACACCTAAAATGTTGCATTACACTGAAGGTGGTCCGTGGTTCGAGCATTTACAAGATGTTCCATACGCCCAAGAATGGCGTGATGCACATGCTGATTACAAGTCAACTTTGCAAGACTCTGTTGAAGACAAGATTGCAAAGGATGATGGCGGTTGGTGATAACGTGTGCCAAAACTAAGAACACAGCCTCAAAGTAATTTTCAAACAAATATTTTTGGTAAAACAATTAACTTTGTTAATTTGCCCAATCAGCCTACATACATTCAGAGCAGGGTGTTTAGGATAAAAAGCAAAGAACCAGAAACCATTGATTGGATCGACAACATATCAAAATTAGACACACTATTTGACATTGGAGCCAACATTGGAATATACACCATGTGTGCCGGAGCCAAAGGCATCGAAACATACGCTTTTGAACCACATGCCGGCAACTACAACATACTATGTCAAAATATATCAGTAAATCCGTTTCCCTGTGTTGCTTACTGTCTAGCACTTAGTGATAAATCCGCTTTTGACAACATATCTATTAAAAATTATCATCCAGGAGTAGCAGACAATGTTGTTAGTGAAATAGGCGAACAGTCCCATGGGGTTATTACACACGATCTTGATCCATTGTTGGATGTAAACAGCATAGCACAACCACATCACATGAAGATTGATATTGACGGCCACGAATACAAGTTTTTCCAAGGTGCTAAAAAAACAATTGCCAAATGTAAGTCAATATTAATAGAAATAGAAAATCAGTATGCAGATGAAATTAGTTCAGAGATAAAAAACATGGGATTTAATCTTATTAGTAAACACAAACGTGGCAACTCAGACGAACACAACTATATTTTTTCTAAATAAATCTTTTCCCTCTTCTATCTGACATAAGGAAATAGTTTAGTGTTATTCTATTAGTGGATTCACTGCTTTCATATGAATGCCATGTGACGCCTTTTTGTCCACAAAATACAAAAGTTGAATTAGGTTTCCATTCTGCCTCACTAACAAATGTTTTTTCATCTTTTGCAGTGTACATTTTTGTTCCAACATTTCTAATAGGAGCAACGTAGGTTACCGAACTCCAAATTTTTTCCATGCCCTCTTCATGAATATCAAATTTGTAAGGCAAAGGAGGGGTAATTGATATGTGAGCATATACAGTAAGTCCGCCATACCATCTTGGATTTTCGTATAAATCTCTAGTAAGATTTTCAGCCTTTTCAAGTATTTGTGTTCCTATTGAATGCACATCGTCATAAAGATCGATGCCATAGTCTTTAAATTCATGTGGAAAAATAAACTTTAAATTTCCTTGTGTATCTAAATTTAAAAATTGTTCACACTGTGATTGTAATCTTGCAAACACATCGTATGGTAATGAATCATCAATAATTTGATGTTGCCATGGACTTTTAATTATTGGTGCATCCAATACTTTGTTGATGTAATATGTGCCCGCCATACATATATTTAATGTGTGGCATATACGGTATCACCAAAAAAGACTATCAATTGATACAAGGCTATATTGATGCTTGTGCATATAGAGGTCCAGATGGCAGTGACATATGGCAAGATGACCATGTGACATTTGGTCATAATTTATTGGCTATTACATCGCAACCTTCAGAAGGTAAACAACCTTGGATCACAGAAAAAGGCAATGTATTGATCTACAATGGTGAAATATTCAATTACCAAGAATTACTTACAACATTTAATTTTACACCTAAGACAACATGTGACACAGAACTACTAGCACACTTGCTTGATACCAAAGGACATGACTGTGTCGAACATCTTGATTCAATGCACGGATTTGCTTATTATGACAGACAGAACAAAACGATAACTTTGAGCAGAGATCATGTAGGGATAAAACCCTTATTCTATGCCGAGATATCTGATGGCATTATTTTTGGTTCTGAAATAAAAGGTATGATTGACCATGTGCCTAATGCAAGATGTATAGATGAATTTGCCGCCGCAGCTATGTCGTATTCAGGCATCAATGCAACCAAACACACAATGTTTACAAACATTAAAAAAGTGTTACCTGGTGAAACTTTAGTTTACAGCATCGAACACAAAAAATTTGTACAAAGCCAAAGAACTTTTATAACTCCAAATTCTAATGGCGCACTGGACAATGAACAATTCAGACATGAAGCACATGCAACTGTAAAAATGTCCACACTAGGCATTAGAAAATTTGGAATGTTTTTATCAGGAGGATTAGACTCAACGTTAGTTGCACATGAACTAAAAAATATTTTAGGTGAAGTTGACTCATTTACTAATGAAATGAATCCAAATGTTATAATAGGAGAAGATTTTAACAGTGATGCAAACTGTGCCAAGCAATTTGCTGATGACATCGGACTTAACCACCATCGTATTGAAACCACTCCAAACACAGTCGAAACGTATTGGACTCCTGCCATGCAACATATGGAGCAACCTGTGTACAACATGAGCATGCCAATGTATTATTACACAAACAAGTGTCTTAGTGAAAAGGGTGTGGTAGTGACCATGGCTGGTGATATGGGAGACGAATTGTTGGGTGGATATCAAAAATATTGGAAATGTAAACAAGATCCACCTACTAGTTTTGATGATATGATTTGGAAATGGATGCATAGAATTAAACGTCCAGTAGTGCTGACAACAAAAATTGACGCACATGATATTAAAAAAGAATTGATGCGAACAATCCCAGAACAACTTTGGAATGACAAAGATCCAGTCAATTCATACATGGCTGTGGATTGCATAACACAAGTGCCTGAAGAATTTTTTTCCCGAAACGATCAATATGGCATGCGGTTTTCAATGGAGGGAAGATTCCCTCTAGCAACAAAAAGGTTTATGAAATACTGTATGAATATACACAGCAAATATAAAATTGGTATAAACAAATCAGATACAAAATTGCCAACTAAACTTGCCTATAAAAATATACTTCCTGGCTACATCATTGATAAGATGAAAACAGGTTGGACAGTGCCATTGATATATTGGTTCCATAATCATCCACATCTTGAAAAGTTAGCCATGCAGTATATGAATGGTGACGATTGTTTAAAAAATGTTGTGTCTATGGATAACTGGAAACAAAAGAAAACAAAGGTAGTAAGTTGGATGATGCGTTCATGGGCACACTATTACCGTATGCAGTTGTAAGCAAAACCAGAAGCCATTTCCGACAATGTAAACTGCTGATGTGCTAGATGCCACAACCAAGGTTCCCTTTCAGGTGTTTTCAAATGGTTTATATCTTCCAAGTTACTGGACATAGGATACGCCGCACAGTTGTCACTGCATATGACTGGTATGCCTTCGCATACAGCTTTTAGTGCAACCATACTATTATATGTTATCACACAGTATGCATCCTTTAGATCTTCCTCTAGAGGCCGTTGATCTTTATTCTTGACAAATCCTTTGAGTTGGGTAAAGCCACCTTCCGTTGTTATTTGCGGATTCAAAGGCTTGTCTCTTACAATTATTTCACGGTCTGTTTGCTGTTTTAAGGTCTTTACAGTGGTGGTAAGCCAATCCTGTGCATCAAACATCCATTCAATTGCACCAGTAGGAGGACATACAACAACTTGTGCTCCAGTTGTTTTCCATGGCACTATATCTTGTTTAAAATACTGTTCATATCTGTTAGGATTTTGTTCAGTTATAATGGTATTTGTGTTTGCATTTTTAGTTACTCTATACCAGTTCGGATTATTTTTATGTCCAGCTTTAAAATAAGCATGGTCACAAAAATAGTAATCATGTCCACCACGTTTTATCATGTCACCGGAACCCCTTAATATTCCCCAATAAAAATATTCATCATCAGGCATGTCTTGATCGTTTGGAATAGGATCAATAATTTTTCCATTGGTTCCTTTTGCCCAATTACGCACAATCCCTTCAGTGGAAGCTCTCATTGTTCTTACACATCTCATATCTGATATAACTCCTTAAAAATATCTTTAAACAAGCCACTTGCAAATTCATCACTAGTGTATTGATGATATGAGAGAGTGGCTAACCACTCTGTTCTATTTGTTGGCCTAAAATGTTGGCCAAAATCTTTAGGATGTTTGCTTACTGTACTAGTTGAACTTTGCTCATGACTGTAAACGGGAATCCCTTCTATGAGAGCATCAACAGCCACCATTGAACATGATGTAACAACACAATCTGCTTTTGCAAGATCATCTGCTAAAGGAACATCAGCATAAGCTGGCCCACTTTTGCCTCCACGTCTTGGCTTGTGTCTGACCTTAATAGGAAGATCAGTTTTTGTTTTAAGATCTGCTATGGTCTCTTCAATCCAATTTGGTCTTGAGATAAATGAATGTAGTGTTGGGGAACTTGGTGCCACTAAAATATATTCGCCTTTGGATCTCCAATCTTTTATTTGGATATTATTAATTCTATCTGTCGGTAAATCAAATATCTCATTACAATGAATGTTACTATAAGACACTCTCCATTTGTATTCGCCATTTGGATTGACTGCCTGTTTTAATGGATTCCATCTATCCCAATATGGCATATCACATAGTAGATAAGGTTTGCCTGAAGATCTATTATTAATTACTCTGGTAAAATTTGCACTCCCCAGTCCCCACATGGTGTCAATGCCTTCTGTTGCATGATATTTTTTAAGTGGCGTAAGTGAGTACCAGGCTTTTGAATCTTTGCCGTGATTATTATTAATCACGTTTAGTTTCATTCTGTATTGTTCCAATATTCTGCAGTCTGCTTGTAGTATATGTCAGATGCTTTGGAACGTCCTGTTTTTTTACGTTTGCCTTTTAGATGATCCATATAATGTCCTAATGGTGAATTGATAAAAACATGTACGCCAGGCTTGTGCGGATGACCTTCGGATATGTTGTGAGATAATAAGCCTTGTTGTTCATATTTGTTTTTAATTGTTTCAAAAGCAATGCAATCATGATATTCAACAAGATCAAAAATTTTGTCAGTGTTGTAAAGTTCCTGCCAATCTTTCATAAAGTTAGAGTTGTAACTGCTTGTTGTGTCATACATTACAAATCCACACTCGGGGTAAATTTTTTGTCTTCCTAGATATGAACAGTAATTGTTTTTTGGAAGTAGGCTCTCAATGAATTCTTTGGATACTGGATTGTGGGTAACAACATCTGCATCCAACCAAACAATTAAGTCTGACGAACTATTGAGAGCCTCGTGTGATACACAATATGATTTATGCGAAAATTTTATTGCGTCCCACAAATATGAACCCTTGTCATTTAAATTTGATCCTATTTTGTGTCCTTTTGCGTATGGATTGTTCTCGTGCTTTTTTTTAAACGCAACAAGATCTGGACATGAAGCATGTAGGTCGATCCATTCTACTTGTGGACCATAATCCGTATCAGGTTTTGTTTCATAGTAAATTTTTAATTTAATATCTTTGTCCCAATATTTGACAAATGTTTCAACCATACGTTGACCATATTGTTCCCAACCCGCAGATGAAAATGTTGTAATAACCGTTATTGACCTGGACATTTATATGCGTATTTAAATAGCATGAAATGAAAGTAGAGATATTTCGAAACACTGTCAAACGCAGAGGCAAGGGTGCTTCGTTCGAAATGATGAAAGCATGGAACGAGGGCATCAAGACAGCAGGTGATGATCCTATTTGGATCGAAGGACAAGGCGATGCCGAAAAATGGATGGGAGATCCAAAGGAAAAGGTTGCAGTGCATTTTGGTTATGGTCCGGACAACGCAGGAGATTTTCTCAAAGGCAATAGGAGAAAAATTAGACAACATCATCAAAAGAATGGCGGAGTGTGTATTGTGTTTGATGGAGGTTTGTGGACATCATTTGGCAATAGAGCCACTGATTGGAACAAACATTATTATAGATGTGCATTATGGTCACCAATGCGAAATGGAAATTTCCTTAACGAAAATTCTCCTGATGATAGATGGCAACAGATCAAGCAAAAATTTAACATTAATGACCAAGATTGGAAACAAAATGGCAAGTACATTATGCTTTGCACACAACCCAAAGACAACTGGAGCATGGCCCAAAAAGATCCCTACCAATGGGTGGACCAAGTTGTTGAAGCACTGAAGGACAAAACAGACAAAACACTTTTACTTAGACCACATCCTAATCATGCTGATAAATGTGCTGAAGATATTGCAAAAAGACATCCTCAGATTAAAATTGCAGACATGACTAGAGGGGGCGGAATGTTTCATAATTATCGTTGGACATTTTTAGAAGAGTTGGATGCATCAGATATTCATTGTGTAATTACACACAATTCCACAGCTGCTGTGGATGCCGCAACATATGGAGTGCCTGTACTGATGACCTCTGACCTATGTTTGGCATGGGAAGTAGGCACAGACAAATTGGATCAAGTGAATGAGCCTCCGCGTCCAGATAGAACACAATGGCTATATGATTTGGCTTATGCCAATTGGACATTAGAGGAGGTACGTGACGGTACAGTCTGGCGTAGATTCAGGCCACACATAGAAGGAATGATATCATGAAAGCATTTATAGTATACCTAAAAGAAGTGCAATCAACTGTTGATTCTGCACTGGAATGTAAACGCACAGCAAGAGCACATGGATTAGATGCATGGATGCTAGAAGGGTTTACACCCTCACGTGCTGATAAATTTATTCAAGAACAAAACCTAAAGCCTTATCTACCAGGGCCTAAATTGTATAACATCAAATGGCAAAAAGGTGGCGTACGTGGTTGTATGATTTCACACTATCATGCCTGGAAAAAATGTATAGAACTAAACCAAAAAATTGTAATCCTTGAACATGATTCCCGTGTTGTCAGTGACACATATAATCAAGACTTTGAAGATGTATTGCACCTGGATGGATACAGATTCGAAGAAGATCCAAATGTAGGCAAAGCACCTATTGTAGAAGACTTCATCAACATCCGCAAAGGAGAAAATCAATTGAAGGGCACATATGGATATGTTATAAAACCGCATGCGGCCAAAAAGTTAATCCAAGGCGCACATGATGATGGAGTTACTGCCTCTGACATGTTTGTCAAAGACAAGTATGTAAAGATACAAGTTGTCAAGCCAAGAGCAGTGTATGTCAACAGTCAAGACAGTTTGACGGGCGATAGATCGTTCTATATATAATCATATGCATATCACAATAACAGGGTCACATGGATTTATAGGCACACACCTTGTAAATTATTTGCTAGACAACAAACATCACTTAAACTGTTGGGACTTGGAAATAGGCAGGAATATTTCAGAGTTTCATTTAAAAGACACATTAAGATCAGATACAGACTTAATAATTCACCTAGCGGCTTTGGCCGGCATAAGAGAATCATTTGAAAAGGCAGATGAATTTTGGCAAACAAATGTTGAATACACAAAGCGTGTTTTTGATATTGCACAATCTACCAACACAAGAGTAATATACGCATCATCTTCGGCATGTAATAGATGGTTCGGAAATCCTTATGCCATTTCAAAATACGTCAATGAATTTATTGCTCCACCTAATTCTGTTGGCTTGAGATTTTCAACTGTATGGGGACAAGGAGCTCGTGGAGACATGTTGGTGCCACAGATAATGAATCGCACATTGAAATACGCAACTAGACACAAAAGAGATCTAGTGCATGTAAGTGATTTGATATCTGGCATCCAATGCATAATGGATCATCCAGATGAGACTGGAGTATTTGAATTAGGCACAGGCAGAACAGTTGCGGTGGACGAGTTGGTTGCATATAATGGCATAGATGTTCCCATCACTGAGGGATTTGATTATGAAGCACAAGATAATTTGTTGCCGTCACATAGATTGAGAGCATTAGGTTGGGACTTGGAAATAGGCAGAAATATTTCAGAGTTTCATTTAAAAGACACATTAAGATCAGATACAGACTTAATAA